>JAEEGG010006257.1_pt1 | contig 27946 bp, 25 predicted proteins | sample 9134161 | NCBI WGS metagenome assembly JAEEGG01 (sample SAMN16246543, study PRJNA631951) | gut metagenome | biome: gut microbiome; feature: rumen; material: CR-attached | host: Bos | place: Iran: Karaj | collected 2018-10 | reverse complement strand
CTATATAGGGTATTTCTTGAGCCTTGCGCGATTTGTTTATCGCGTTGAATCCGGTTTATGGCTTTATGCAATTGTTGTTCTAATTCCGTGTTTCCCTTCAGTGAGTGATATAAATAAAAAATTTAATTTGTATTTTTCTAAGACCGTTTCGAGTGCTGTTATTGCTTTAGTGGTTGTTTTGAATGTTTTTATTTATGCTACAGATAGAGAATCTGTGCATACCCTTGATTATTCAAAAAAAATAACTAAAAGGGATTATGCGGGATTCTTTAAGTATGTTGATTCTTTACCGGATTCAACATTGTTTATGATTTCTCCAAGCATAGGTATGAGCTTGTCAATTAATAAAACTCCACCATATTTATCAGAAAAGTTTGGTTGCCAAAATAGGTTTGTGCCGGAGGGGGGATGGATTATGTATTTCCCGAGTATGGAAAGAGAATTCCGTAAACGAGGAATGGAAAACCCTTTGAGGGATGTGATCAATGATAATGTCTTGGTTATCGAAGATTCTGAACTGTCGAATTTTTTGACGAATCATTACTATGATTCAGTGATTGTTGATACTGTTCGTGATTTTAATGGTATTGGCGTTTACAAGTATTCTTTGGTGAAGGATTCGCTATGATAAAAAGCTATGGACCCTGACGTGTGGTTTGTTGTGCAAGGAGACCATGAACCCATACTCGCTCCGCTTGAGTTCCAAGTGAAATTTTATAGTCGATGGATGCCGTTTGTGGTATTGAAGTGATTTTTGTGGATTTTTTATAAAAAATCGTTTCGTTTTGTAAAATAAAGTTTATATTTTGGGTATGCAGAAGATTCCTTTTAACAAGCCACCTTTTGTGGGGCTTGAATTCGATTATATCAAACAGGCCGTAGAGAGCGGGAAGATTTGTGGCGATGGTACGTTTAATTTGCGTTGCCATGAGTGGCTTGAAAAGCATACGGGTGCGGTCAAAGCGCTCATGACTACCAGCTGTACGCATGCGCTGGAAATGTCCGCCCGCCTATGTAATATTGCTCCCGGCGACGAGGTGATTATGCCCTCGTTCACGTTCGTGAGCACTGCGGACGCGTTCGTTTCGCAAGGGGCGAAATGCGTGTTCGTGGATATCCGCCCCGACACGATGAACTTGGACGAAAAGCTTATCGAAGACGCGATTACCGAAAAGACGAAGGCGATTGTGCCGGTCCACTATGCGGGGGTGGGCTGCGAAATGAACAAGATAAACGAAATCGCGAAACGACATAATTTATTCGTTGTCGAGGATGCAGCCCAGGGGATGATGGCGACATACAAAGGGCGTGCGCTAGGCTCGTTGGGAGACTTCGGTTGTTACAGCTATCACGAGACCAAGAACTACAGCATGGGCGAGGGAGGCGCACTGCTTATCAACCGTCCGGAATTTTGCGACCGTGCCGAAATTATCCGCGAAAAGGGCACGAACCGCTGCCAGTTCCATCGCGGTGAAGTCGATAAATACACTTGGGTGGAACTCGGTTCTAGCTACTTGCCGAGCGAGTTGAACGCAGCTTATCTTTATGCTGAACTGGAATGTGCAGACATCATCAACGACGCGCGTATGGCAAGTTGGAACGCCTATCGCGAAAGGCTTGCTCCGCTTGCTGAAAAGGGTTTGGTTGAGTTGCCGTACATTCCGGAACATTGTACGCACAACGCCCACATGTTCTACCTAAAGGTGGAAGACCTAGCGACGCGAACGGCTTTACTGAAACACCTTGTTTATAACGGTGTCTTGGCCGTATTCCATTATGTTCCGCTGCATTCGTCGCCCGCGGGTATGCGCTTCGGACGTTTTGCGGGCGAAGACCGCTACACCACAAAGGAAAGCAATCGGTTGCTTCGTTTGCCCATGTTCTACGGGCTGAAACCGGAAGAAATTGAGTATATCTGCGGGAAGGTATATGAATTCTTTGGGGTGTAAAGGTCTAAATGCTCCTTGCGTCTCTAAAATAACTTATATTACAAAATAGTAGGCATTTTATGGTTTACCCTGAAGTGATACACGGAATGTTTGTCGATTTACGAAGCATCACGCTCGATGATGCTGAGTTTTCGTACAATATCCGTGCCGATAAGCGAAACCGCGACACCGTAGGGCAGCTGGCTCAGTCTCTCGAAGCCCAGAAGGATTTTATCCGCTGGCAGATGCAGGAACCGAACGACTACTATTTTGTAGTGTTGAATAAAAAGGGTGAAAGGATTGGTTTGTATGGGGCCTATAACATTCGCGATGGAATGGCTGAACTTGGTCGTGAAGTGAATGTTGGCGAACCCACGGAAATCATGGAAGTTAGTTTGCTTGTTGCTGATTTTTGCCGCGATGTTCTTAAATTGAACCGGATTTGTTCTGTTGTTTATGAAAATAATGTGCATCACTTGAGCGATGTTAAGAAAAAATCAACATTTGTAAAAAAAGTAGTTCGGAGTGGACATAATGCTCTTTACTTCGAAGATGATTTGAATGAGGAAAGCTCTTCATCAAGAAAGATTCGACAAATGTTAGAAAGATTGTACAAGAAAAAATTAACGTTAACAAAAGGATGAAAATGGACCTGAATGAATTTATTGACCATGTTGTGGATCAGTTTGAAGAAACGGATGCTTCTCAGATTGTTGCTTCTACTAAATTCCAAGAACTAGACGAGTATTCGTCTTTGATTGCTTTGTCTCTCATTGCTATGGTTGACGAAGAATATGATGTGACCATAAAAGGGAATGACCTTCGTTCTGCGATTACTATAGAAGATTTATTTAACATTGTAAAAAGTAAAAAAGGATAATGGCTTTCTTTTCTGTCAATAATGTTGCCATTCGGGGCATTTCCGCTTGTGTTCCTCCGAAGGTCGAAGAAAATAGGGATATCCCCTTTTATTCGCCTGAAGAAGCCGAACAGGTCATAAAGCGTACAGGGATTGAACGAAAACATATCGTTGAGCCCGGTATTACAAATCTAGATTTGTGTGAAAAGGCTTTTTATGCTTTGAACGAAAAACTCGGCTGGGAATTAGATTCGATTGATGCTGTTTTTTATGCAACTCAGACAGAGGATTATATAATGCCTCCCAATGTTTTTGTCATCCACAACAGACTCAATCTACCGGAGAATTGTTTTGCCTTAGATATAAACCATGGCTGCCCCGGCTGGGTTGTTGGATTATCTACAATAGCATCAATGATTAGTGTAGGGTGTATAAAAAGGGCTGTCTTTTTTGATGGGGATAATTGTTCTGCCATAAATTATAAGTTGAATAGAGAAACGAGACCTCTTTTGGGGGATTGTGGGACATGCACCGCTTTGGAATACGATGCTAATGTCAATCCGATGGAATTTCAAGTCGGAACACTTAGCAAGGAGGGTAGCGCCTTGTTACGCAAATATGGTCGAAGTAGAACTCCTTATACAGAAGAAACATTTAAAAGAGAACTGGAAATGTTGTCAGGAAGTGTTCCGGTCAACAATGATAATGGGGGTATGGATGGCGCGAGTGTTTTTTCTTTTGGAATATCTACGGTCCCCAAAAATATAAAAGATTTTTGCCGACACTTCAATATAGATATGAGTTCTGTTGACAAAGTTTTGTTGCATCAGGCGAATAAATTTATGCTTGATAAAATTGCAAAGAAAATCGGGGCTAGTAAGGAACAAGTTCCTTCTAGTCTTAAAAATTATGGAAATACAACCAGTGCGTCTATTCCATTAACAATTGTTTCTGAATGTGGTGATGATTATGCGTCAAAGTCTATGAACACAATTGGTTGTGGCTTTGGCACAGGACTTTCTTGGGGTACGTTCCATTTTGTTACGGATAAAATAGTTTGTCCAAAGGTGGTAGTTTTCTAATGTATAATCCGTATAGTTTGGATGGAAAAACGATCTTGATAACTGGCGCGTCTTCGGGCATTGGACGAGCAACTGCTATTGAGTGTTCTAAACTTGGTGCTAATTTGATTCTTACTGCTCGCAATGAGGAACGTTTGAAGTCCACTTTAGACTTGCTTGAAGGGGTTGGGCACAAAATGATCGTTGCTGATTTGACTCTTCCTGCGGATCTTGAATGCTTGGTGAACTCGCTTCCAAAGTTAGATGGCTTAGTAAATGATGCTGGAATTGTTATGTCGAAACCAATTCCGTTTGTGAAAAAAGAAGATGTGGAAAAAGTCTTAGAAATAAATACTTTCGCCCCGATTATGTTAACCAAGAGTATTTTAAAAAAGAAACTGATGTCAAATCAATCTTCTATAGTTATGGTTTCATCTCTTGCTGCAATAACATTTGCTCCTGGTAATTCTGTGTATGGAATTTCAAAGTCTGCTATAAAAACTTTTGCTGAGTATTGTGCGGTAGAAACTGCTTGTAAAGGAATAAGAGTTAATAGCGTTTTGCCTGGAATGGTTAATACAGAAATGACTCGGAATTTGTCGTTCTCTTCAGAGGAATTGGAAGCAGATAAAAATCATTATCCGATTAAGCGATATGGTAATCCTGAAGAAATCGCGTGGGCTATTATATACCTTCTTTCTGATGCGACAAAGTGGGTTACGGGTACGCAAATTATTATAGACGGTGGTGTTCACTTGGTTTGATTTATGGCGTTCTTAACAATTCCAAACGTTCGTGTTGTTGGCTTATCGTGTGCTGTTCCTAAACAGATAAAAGATATCAAAACATTAGACTGTTTTGAATCAGTGTCTGAAGCGGAAAAGACTATTGCTTTGACAGGGGTTAAGGAATGTAGAATGGCTTCTGCTAAAAAAGTCTGTTCTGATTATTGTATGAATGCTGCAGAACGATTGATGGAATGTATTGGCTGGAAGAAAGAGAGTATTGATTGTTTAATTTATGTGTCTGTTTCTCGGGATTATATTGAACCAAATACGGCGACTGTAATTCAAGGAAAGATGGGACTTCCTAAAACATGCTATACGATTGATGTTCCTATGGCTTGTTCGGGATATTGTTATGGATTGTCTGTAGTTTCTTCATTGCTTTCTTTAGGCTGTATGAAAAGAGCCCTACTTCTTGTTGGTGATACTCCCTCGAAGATTCTTTCTCCATTAGATAAAACCATGTGGAGTATTCATGGAGATGCCGGTAGTGCTACTGCGTTGGAATATGATCCAAATGCAACGCCTATGAAGTTCAATTTGATGAGTGATGGAACTCAGTATGACGCAATTATTGCTCCTGCATCTGGGGTGCGAGAACCTGTGACGGAATCGTCCTTGGAAATGAAGGAAGTCAAGAATGGAATCATTTTGAACCGAACGCATGTTCGTATGGACGGCATGACGGTTTTTTCTTTTACAATATCTCAAATTCCCAAGTGTATTGAAGATTTGTGTGAAAATTTCGGGATTGATTTACATAATGAAATGGATTATCTGTTAATTCACCAGGCAAATAAATTTATTGATGATAAAATTAGACAGAAATTAAAGTTGGAAAAAGAAAAAGTGCCTTTTTGTTTGGAATTATTTGGTAACACCAGTAGTGCGACGATTCCAATGACAATGGTAACGAAAATTCGCGAAAAACTCATGTGTGGAACGAATCGTATGATTTTATGCGGTTTTGGAGCGGGATTGTCATGGGCGTCTGCATATATTGAAACAGAAAATTTGAATGTTTTACCTTTAATTGAGGTTGATTAGTATGAAGAAATTTGAAAATAAGGTTGTTTGTATTACTGGAGCTGATGGTGGAATAGGTAAAGCGATTTCACGAAAGTTTGCTGTCGAGGGTGCGAATCTAATTGTTTGTTGTCGAGCGCCCAAAGACGAATCTGCGATTTTTTTCTCTGATTTAAAACGAAAATATGATGTGAATGTTTTCCCGATATATTTTGACATGTCTGATAGTGAGTCTATAAAAAATGGAATCACCGAAATTAAGTCATTGAAGATTAAAATAAATGTTTTGATAAATAATGCTGGAATCCCTCACCTCGCTATTTTGCCTTTTACAAAAATGGCTGATGTTTCAAAGGTGTTCCAGGTGAATTATTTTGCGCATTTGCAAATTACTCAGGGCCTTTTGGGAATTATTTCGAGAGATGGTGAAAGTTCTATTATTAATACGGCCTCCATTGCGGGAATTGATGGAGAAATGGGCAATAGTGTTTATGGCGCTACAAAAGCGTCTATGATTCTTTTTACAAAGGTGTTGTCAAAAGAATTAGCGACCTCAAAAATTCGTGTGAATGCAGTTGCACCAGGGCTTACTGATACCAAGTTTGCTGATATAATGGGGGATAAGGCGAAATTATCAATGGAGCAACAGTCCTTAATGGGACGCCTTGCCAATTCCGAAGAAATTGCAAATACTTATATTTATTTAGCGTCATCCTCAAGTTCCTTTGTGAATGGTCAAATAATTCGTGTGGATGGTGGAATTAAATAAAACAAAAGGGTCAATCATGAATGTTAAAGAAAGTGTTCTAAAAATAATTGCTTCTGTTTGTGAGATAGAAATCGAAAAGATTTCGGAGCAATCAACGGTTGGTGACTTTCCGAGTTGGGACTCAATGGCTCAATTGCGCATTCTTCAAGAGATAGAAAGTGAATTAAATGTCAGTTTTGAACCAGAGGAGTTGATGGAAATGGAAGATGTTGGAGACATCATCAAGGTTACGGAAGGCAAATTGCAGGGATGAAATCTATTGAAGAACAGATAAGAAATCATACAATCCGTACTCCTAAAAAAACGGCCTTAATCGCAAATGACCATGAGGTGACTTTCGCTCAACTTTGGTCGGGTATTCTTTGCGCAGCGGGTAGTTTGCGAAATAAATATGGAGTTCGTAAGGGTGACCGTGTGATTTTGTCTGCTTCAGGGAACGTAGAATTTATCTACGCATATTTCGGTGTGCACATTGCTGGTGGCATTGCTGTCCCGATTGATCCTGACACGAATTTTACTCGCTACGAATACATAAAAGAAACGACATCTCCTAAATGTGTAATAGGTTGCCTTCATAAGGCTGGTGTAAGCGGAATTTCATTTGATAAATTTACCGAAAACGACAATTCTTTTTTTGACTATCTAGAGCCGAGTCAAGATGATATTGCCGACATTCTTTTTACGACGGGCACGACAGGAAATCCAAAGGGAGTGACGCTGTCGTATAAGAATCTGGCGGCGGCTGCAGCACAAATCAATACATTCATCGGCAACACTGAAGATGATGTTGAGTTGTTGGCTCTTCCTGTTAGTCATTCCTTTGGCTTAGGACGAATTCGTTGTGTTTTGTCTATTGGTGGAACATTGGTTGTTCTAGGTTCCTTTGCTAATATTAAACGTTTTTTTAAGGAAATAAAAGAACATAATGTTACTGGTTTCGGTATGGTTCCGGCAAGTTGGGCTTATATGAAAAAATTTAGCGGCAAGTATATTGCCAATTTTGCAAACCAACTGAAGTACATTGAAATTGGTAGTTCCTTTATGCCGCAGGAAGAAAAACGACTTTTAATGGAACTGCTTCCTAATACTCGATTGAATATGCATTATGGGCTTACCGAAGCATCAAGAAGTGCTTTTATGGAATTTCATCAGGAGAAGGACAATTTAGGTACGATTGGTAAGCCTTCTCCAGGGGTTGATATAGTCTTATTTAATACAAGTGGTCAAAAAGTTGCTTTGGGCGAAGAAGGAGAGATTTGTGTAAAAGGTGAGCATGTTTGCTCTGGTTATTGGAATGTTTCTCTCGATGAATTTAAAAAAGATTTCTATGGAGATTACTTTCGCACGGGAGATTGTGCTGTAATGGGTGAAAATGGGTATATTTATTTAAAAAGTCGAATAAAGGAAATGATTAACGTAGGTGGGAAAAAAGTGAGCCCCATGGAAGTGGAGGAAATGATAAACGCAATTCCTGGGATTAAAGAGTGCGCTTGCGTTGGTATTCCTGATGAAAATGGAATTTTAGGAGAGGTTGTTAAGGCTTTTGTTGTGGCGGATGAGAACGTAACGGATGAATTTATACAAGAATCGTTGAGACCGAAACTTGAAACTTACAAGATGCCTGTGAAAATAGAACAAATTAATGAGATTCCGAGAACACCGAATGGAAAAATTCAAAGAATAAAACTAAAACAATCGTAAAATAATGGAAAACACAGAAAAAAATATTGAACAACTTTTTGAATTACCTGTTTACGATGATTCGCAAGTAGCGCAATCGTTATTTATTCGTTCTTTGCAAGATGAACTGATTTTTCATTACGAAAATAATCCAATGTACCGTCAGTTTTGTGAACGTAAGGGGTTTAATCCTTACGAAGAACTGACGGGTGTCGAATGTATCCCCCCAGTTTCCGTTAGTGTATTTAAGGAATTGGGGCCCAATTTATCTTCTGTTTCAAAAGAAGAAATAAAACTAAGGCTTCAGTCTTCTGCGACTTCTGGGACGCCAAGCACAATTGCTGTGGATAAAACTACTAGCCGGCGCCAAGCAAAGGCCATGGTTAAAGTTGTGCAGGAGTTTATTGGCAAAGACCGTAAACCATTTTTTGTAATGGATATTGATCCGAAATCGGAATTTCGCTCGTTGTTGGGGGCTCGCTTTGCTGCTATAGCGGGATATTTAAATTTTGCGTCCAAGGCGGGATTTTTTTTAAAGGCGAAAGATGGTATATCGTATTTTGATGTTGATGCGATGAAAAGTTTTTTGGCGGAGTTGTCGTCTGAGAAACCTGTTGTTGTATTTGGGTTTACATATATACTATATAGCCAAGTATTAAAAGCAATTCAGGCATCTTGTGGGCAGATTGTATTGCCCAAGGGGTCTAAAGTAATCCATATTGGTGGGTGGAAAAAATTAGAAAGCGAGAAAATTGAAAAGTCAGAATTTAATCGGCAAATAGCAGATGCTTTCGGAATAGAATCCACGGATGTTATTGATATTTACGGATTTACTGAACAAATGGGGTTGAATTACCCTGATTGCAAATGCGGTTGTAAGCACGCGTCATCATATGTTAAAGTACTTGTACGAGATATTGTAAGTAGAGATGTTCTGCCTGCTGGCAAAGAAGGCATGTTGGAGTTTATAACTCCGATTCCCCATAGTTACCCAGGTAACGCTGTTTTGACGGATGATTTGGGAGTTGTTTATGATGAACCTTGTCCCTATGGTCGTCCAGGGATTCGATTTAAGGTGAATGGTCGATTAAAAAAAGCCGAAGTACGTGGTTGTGGGGATATTCTTTCTACTAAGTTGACATTTAATGCGAAGGAGAAAAAAAAGTTATTAGACGATAATACGCTCGATGTTCAATATTTTAAAGGTCCTGTGGATGAAACCGATTCTGAGAGGCAATTGGCTTCTATTATTGAACAACTTAATGAACAGAATGAATGGCTTCGAAATCAGCCTATTGATGCTCTAATTGGAATAATTGGCGAAGTTTCCAAAAGGTGGCTTTCTGATCCAAAATACATGTTTTTAAAAGATAAGGGTTTGCTTTTCCTTTCGCAATGGTGTGATGAGCGGCATTTACGACAGATTGCTAAAGATGGACTTCGGGGTAATATCAAGTACGCGGATGAATTTTTACCGTTTGCTGATAGTGAAAAGCATTTGATGAGAGCCAATGCTCGTGGTCTGGTATGTCACTGGATGGCGGGAAATGTCCAAATTTTGGGAATGTTTGCATTGGTCCAAAGTATTTTGACAAAGAACACTAATTTGATAAAAGTAGCGGCAAAAGATGCGGGCGTTTTTGCAAACTTGATTAAGGCTTTTGAAAACCTTGAGTATACAACCAAAGATGGTTTTTGTATCAAAGGTGACGACTTGCTGAAAACTATAGGTGTCGTTTATTTTTCCCGTAATGCAACAAAGTTGGGCGAAATGATGTCTAGGGAGGCTAAAGTACGCATTGCATGGGGTGGGAAAGATGCTGTAGAAACTGTTGCCGCATATCCTGCATCCATTGATTGTGAAACGGTTGTTTTTGGCCCGAAGTTATCTTATGCAGTTATTGCAAAAGAAGAATTGTCGTCAGAACAAGAAACCAAGAAACTTGCGCGGCGAGTAACAGTAGACGTGTCTGTTTTTGATCAGGCCGGTTGTGCGTCTCCGCATAATCTATATATCGAAAAAGGTGGAGCCATCTCACCGGAGCGATTCTGTGAAATTCTTGCGGACATTTTCCCAAAAACGGAAGTGCAAATTCCCAAACCGACTGTATCTCCAGAACAGATTGCCGCAATTCATTCAATTCGCGGAGTGTATGATTTTAAAGGGAAGGTTTGGGGTAGCACCACGATGAGTTGGAGTGTCCTGTTGGATGATGCGGCTGAATCGTTGCTATGCAAGCCAGTATACTCGAGAACGCTGATGGTGCATCAAGTTGAACATATCAATCAGGCCTTGGATTGCATAGAGAGTTATGTGCAGACGATAGGTATTGCTGCTCCCAAAGAAAAGGCGATAAATTTTGCGAATAAAGCTACGCAAAAGGGGGTGGCGCGTTGCCCATTGATTGGTCGGATGCTTAACTTCGAAATGCCTTGGGACGGAATATTCCTAATGGATCGGCTTGTTCGGTGGAATACATTATTCGGACCGCTTTGTTAATGCTCCTATTGGGAAAGATGACGGCGATTTAATTGTACAGGCCGAATGTCATGGCAAAAGTCGTACTCACATAAATGATTTATATTTTAGGATGTCCGAGGTTTCATTATGCCCAAATTTTCATTCGTTATTCCTTGTTACCGTTCCGAAAACACCATCACTACGGTGGTAGAAGAAATCAAGAGCGAAATGGCCGCCAAGCGTCCGGGCGACGACTACGAGATCGTGCTGGTGAACGACTGCAGCCCCGACAACGTGTGGAGTGTCATTGAGAAGCTTGTAGAAAAAGAGAACAACGTCATCGGCATCAACCTGGCCAAGAACTTCGGGCAGCATTCCGCGCTTATGGCGGGCTACGGCAAGTGTTCCGGTGAATATGTGGTTTCGCTGGATGACGATGGCCAGGCCCCGCTGGATTCGCTGAACGATTTGATTGCAAAGCTTGAAGAAGGCTACGACGTGGTGTATGCCTACTACCATGAGATCAAGCAGAACCTGTTCCGCCGCTTTGGTTCGTGGATGGCTGGGCTCATGGGAAAGTTCATGCTGGACCCGCCCAAGGATATGAAGGGCAGCAGTTTCTATGTGGCGCGTGGGTTCGTGATTCGCGAAATGTGCAATTACAAGAACGCCTTCCCGTACCTGGTGGGCCTTGTGCTACGCACCACTCGCAAAATCGCCTGGGTCGAGACGAATCATCGCTCGCGCTTGCAGGGAACATCGGGTTATTCTTTTGCTCGATTGCTTGGACTTTGGCTCAACGGTTTCACAGCTTTCTCCGTCAAACCTCTGCGAGCTAGTACTTTCTTGGGGTTCTTCTTCGCGTTCCTGGGCTTCGCCTTCACGATACTTGTTGTTGTTCGCAGACTGCTTGGCCTCACAACTGTGGATGGTTGGAGTACCATTATCGCGCTCATCTTGATTATTGGTGGTTGCGTTTTGATGATGCTTGGCCTTATCGGAGAATATGTTGGCCGCATCTACATTTGCATCAACGATTCCCCGCAATATGTAATTAAGGAAATTAAGGGTTCACTCCCAAAAGAACACGACAACGCCCGCTAAGATAAGCGCGATTGCCGCAACTTTGCGCAGGTTGATTTTTTCCTTGAAACAGGCGAATGCCAGGGCCGGCACGAACAGGTAACTGGCCGCCTCGATGGTGCCGAGTTCCTTGAGCAGCACGCCCTGGCTCAACACATACACATTCGATACCAGCGAGAAAACCATCAGCGAGTATCCGCCGATAACCCACGGGTTCAGGTATTCCTTGATGAATGATTTGTGCGGCGTGATGGCGGCTTTTTTCAGGAGCATCTGGGCCACCGCCGCGACAAAGACATTGAAAAGTGCAAGCGCGTAGAACATCATGGCCTCGCGTACAGCGTGATGCCGCAGATGATGATTGCCGCTCCGACCATGTTCGTCGTGGTGATGGCCTCGCCAAACACGAAGTGCGCAAGCATTAGCCCGAACACCACGCCCGTGCCCTTGAACATGTAGGCCAGGCTCACGTCCATCCGCTTGATGATCTGCTGCCACAGCACCGCATAGATGCCCAGCACGCCCACCGTGCAGGCAAGGAACGCGATGTACCCCGGCGAGAGGAACTCCCGCTGCGACGCGAGCTTCGAGAACACCCCCGAGGTTGTGTAAATGAAGAACGTGCCAATCAGGGCGATGTATTTAAGGACGGTGAGCATCTGATGGGGAATATAGAATTTGCCGAAGAATATTTTGCCTCACCCTATTGACAAAGCCTTCCCGCGGAAGTATATTTTATAGTGAACAAATGTTCTAGTGCTCAAAATTTCAAACACTGCGGTTTCTACGCTTGTCCGCAGTCAAAGGAGGGAAAGATGAATGAAAAAGAGTTGATGCCGGCCGCCGAGAAGAACGAGATTATCGTTTATCAGCCGGAGGGCGGGGAGTTCCACATCGAGGTCCGGGTCGAAAACGAGACCGTCTGGCTCACGCAGGCACAGATGGCTGAACTGTTTTCTAAAAGCATTTCGGTCATTTCACGACATATTGCCAATGTTTTTGCGGAACACGAACTGGAAGAGAAAAGCAATTTGCATTTTTTGCAAATTGCAAATTCGGATAAGCCGGTTAAACTTTTCAGTCTAGACGTCATCATTTCTGTCGGGTATAGAGTTAAATCCTATCAAGGAACGCAATTTCGCCGTTGGGCCAACCAGGTTCTAAAAGAGCACTTGCTTAAGGGATTTAGCGTCAACCAAAGGCTCGTTTCACACGAAAACAGGTTGGAAAACCTTGATTCTCGAGTCATTTACCTCGAAAAGCAGGTGGATTTCTTCGTGAAGGCGAACCTGCCGCCAAGTGAGGGGCTGCTGCCCGCACATGCGCATTGGAGCGGTTACGAGTTTGCCGTGCAGCTGGTGCGGTCCGCGAAAAAGGAACTAGTTATTATAGATCCGTATGCCAATGACATGGTGTTATCCCTTATGGCAAAGCGTGCCGAAGGGGTGAATGCGACTATCTATTCTGCTAGAATCACCCACGCCATGAGGGAAGAAGAGGCCCGCTTGAATAGGCAATTCCCGACGGTTCGTCTGGAGAACATGCGCGAGGTCCACGACCGTTTTGTCATCGTCGACGACGTGGTGTATCACGTGGGAGCGTCGTTCAAGGACCTGGGGAATCAGATGACCGCATTTTCGGTGTTGAACTTTGTCTCCAAGGAACAGGTGCTCGCGATGGTGAAGTGATCGCCTCGCCAAACACATAGTGCACAAACGTAAAATCACTTTTTATTTCCCGATATCACTTCCCAGTGACCGCCCTTATCAGGACCGATGTGCTTGATGACGCCTTTTTGCTGCAACCCTTTGAGGTTGTACTTGACTCCGTCTTCTGAAATACCTGAAATATTTTCTGATAGCTCTTTCCTGCTTGCAAACGGATTTTGGCTTAGGTAATTGAGTATTTCTTGTTGTTTAGGGGATAATGCAGATGCGGTTTTCTGGGTAGTTTTCTGGGTAGTTTTGTTTTCCGTTTTATCGGTTGCCGCATTTTGCAAGGCAATGAAATCCGTATTAGGTGAATATGCCGTACCGTTTTTCAGCAGGCGGCCAATAGGACGTGACGGAACATGGATGACGAGTACGCGCATGTCATTTTCGTGCAACTCTTCGGTCTTTACGCGGATTCCGATCCGAGTATATATTTCGTCTTCTAAATTGCCGGTATTGCCTTCTGCGAAATCTGAACCGACGACTCCGTGCGGATATTGGTCGGCCATTCCAAGTACGAGTTTCCCGCCTTTTTCGTTTGCGAGGGCAACTATATAACCTAGAACACATTTTTCTAAATATACATTCAATGGTGTTGTTTAGGCAATAGCGATGCCCGTACTCGCTCATTTCACGACATATTGCCAATGTTTTTGCGGAATACATTTCAGTCGGTTATAGGGTTAAATCCTATCAAGGGATGCAATTCCGCCGTTGGGCCAATCAGGTTTTAAAAGAGCATTTCGTCGACGATGTAGTTTATCATGTGGGTGCGTCGTTCAGGAATCTCCAAGAATCAAACATTGTCAAGGTTCGCAAGATACAGAGTGACATAAAGGAATTCTACGCCATCGACGCCAGAAAGCACGATGCCCGAAACAAGCTGAAAATCCGGAAGATTTACGACATGATTCCGTCGATGATGGAAAACAAAAGTTTCTGCAATAACAGATGTCAAGTTCCCTTTGATTGAGTCTTCAACCAAAAATCTGCTGAAACTATATCTCAACGATGTTGGCATCCTTACCGACATGTTATATGGTCCGAATATTTCTGCGGTGCTGAACGATGTCCCCAGCATTAATCTTGGGGCGGTTTACGAAACAGTTGTTGCGCAAGAACTGAAGGCTCATGGGAAGAAACTCTTCTATTACGATAATCGGCATAAGGGCGAAGTGGACTTTTTGATAGATGACTTTGATTCGCTTTCTGTAGTCCCGATAGAGGTGAAGTCCGGCAGGGACTACAGGATTCATAGCGCTATTGACAATTTGCTTGCCGCAAATGTGAATGCAACAGGAATTGTGCTGTCCAATAGTTCCAAGGTGGTGCAAAAAGGTTCGGTGCTGTATTTGCCGATATACTTTGTGATGTTCCTATAATTCCCGGCAGTGCTGCATAGCCTCTTTCAGGGTCTTGAACTTGGGCTTCTTGAATTCTTCGTACCGGATCTTTTTGACACCGTCGTAGAAGAACATCCCGTGGGCTTTTTGTGCCGCCTCATCCCCCATCCGCATAACGTCTTTTTCGGTTACGCCTGTGGGCAGTATCACGCCGTATTTCTGCTTTGGCGATTCGTATTCGTTGAAGACGCTTTTTAAGAAATCGTCCAGCTTGTTTTCTTGCTTCTGCTTGAAATAGTAGAGTATTCCGTCACGAGACCAACCCTCGGGTTTAAGGCTCTCGTCTACCACAAAGTCCACCCCATGGTACTCCGTTTTGCAGCCGCCATCCCTGAGGTCGAATTCCTTACAAGAGTAGAACGGTACGTTCAGTTCAGGGGCAGACATTCCGTAGTCGCATTGCGTGCTGTCGGTGAAACACCCAAAGAAGTCAATTTTTTTTCCGTAAGAAATTCGCGGCATATTCGTGCCGAAGTTTAAGTAGTGCTTTTCGTCGATCTTGTAGCATTCCAAGCTTTCGTCTATGCCGGCAATTTTGCCGCGGACATACAGCAGCGTCTTGCTTGCGTAATTACCGATTTTGCAGCCGGGCTTACTGTAGCGTTGTGTGTAGCAGGGAATCCAATCCGGGTTTTCTATACGGGGTAGATCTAGGTCATCTTTTGGCGTGGTGTCTTTAGGCGGTTCATAATCCGGCGGAAGAACCCGTTTCTCTTTTTTGAAGTTGGGTTTGCATTTGCCCACAAGCTTGGCAGTGAATGTGCGTGACTGGTGAGCCGTTTCAAAGTGGGGGCAAGTGCAGGCAAGGTCTGCCATCCAGTAACCCGTAAAAGTCTTGCCGTAAAAGCGACGAACGAATTTTTCGGCAGAATCCCTTTGGTATAGCGATGCATCGATAGAGGCAAAATCCCATTCCAACCGGGGCGATGCCATCTTCTTTATGGAACCGTCTGCACCAAGGATCTTGGCCTTGCATTGCCTTTCCAATTCCTTGGGGTCGCCCAAGTCGTAATTGATTCGCTCAAAATTGCTTCGCTTATCTCCTTCGAAACTGGGCCATAAGGAATGCGCCCAGAATGGGCTTTCACAGTAGACGGAATCGGAAATTTTGGTAACAGTCGTCTTTTCGTCGGCAAGGGGCTTGGGCGTATCAACAAGCAAGAGCCTGTAATGATTCTTGTCTTCAAACGAGGCACAGAACTGGATTGGCCCTTTTGCAAAAGCATTTTGTGCAAGGATGCATCCGATCAGAAATGCTCCAAATACGGAGGCGATGCGGCATTTCATTTGAGCGTCCTCCTTAGCTTACAGGACTCGACCATTTCAAATTCAGGAATGTCTAAGGGGTCCATTCCATGCAAATTGACTTCAAAGAGCCTCCAGGGATCTATTTTGTTCAATTTTTCGGAATCAATTTTTACTTCAGAAGGGCATTTCCCTGTAAGCAAAACCTCGTATTCAATGTGGTGTGCTTCCTGCTTGAAGCCGCATTCCATAGAAACATCCCAGGTAACCGCGATATTCTTGCCGTAGAACCTTTTCAATTGGCTTGTGGTAATCGAGAAGGCAGGGTCGCCAGAGAAGTCGACGTACTTCGGAAGCTCGGCCATATTGTAGTTGTTCCACTTGCTTAGTGCGTGGCACGTGTCTTCTTCCAGGAACGTGCCTAATTTGAACCGGCCAATTCCAGCAAAGTCCCATTCTATCTTGTGGTGCATTCTGGCGGTTCCGCTGCAGCGTATCTCTTGCTGCTTGTCCTCTTGTATAGATACTTTTGTAGAATCGAAAAGGTAGACCGTAGGAACGTTGCCAAAAATTTCGGTGCGATAAAGTGCCGGTTTTTTGCCTTCGACAACACAATAGTGGGCGACAGGCATGGTCTTGAGGCAAGGGCCCACAAGCAAGATGTCGAATTCCTGTTCCTTGCGCTCGAAATCGTCACCCTTGCATTTCGTTTCGCTCTTGTTCCCGCGAAAAGTCTGCCCGTAAAACTCAGGGAGAACCCGTTTTGCGTTTTCCAGATTATAGGTCATCCATGTATAGGATTGTTTGTTCAAGTTCCGCGGGAAGTTGATGAAAAATTCATTCTTGTCTGAATGATTGGAACAACCGCAGCCATAGTTGCTCTGAAAGTCTTTTGTGTGGCGGATCAGGTGTATCCTGTAGCTTGAATCCGTCGGGAATGTGACGCAGTAGGCAGGAAGACTGTCTAAAGAATCCACCGCATGCAAAGTAGATGCACATGCCAACAAGAACAGGGCTAGGACAAGTTTTGCCTTTGTCATTTCGCTCCCTTGGGTTTCCACTCTTTGCAGGCCTTTATGGCGTCTTGCATTGTTGGGAATTTTGCGCTGATACGGTCTACTTTCTTTAGGGCCGAAAAGACCTGCATCCCCTTTGCCCGGGCAACTGTTGCCTTGGCCAGACTGTCTGTAGGTTCTTCTTCAAAGTCATATGGCAAGATTTGGGTGTATTTGGCCGCCCGGGAGTTTTCTCGCTCGGCTTTTTCTAAGAACTCCGTGACATTAGTGATTGACTTCATGCTAAAGTACAATCGCAGGCCCTCGAGATTCCATATTTTTAATACACCGTTTTCGCCATATACAAGGGCGAGACCATTTTTTGAAAAATGACAACCTTCAACCGTAGTTTCCGTGTTCGTGCAGGAATAGAACGTCTTTGCCCATTGCGCAACGCTGTCGGGAGATATCTGAGCTTTTTCGCAGTCATCGATATAGTGGTAGCACTCTTCAGGAGGCCCGTAGTGGAATACGGTATCTTCTACCTGTTCCGGAATGGACGTTTCTATGACAATGTAGGCTTCGTCTTTATACCGATAGCAGCCGATGTCGGTCTCAAGTACTTCGGGCACCCCAACGGCAGGCAACCTGGTTCGGCTTGCGTAGCGGGAACTAGGGCGACAGACTCCCTTTTCGTCGGGAGCGTAACATTGGAATATGTCTTCGAGGCCACTTTCTATGCGGCCGCCACATGCAAAACCAAAAGAGGTTACGTCTCCGCTGCCACCATGTGAGCGTTCATAGCGTTTGCATTTTACAGAATCTACGGATTGCCAATAGTCATTGGCAAAAAGCGGGCCTGCTGCCGATACAAGCAACAGGAACGTGGCAAAAAAGAATCTGCGAATATTTTTGAAGCTATGTTGGGTCAAGGTCAGTTTGAGCTTTTTGATGTTGCTTTGAATATAGAATAAAAAGCGCTTAACCAATTAAGCAAAATTTCTACAGGCTGCAGGGCAAGGTTGTGGGGATTACCAACAGGGCCGGGGATTGGGGTAGAAAATTCTATTTCTGGTATTGACAAACGACTCCGGCGAATTTATATTTTGTAGTGCTCAAATGTGTAGAAAAACTATTTTTGCCCTGCTTTTTATGCTTGTAGGCGGGAAAGGAGTGAACGATGATAACGGGATGGAATGTATTGACAAAAATACTAATATCTTGTATATTTGTTAGTATGATTGTCAATAGTAAAGAGAAAATACTGATGGGCCTTCTCTCGGAAAGGGGTGGGCGGATTACGGCGAAAGAGGCTTCTCTTGCGGGTATTCACAGAATGTTCCTGAAACAGCTTACCGATGCCGGTCAAATCGTAAGGGTTGCGCGAGGAGTGTATCAGTTGGAAACGGCACAAGAGGACGAACTCCTGAATTTGCAGCATCGTTGCCCGACGGGCGTATTCTCGTGCGAAACGGCTTTGTTCTTGCATTCTCTGACAGAACGCGCGCCGTTTATGTGGACCATGACGTTTAAGGGGTTCTACCATTCGCCCACTCTAGCAGAAAATGGAATTGTAGTAAAGCATTCATCGAAGAATCTTTATCCGCTTGAAATCGTAGAGGTCAAAACGCCCTTAGGTAACGTTGTGCGCACCTATTCTGCCGAAAGAACCTTGTGCGAAATCATGACGGCCAAAGTTGCGGCCGATATCCAGACAATAACCTATGCGATAAAAACGTACGTCGGCCGTAAAGAAAAGAATATTCCGAAACTGATGCAACTTGCAAAGACTTTTCATGTAGAAAAAAAACTCAGAGCGTATTTAGAGGTATTGCTGTGATATGAGAAAATAAACTTTGAATCGCTAAGGAGATGCTGGATTTGACAAAAGTAAGGAATCCTTACCGACTGTAGATGATTGCCGCCCCGACCATGTTGAGTATTAAAACCGTTTTTGCCCCGCCTTTTTATGCCTGTAGGTGGGGGAGGAGTGAAAGATGAACGCAAAAGAGGTTATGCCGCCTGCCGAAAAGAACGAGATTATCGTTTATCAGCCGGAGGGCGGGGGATTCCATATTGAAGTTCGGGTCGAAAACGAGACCGTCTGGCTCACGCAGGCTCAGATGGCGGAATTGTTCAACAGTACACGGAATAATGTAACCCTTCATATCAAGAATATTTTCCAAGAAAACGAACTGGATGCAAAGTCAGTATGTAAGGAATCCTTACTAACTTATCTCGAAAAACAGGTGGATTTTTTCGTAAAAGCAAACCTACCGCCAAGCGAGGGGTTGCTGCCCGCGCACGCGCATTGGAGCGGCTACGAATTTGCCGTGCAGCTGGTGCGGTCTGCGAAAAAAGAACTCGTTATCATCGATCCGTACGCCAATGACATGGTTCTGTCTCTTATGGCGAAACGCGCCGAAGGGGTGAATGCGACTATCTATTCTGCTAGGATTACACATGCAATGAGGGAAGAAAAGGCCCGCTTGAACAGACAATTCCCGACGGTTCGTCTGGAAAATATGCGCGAGGTCCACGACCGTTTTGTCATCGTCGACGATGTTGTTTATCACGTGGGAGCGTCGTTCAAGGACCTTGGGAATCAGATGACTGCATTCTCGGTGCTGAATTTTGTCACCAAGGAACAAGTGCTTGCGATGGTGAAGTGATAGCCTCGCTAAACACATCAAAAAAAAATGGCCAAATACATCAAAAATATGAAAAATGCATAAAAACGCCTAAAAAAGTGATTGGAAAACGTTGAAATATGCGCATTATTGGCTTTTTCTACAAAAAATACCTTGCGCATTATTGTAAAATCGAGTATATTTTACTTTGCGTACTATTGAAACGAGGGAATTCATGGAAATCCAGAGAAAAGCCTACAACCGTCTTGTGGAATGGAAAAAAGAGTCCAAGGGGAAGAGTGCCCTGCTGATAGAGGGGGCTCGTCGAATCGGCAAATCCACTGTGGCGGAGCGGTTTGGTGAACGAGAATACAAGTCGTACATCCTTGTCGATTTCAACAAGGCTTCCAAAAAGATTCGCGATAATTTTGAAACGAACTTGAACAATCTGGATGTTTTCTTCCAGGTCCTGTCTCTGGAATACAATAAGCCACTATTCAAAAGAGAGTCGCTGATTATCTTTGACGAAATCCAGAAATTCCCGAAGGCGCGGGAATCGATAAAGTATCTTGTGGCGGATGGTCGCTACGATTTCGTCGAGACGGGGTCGCTGATTTCTATCAAGGAAAATGTCGATGACATAACGATTCCCTCCGAAGAAGAAAAACTGAAAATGTACCCTTGCGATTTTGAGGAATTTGCCAAGGCTTTAGGCGAAGAACTTCTGTTGGATTATATTGGCAAATGCTTTGCTGAAAAGAAACCTCTAGAAGATCATTTCCATAAGCGTGCAATGCGCCTTTTTAGAGAGTATATGCTGGTGGGGGGTATGCCTCAAAGCATTGTGGCGTATGCAGAGAATAATCGGGATTTTTCGAAGAGCGACAAGGAAAAACGGAAGATTCTGGACCTTTATCGCGATGATATCAGGAAGGCATCTAAGCGCTATAATTCCAAGGTCTCTGCGATTTTTGAAAACATTCCGGGTTACCTTTCGACTCACGAGAAAAAAATTGTCCTTACCGAGATTGACAAATCCAATGCGGCGACCTTCTCCAAATATGATGAACCGCTATTTTGGCTTGATGACTCGATGATTTGCAACCTTTGTTATAAATGCGATGATCCCAATGTTGGCTTCGCCCTTAACAAAAACGATTCGTTGGTCAAGTGCTATCTATGCGATACGGGCCTTTTGGTGAGCCTTGCTTTCAGTGAAAATGAAATCGCGTCGAACCAGTTGTATAAGGCCATTATGGATGGCAAACTGTCGCTGAACGAGGGAATGCTCCATGAAAACATGATTGCGCAGATGATTCGGGCCAAAGGGCGAAAACTATTTTTCTATACGGAATACGATGCTGCAAAGCATCGCAATTCTATGGAGATAGACTTCTTGCTTTCTAATGAAAGCAAGGTCAATTTCAAGGTGTTCCCGATAGAGGTTAAATCCTCGAAAAATTATACGACAACGTCGTTGGGCAAGTTCAAGGATAAATTTAAGAAGCGGGTAGGGGAGTCTATCATAGTCCACCCGAAGCAGTTTGCGATGGATGGTGGGGTAATGAAGATTCCGTCTTACATGGCTTGGTGTATTTAAAAGCAAGTCGCTACAATATTGCGGACGTTTTTCCTTAGTACGTCAATCCGAATCCGTAGGGGAACAGTCCTTTTTTCCCGTCACCGACGTTGATGGGGATTTGCTTTGCGTCTTTCGGCCAGGTGTGCGGAAGTTTGCCGGTGGGCTTGACTTTGCCAAAGAGCACGTCGGCGACGCCTGCGCCTTCGCTGCCGGGGAGCCATGCGACGACAAAGGCATCGGCGGCGTTGATGAGCGAGGTGATGGGGAGCGGTCGGCCGGTGATGAGTACGACGGCGACTTTGTGGCCTGCTTTTTGCCAATCTTTAATTTGAGCAATGTCGTTATCGGTGCTGTTGAACGACATGTCGGTCCGCTCTTTCTTGGTGATTATTTTGTTGTTGAAATCGTTGCCACGATAGTCGCCGAACCATTCGGCGTATGGGACTTCGCCGATGATATAGACGATTGTTCCTGCTTCTTCGGCGGTGGCGACTCGCGCTCCTTTGGCGACTTCATCGAAACCGGCCTGGATGGATGTTGCGCCTGGAACTTCTTCCATGGTGCCTTGCCAGCCCAACGTCCATGCGCCGCACTGTAATCCGGTGTTGTTGGCGTGGCTACCTGTGACGAAAATTTTGTCTGTAGTGGCGAGCGGGAGTACTTTTTTGTTCTTCAAAACAACGAGGCTTTTTTGGACTGCTTCACGGGCGAGTTGGCGGTGTTCTGCGCTACCGATGTTTTTGGTAATGCCGACGTATGCGGCGGGGCCGTTCGGGTTGTCGATTCGACCGGCGCGGATTTTGGCGCGCAGGATTCTGCGGCAGGCATCCTTGACGCGCTCTTCGCTGATTGCCCCCGATGCGACAAGTTCTTTCATGTTGCTGACGAATGCTTCTGCAGATTGCGGGACCATGGCCATGTCGAGGCCTGCGTTAATTGAGTTCTTGATGGCGTCTTTCGAAGAAATCCCGGTGACGAGTCCCGGCGAATAATCGCCAGCGGCGCCTGGCGTTGTAGAACTTTCGATGCCTTCCCAGTCGGCAATCACGTAGCCGTCAAATGCGAGTTCGGTTTTGAGCACTCCGGTGAGCAAAGCGGAATCGACGTGTTGGTGGATGCCGTTCACTTGATTGAAACTGGCCATGACGCTTAATGCACCTTGTTCGATGCTTGCTTCGTAAGGCGGCAGGTATTTTTTATGGAGTTGTTTGGCGGTTATGGTGGCGTTGCCGCGGTCGTATCCTTTGTCTGTAGCTCCGTCGCCAATGAAGTGCTTGAGCGTTGTAATGACGCGCCATTCGGCATCGTTATGGTCGCCTTGCTGTCCACGCACGAATGCGGCACCGAGGCTTGCTACGAGTTCGGTGTTCTCGGAGAATCCTTCATAGACGCGTCCCCAGCGTTCGTCTTGCGGAACGGTGACGGCGGGGGCAAAATTCAAGTCGATGTGGGCGGCCCACATTTCTTCGGCAACGGCTTGCCCGATTTTGCGGACAAGTGCGGAATCTCGTGTGGCGCCGAGTCCGATGTTGTGCGGGAATATAGTGGCGTTTTTCACGTCGGCGACGCCATGGACGTTGTCCTTGCCGTAGATAACCGGAATTTTCTGTTTCCATGCGTTGGCGTAAAAGTCTGCTGTGTAGGCTCCACCGCCTTCAAGCGCAGAACCGCAGATGCTGTTGCCGCATTTTACCGCGGGCGCTTTTGCCTGGGTCATTTGCGCAATTATGTCATCGATGGTCATTTTTGCCATGATGCTGTCGATTCTGTTTTCAATCGGGTCGCGCTTTAACGTGATGTTGCCATAGTCTTTTTGGGCGGGAACGACGCTGAGCGTTTCGGGGAGGAATCCTGCTTTGCGCACGACGATGCTTTGGCCTTTCTTGGCGTTATTCAGGTTGAATGCGCCTTTGTCGTTTGAGAGCACCCTTGCGTTGGCGACGAGGTTCGGTAACGTTCTGATGGTGACGGCGGCGTTGTGGACGGGGTTGCCCGATTCGTCAACGATGGCGCCTTTGATGCCTGCTTGGGTGACTGTTGCGACTGCGAGTGTAACGATTGCAGAAATGCCAATTTTAGGGAAAAACATAATAACACCTTCTTCTATAAGGTAAATCTATATTAAAAATTTGCTTTGAAAAATAACGAGGCGTTATTTGGTGTGCACGCACGAAACCGGCGCTTACTCCACGCTGCTGGGAGACGTGATGGGCGTGGCGGTGTTGCCTATATTGCTGAAGTTCGGTGTCAGTGAACTGATGCAATTTGCGACATCATCGGAAGAAGCCCAATATTGGGCGTGGTCGGGACTTTGTTCAAAGAGAAAATTGATAAACCATTTTTTGCCTTGGACGCAGCTGTTCAGGCTTACGATGTTCGATGCTGTCCAGTTGTAGGTGCCCTGGTCTGCATCGTATTCGAAGGTTGTTGTGCTTGCTTTACCGGAAACATTGCCTGCTGGCGACTTGTATCCAATGGCTTGCCAGGATCCGCCTTTGTGCTGCTCGTGGATATAGGTGTCCTGCATCTTTATGTAGGTCCCTGCTGCAAGGCCAAGTTCAGCAGCTTTGGCTTTGTCCATTAGGCCGAATAGTTTTGGAACCGCAACCGCAGCGAGAATACCCATGATCACGATGACGACCATCAATTCAATAAGGCTAAAACCAAGCTTTTTCATAATATGCCTTTGCTGCGCTTATTTCCCGTAATAGAAAAATACGGTTTTTGCACGCATTTCTCTAAAAATAAGATATTTAAGGGCCTAAGTCGATAAAATACGGAATTTTTTCATTTTTTTTACTCCTTTGGGTGGCCCGATGTAACGAAAATCACTTTTTTAGCAATTAAATGCTTTTACGTTTTTTTTCCAATTGGTTTTCTATAGAATGTTTTCGTTAGTCATCTTGAATTGGAGTTTGTTCCTGTTTTTACAGATGAATTCGACTGCAATAAAAAATCCCCGAATCCTTTTAGATTCAGGGATTAGTGGGGCCTCCCGGACTTGAACCGGGAACCAACGGGTTATGAGTCCGACGCTCTAACCGATTGAGCTAAAGCCCCAGCTCACCCAAAATTAGTAAATATTTTGAAATTGTTTTAGCCCATTCGTAGTGGAATCCGCTGTAGGCATTCACGACGCATTTGTCCCAATCGGCGACTTCCGTGTTATACACATTGATGGCGTCCTTGATGCGGCGCAACATTTGGTGCGGGGCGTTCGCGTCATCGACGAGGAATGCGTTCGCTTCGCCTGCGGTCTCGAGCGTGTAGTCGGTGAGCATGCTTGCGATGCCCACGTTTCTGCCGGTGAGCGGGAGTGTGCCTGCGGCCATGGCCTTGAGGATAATCGAGGCGGACGGCTCCTGCAGGTTGGCTGCGAACAAAATGTCAGATGCGGCGAGCGTGTCGCGCAATTTTTCTCTGTTGTTCGCTTCTTCGGAGTCGAACTGGAGGACGCGGACGAAGTTGCCGTACTGGTGCGAAACTTCTTGGTAGTAATTCCATTCGGGGTGCTCCGGAGAAATGCCCACAATGATGAGAGCGCTCTGCTTGGCGATGTCCGAAAGGATGGTCGCGAGTGTTTCGGAAGTGTTGCCCGATTCCATGTCCGCATGGCTGTAAATAATCAGTTTCTCCGAAAGGTCCATGTCGAACTGGCGACCGAGGCTCGCCTTGGCGGCACGCTTCGCTTCCTTGATGGGGAGCTTCGCTTCGCCGTTGAAATCCCAGAAGTTGTAGTTCACGCCGAACTGGATACCGAGGAGCTTTTTGCTGTTTCTGTTCAAAAATCCGCTGAGGCCGCCGGGGAGGTTCGTGTTGAGCATGGCGTCACGGTAACCGGATGACGGGAACAGCACCTTGTTGGCGTACAGGACGCCGGCCTTGAGGAGGCTTACCTTGCCCCAGAACTCGTAGCCGTCCATGTTGAAGTCCTTGGGCGGGAGACCGATTTTTTCGATTTCGCTGGGCTGTACATGGAAGTCGTAGGTGATGTTGTGGATATTGAAGAAAAACGGGATGTTGTGGAATGCTTCTTGATAGACGGTGTGGCAGAGTGCACCGGCGAGGGCGCCGCCCCATTCGTGGCCCAGGATGGCCTGGAACTTGATGTCGCTTTGGGCACTGTACGCAAGCGCTGCCGAGGCTAGCATGGCGAATCTAAGATGGTTGTCGCTATAGGGGAGCGAGTGCGGAGGGCCGTAAATGTACGGACGGCCGAAATATTCCTCATTATATATATAGGTGTGGAGCGGGTCGTCGTCGGAACGCCAAATCTCGAAGGGCTTGTTCTGCAAGGCTTCGACGCCTTTGTAAACACAATGATACTTGTCGGAATCGATAATATGGTCTTTATAGAAGGGCGAATAGGTCACGACTTTGGAACCGGCATCGGCAAAAGCCTGTGTCATGCAGTTTACCGCAGTCGCCAGTGGACTTGGTACCTTCCAGTTCCCCGCTTCTGGAGTTACGACGAGTATATTCATTGATTTTTTAGCACTCCAAATAAAAATTTACCTACAAAAGTAAGTATGTATAAATTTATTTATTTAAATTTCAACTGAAAGGGTGTATTTTATTTTTTAACGTGATAAAGAGTCCTTTTCAACGTTTTTAACATAACTTCATCTGAAGGGATACAAAATGAAGAAGATTTTCATTGCTGCTTTGGCAACCGCTGTAGCTATCTCGCTTACCGGCTGCAAGGGTACTAACGAAAAACGCGGTGACGAACACCTCAAGGAAGGCCGTTTCCGCAATGCTATCAATTCTTATCTTGAAGCAAAGAAGAAGGGCAAAATGTCCGACGAATTCTTTGACAATTTCACCTTGGCGCTTGTGCGTGCTGGTGAAGCTGAATCCAAGAAGGACTTGAACAGCGACCTCATCAACAACTATTTCGAGAAGGCTGCTATCAATATTCCGCAGGTGAAGGAAAACGCCACTCTCGAAGAATACGTCAAGACTCTCGCTGACATCGGTAAGCGCCAGGCCGCACAAGAGGGCGTTGACTACGCAACGATCATCAATGCTTTCGCAAAGATTGACTCTGCTGAATCGGTCGCCAAGACCCGCCATGTGGCCGAATCCGACATCAAGAACATCCGTACCGAAACGGAAAAAATCTATGTGGCCCGCAACTTGAGCGAAGCGACTTCCGAAGAAGATCCGGTCGTGAGCGAATACTTGCTTCTCCGCATGGCCGAGATGGCACCGAACAATGCTGATATCCAGGCTGCCTTGAACAAGAGCCGCAAGACGACTCGCGGTTACTTCCTCATCTTCGGTGAAAACATTCCGGATTTGAGCGGCAAGCAGCGTGTTGACAAGTGGGGCTACGTGATGGCCATGCCGACCATCAAGATGACCAAGAACTCCCTTTCTGGCGAACTCCAGTTCTGGGCTTCGACGGGTAACAACACCGAACTCGATCCGTCCAAGATCAAGCTCGTTTCTACCGACGGCAAGGAAGTCTTTGCCAAGGGCGACACGGGTTGGTGCGAAGCTGAAGTTCTCGTGGGCAAGAAGGGCGACGAAAAGATTGAAAAGAAGCAGAAGAAGTTCAAGGGCAAGGGCAAGTTGATGAACGAATTCCAGTGCTCTGTGAATATCAGCTTCTCCTTCCCGGGTGGCTTTGTTCCGGACTACATCGAATACAAGGACAACTTCGGTATTGGCCGCAAGTTCCTCGGTCACTAATTCGAAACGGACTTAAAGAACGTTTGATGAACTCGCTGCATAACGCAGCGGGTTCTTTTTTTGTGTCGTCATGCTGAGGCGAAGCCGAAGTATCCAGTGCGGTTAAACTGTCGTCATCCTGAGGCGAAGCCGATGATTCTTCGTCACCTTGAGACCTGTTAGGGTCGAAAGGTCCAGTAAAGTCTTGTTTTGCGAGAACTTGTGTATGAGACAAGCTCGGAGACGCGGGTGTAAAAAATCCCCGGCTTACGAACCGGGGATTTTTAAACGCTTGTGTTTTTTAAAGGGAGGTGCCCGTTCAAGGACGGGCATGACAAATGCTAGAATTCTGCGTGGGCGCTCATGCCGAGGGCAAACTTGGTCTTGCCGACGACCGGGTTCTGGTTCTTGCTGAAGTTATAGCCGAACCAGAATACGAGATTCGTGTTGAGGGTCGGATAAACGTAGAAGTTCATGCCGAGGAATTCGAATTCGTCCTTTTCGATTTCGGAATCCGGATCGTGGTATTCGAAGTTGACGCCGAGAGTGAACTTCTTTGTGATGTTGAAGCTCGGTTCCATGGCGAAGAGCATCTGGTCGTCTGTGAAAATCTGCGGAGCGGCGGCGTATTCCTTATCGACGATGGCATAGAAGTAGTTCATGCCAAAGTTGAAGATGCCGTAGTTCATGCTCGGTTCAATGAGGAAGGAATGGACTCCGTGGCCCTTGTAGGGATGCAGGCCATAGACAGCGTAGATACTGTAGTTGAGCACTTCGAGGCTCTTGGAGTAGTCGAGTTCTGCACCGAACGTGTAACCGTAACCGCGGCCGATTTCAGAACCGAAAACCCAGTCCACACTCGGGGTGATGGTCAGGTGTTCGTCCGGGCGGTTCAAGAGCTTGAGGCCGTAGCTTGCGAATGCAGCGATAGAACTCTTGCTGTCGTCTGTTGCACCGAGGTAGAACTTGCCTTCGCCGAACTTGCTGTTGCCGACTTCGACACCGAAACCGCGGAGGGTCTCGTCGCGGGAGATGACTGCGTAACGTCCTG
>JAEEGG010006256.1_pt1 | contig 27950 bp, 22 predicted proteins | sample 9134161 | NCBI WGS metagenome assembly JAEEGG01 (sample SAMN16246543, study PRJNA631951) | gut metagenome | biome: gut microbiome; feature: rumen; material: CR-attached | host: Bos | place: Iran: Karaj | collected 2018-10 | reverse complement strand
CGATATCACATCCGTTATTCGAAAACATATTTATGGCCATTCCCAGTATCGGCGGGATGACTTCCACCAGTACGAAAAAATCGAGGACGCCTGTCTGCATGTAGACGCCGGCAAAGGGCATGAGACCTCCCAGGACGAATCCGCAGAAGGCTTCGCCCAAAGGTAGGTAGCAAATAGGATAAGGGCCGAAGGCGTAGAAGATGAGGACGATACCTCCGATGATGCCGATGATGAGCGGGACGATCCCCAACTTAATTACGACATAAGCTCCCGGAATGAGAGCGACCAGAAGGAAACAGATGCCGGATATGAGAGCAGTACGCGGATTCATGCCATAAACGATGACAGCATCCTGAGCATCGGGAGAATTTTCCAAAGTATCAGTGCCTTTGATGAAATCAGCATAATCGTCGAAGGCATTGACGGCAGACTGCATAAGGATCGCAATGACGAAAAGACACAGAACCATGAGGAGATCGATATGCTGTAGCTTATGCCAGCTGATGGCAATGGCGACAGTCGCAGGCGCCATGGATCCCGCCCAAGTCTGCGGGGCGGCCAGATTGAGGACATTTTTCCAAAGTGGAACGGGTCGCTGTTGTGTCTGCATAACTCGTTTCCTTTTAGACCTTTTTCATATTATGTAGAAAAAACTGCGCCATGACAATAATCAGCATAAAAAAAGGCGTGCTCATCTGACGATCCATCGTGGATCCCAACCGCAAGGGCATCATCCCGGTCTTGTTTACTTTACAAGAGCCCTCATTCAATATAGAATAATTGAGCCTTTTCGGGCGGTTAGCTCAGTTGGTTAGAGCACCTGCTTTACACGCAGGGGGTCATAGGTTCGAGTCCTATACCGCCCACCATTTTTTCAAGCTCATTTTTCCCTTCTCTGCAAAGTTTACTGTTTTGGTTTAAAATAATCATCGTAAGAAATCTTATACTGTTCAAGTTGAAGATTTTAATCACGAAGAAAGTGTGGTAGGACATTATGAAATTGGTCAGAATGATGCTTCTGCCATATTTCAAACGCTTCTGGCTGATGCTTCTGAGCGTGATAATCGTTGGTGCCTTTGGAAGCGGTATCATGATCGGACTCAGAAATGCCTATCTTTCTCTTGAAACAGACATTAATAAATATATTTCTGAATGCAATTATCCTGATTTTCAGGCAGGTATCAGTGAGCCTATGTCGTATGCTTTGCTCAATCTCATACCTGATAACTATATCGAGGACCTCGACATTGAATTCATATCATTCCGTGAGAATGAACCGGTCGTCTTCTCGGATCAAAACGGCAAATCTTATTCCGGCAGGGCTTTTACTGAAGGATTTGAAGAATTCTATACAACTGATTCCTCAGGTAATAAGACATACTTTTCAGATAGTTTTCTCTCGTTTTATTCATTAAGCCATTACGACGTACCTGATGATGAAATTCCTGTGAAAATGGAGAGCATTTTTGCTTCAACTAACGGCTTTAAGGCAGGTGATAAGATCACTATCAGTGTAGATAAAGATACGACAGTGACTTGGACGATCAGCGATCTCGTTTCCTCACCAGAGACCTGTATGGTCCAGGCAGACGTCTATGCAATTTCTTCATCTCGGGATTTTGCTTATCTCTATGTTCCTTATAAAGCTTTGAATGCTCTTTATCCGGACCGTTTTGCTAAAGACATTCCGATGTTCAATGAAATGCTCATCAAGTTTAAAGAAGGCAAGGCACGCGGTACCGAGGAATTCGCGGCTGCAATGAACGAAGCGATCGAAGGAGAAGATTCACTTGGTTTTAATATCACTGAGTACATGTCTTATGCCATGAGCTATAAAGATTCTCCGGTGATCCATCATTACAATAGTATGCTTTATGCTCTCGATAAGGTATCGTTGTACGTTCCTATCATGTTCTTCGCCATCGTTTTAATTGTGACTATTCTGTTCCTCACACAGATAATCAGACAATGCCGCAAAGATATCGGCGTTATGAGAGCTCTTGGCGAATCAGTATTTGATATCACCTTGGTTTTTATGGGGCTTGCTTTGGTTATTTCCATAGTAGCGTGGATTCTTAGCCTTGGGGTAGGTGCTATCATCCAATTGCTTGCCGATAATGCTTACGCTTCCGCACTGCGTTTTCCTGCGATTGAATTCAACTTTAACTGGGTCAACCCTCTCTATTCTTTATTGGCACTTATTGTGGTAACAGAAATTACGGCATTGTATATTAGTACAGGCATCTCTCGTATCAAGCCCACTGAATCTATGAAAGCCCTTCCTCCATCGAATAACCAGACTCCTTATCTGACCAGGACTCTCTTTAAAAATGCCCCCATTCCTCTCAAGGTCTCTGTTTCTCAGAATGTCAGGAACCTGCAGCGTTACGTCATTTCCGGTATCTGTATCTTTGTCAGCGGCCTTATCATCATGGTTGCTGTAAGTTTGGGTGAATCAAAGCTCACCGTTATCAAACAGTACTTTGATGCCAGGATGAAAAACGATGTCCAGGTTTATCTTAGTTATCTGCCGGATGATCTTGATGCTTATTATCTGGAAGCAGGTATCAAGGATGAGGAAGGTAATCTGTCTCCGCTTATCGATGATATCACGTTGCTTAAATACCAGCCTTTCGGTGTCAGACATGGTGATAAGAATGCAATCGTACTCATCAATGGTATCGAGCCTGATCAGGATATCATCAATGTGGTGAGTTCGTATTATAACGTTACCACTGTTCCAGAAAATGGCATTGTCTTATCTAAGTATCATGCTGATCTTTTGGATGCCAAGGTAGGCGATGTGATCACTGTCAATGGCGCCGAAGTGACTGTCGCGGGCATCTCCGACCAATATGTTTTCCAGGTAAGCTATGTCAGTTCTGATTTCTTTGATAAATTGCCCGTTGAACTTGATCCTCGAGCTTCGCTCCTTGTTAAGACACGTGATGATCAGGCATTCTTTGAAGAATTCAAGCATATCGATGGCGCATATTATTTCGCATTCAACAAAGTTATTCGTGAGGAGACCGAGGACAGACTTGTTGCCTTTGATGTCTCGACTTATGTCCTCAATACAATCGCTATCATCATGGGTTTCATGATCATCTTTAATATGATGGTCACGAACCTTAAAGAATACAAACGGACATTTGCCACGATGCGTACACTGGGTTATCAGAGGTCTTCCATTTCCATTGCTAACCTTATAAACAATCTGTTCCAGTATGTTGTTGCCACTGCTCTTGCTATTCCCGCCGGTGTGCTTGCTGCCAGATATACTTTGAGTCGTATCTCTACTGATGTGCAGATCTTCCCGTTCCCAAAGGTCGCTATCATTTACTTCCAGACTGCATTCCTTGTACTTGTTTTCATATTGATCTCTCATCATTTCGCTATGAATGATATGAAACGCTGGATCCTTCCTTCATGTATCAAGGAACGTGAATAGTGCTTTCATCTATCATTTCCTGTAATGGTTTATAATAGTCAGCAGGAAAGAAGGCAGTATGATTTCTCTAATTCTCTCACTTGGCGTCTTGATTGCGGGCTATTTCCTATACGGCCGTGTAGTTGAAAAGGTGTTTGCGCCTGATGACCGTGAGACCCCTGCCTATTCCCATCACGATGGTGTCGATCACATCCCTATGCCCACTTGGAAAGCGTATTTGGTCCAGCTTCTCAATATTGCCGGGACCGGCCCAATCTTTGGTGCGCTCATGGGAGCCTGCTTTGGCCCTGTTGTATTCCTGTGGATCATCTTTGGAAGCATACTGGGCGGCGGCGTTCATGACTACATGTGCGGCATGATCAGTGAAAGACATCAGGGTGCATCTATCGCTGAGCTCAGCGGTATCTATCTTGGCACCGGCGCGAAATGGATCATGCGAGTATTTTCATTACTGCTTCTGATATTGGTAGGTGCAGTATTTGTCACTTCTCCTGCTGCTCTTCTGTCCAGACTGACTCCGGATGCACTGGGCAACACTTTCTGGGTCATCGTGATACTTGTTTATTTTGTTTTAGCCACGATCCTGCCGATCGATAAGATCATCGGGAGATTATATCCGCTATTCGGAGCAGTCCTGATCCTAATGGCTGCAGGGATCGTTATCGGTATCATCATCGGTGGTTACACTATTCCGGAAATCTCATTGCAGAACCTTCATCCTGAAGGACTTCCGATCTGGCCGTTCATGTTCATCACTGTTGCCTGCGGTGCTATTTCCGGTTTTCATGCCACGCAGTCGCCTATGGTAGCTAAATGTATCAAGTCAGAAATGAATGGCCGCAAGGTATTCTATGGTGCCATGCTTTCCGAAGCAGTGATTGCACTGGTCTGGGCTGCAGGCGGTGTGGCATTCTATGGTGCTACCGGCGGTTTACAGGTTGCACTTACCAATCTGGGTCAGTCAGGTGCTGTCTATGATATTTCTACGGGTATGTTGGGGTCTGTGGGCGGTATCCTTGCTATAGTTGGTGTCATTGCCTGTCCCATCACATCAGGCGATACGGCTTTTCGTTCGGCCCGACTCATCCTGGCTGAGATCACAAATCTTAATCAGAAACCTATCCGTAACCGTCTTATCCTTGCTTTGCCTCTGCTGTTTGTCGGTGCAGTTCTGACGCAGCTGGACTTTGACGTGCTATGGCGTTACTTCTCCTGGAGCAATCAGACGTTAGCCATGATTGCTCTGTGGGTAGCCACAGCATATCTTGTCAGGACACACAAGCATCGAGCAGTGTCATTTATTACCGCTATTCCGGCGGCTTTCATGACAGCTGTCAGTACGACTTATATCTTGATGGCTCCCGAGGGTTTCAGACTAAGCTCCTACGTCGGTTATCCGATAGGTATAGCGATGGCAGTATTGTTCATGTCATCATATCTGGTAACAATCTTCAAGAGGCCTTGATGGTGACCTTGACTCGATAGCATCGATCAGGATCAGGACGATATTGAGAATATCGTCTGTACTACGCATGCTTCGGATATTAAGTGCCTTCATAAAAATGATTTTTTTATTCATTTTTTTTATTGAATAATGGTTTTGCGTTAGTTACAATCAATAAATCACGACGAAAACAGGTATTGTTTGTCGAATTATTTTAAAGGATTTATATATAATGCTTGACCCTAAGATAGAAACAATGGAACGCCCGGAGCTTGAAGCATTACAGCTGAAAAGACTCCAGAAAACAGTAAGACGACTGTACAACAGAGTCCCATTTTACAAGAATGCAATGGATAAAATGGGAGTCAAGCCATCCGACATCAAAGTTTTATCAGATCTGGCAAAGTTGCCGTTTACCACAAAAACAGATTTCAGAGACGAGTATCCCTATGGTCTTGTTGCAGTACCTAAAGATGACATTGTCCGTATTCATGCTTCATCAGGAACCACCGGAAAACCTGTTGTTTCATGCTATACAAAAAAGGACCTTGAAATGTGGGGTGACTGTGTAGCAAGAGGTCTTGCCGCATGCGGTGTTACGCCTAAAGACACCCTTCAGGTTGCATTCGGCTATGGTCTGTTTACCGGTGGTCTCGGACTTCACTATGGTGCACAGTATCTTGGCGCGACAGTGATTCCTACAGGTGCAGGTAACACTCAGAAGCAGCTTATGCTTATGCAGGACATGGACACATCCGTACTGGTCTGCACTCCCTCATATGCTCTTATCATTGCTGAAACAGCAAAAGCAGAAGGTATCAATTTAAAGAAGAGTAATCTCCGAATCGGCGTATTCGGAGCCGAACCATGCAGTGAAAACATGCGTGATGATATTGAAAGAAAACTCGGCATAAGAGCCTATAACATCTATGGTTTAACTGAAACCCTGGGCCCTGGTGTTGCCGTAGAATGTACATGCAGAAAAGGCATGCACATCTGGGAAGATAATTTTATTCCTGAGATCATCAATCCTGATACCGGAGAGGTTTTGCCTCCCGGCGAGAAAGGTGAGCTTGTCCTCACCAACATCTCCCGTGAAGCACAGTCAATCCTGAGATACAGGACTCATGATATCACATCACTTGTTTATGAAAAATGTGAATGCGGACGAACCCATGTCAGAATGGACAGAGTCGGCGGCAGAACAGATGATATGATCAAAGTTAAAGGTGTCAACGTATTCCCTTCCCAGATCGAAAGTATCCTTCTTTCTGTCAAAGGTGTTGAACCTCACTATCAGATCATCGTCGACAGACGTGACGGATTTGTATGTGATGACATTGAGATCCATGCAGAAGTTTCTGAAGCTGCCTTCACTGACAATATGTCCAATCTCATTGGCATCAAGAATGAACTCGTTGCAACACTTCAGAGTGTACTTGGTATCAAGGCAACTGTTAAACTAGTAGAGCCTCATTCCATTAAACGATCAGAAGGCAAATCAAAGAGAATAATCGACAGATCAGAACTGAACAAATAAGGAGGAATGTGATGAGAATTGAACAAGTTTCTGTATTTGCAGAAAATAAGCCCGGAAGACTGATGGCAATCTTGGAAGTTTTGGAAAAAGCAGATATCAATTTACGCGCCATTTCAGTAGCTGAAACCGACGAATTTGGTATCGTTCGAATGATCATGGACAATCATGAAAAAGCTGTCAGTGCACTCAAAAATGCTGGTTTTACAGTCAGAACAGATGCACTTATCTGCGGTGAAGCTCCCGACGTTGAAGGAGGTTTGCTTAATTCCGTAATTAAACCTCTTGCAAAGGAAGGAATTAATATCGATTACTTCTACACATATCTTGATAAAACGCCCAACAAGGCAATGATAGTTATCAAGTGCAGTGATCTGGAAAAGGCCGAAGAAATTCTCTACAAATAAGGTTACCCATGGCGTTCACACATCTTCATCTTCATACTGAATACAGTCTGCTTGATGGAATGTGCCGTATCGAACCTCTGATGCAAAAAGCAAAAGAATTCGGTATGTCAAGTGTTGCGATCACTGATCACGGAGTTCTGCACGGGGCAATTAAATTTTATCAGGCTGCAAAAAAGGCAGGTCTCAAGCCTATTATCGGCTGTGAGACCTATGTAGCTCCGCATTCGCATTTAAGCAAAGGCGTCGGCGACAGATCCGGATATCACCTGATCCTTCTTGCCCAGAACAAAACCGGCTATGACAATTTAATCAAACTTATTTCAATCGCCAATACCGAAGGTTTTTATTACAAACCAAGAGTAGATCATGAACTGCTGGAACAGTATAACGAAGGACTCATCTGTCTGTCAGCATGTATCGCCGGAGAGATCCCGAACGCCATCATAAACGGTGATCTGGACAAGGCGCGTGAGACAGCGCTTTGGTACAAGAACGTATTCAAAGACCGATACTATATCGAAATACAGAGGCACCCTATTCCAAAGCTTGAACTTGCCAACCAGTCTCTTATACCGCTGGCAAGGGAATTGGATATTCCGCTCGTGGCGACAAACGATGTTCACTACATCAACAAGGAAGACGCCCCGTATCATGACATGCTGCTCTGTATAGGCACCCAGTCCCTTGTCTCTGATGAAAAACGTATGCGTATGGATGGTCCGTATTTCTACTTCAAGAGTGAAGAAGAAATGGCCGAAATGTACAAAGATATACCTGATGCGATCTCAAATACACAGGTAATTGCAGACCAATGCAATCTTGAACTTGAATTCGGCAGATCAATCATACCTGACTGCGGACGACCGGCAGGTCTTACTGAACATGAATATCTTCAGCAGCTTTGTTATGAAGGGCTGCATGAATACTATAATGACGATCCTGCAGCAAAACAGAGACTGGATTATGAACTTGATGTCATTGAAAAAACCAAGTTCTCCGAATATTTCCTTGTAGTTAGAGACATCGTTCATTTCGCCAGACAGAACCATATAGCAGTAAATGTCAGAGGATCCGGATGCGGAAGCATCGTTCTGCGTGTTACAGGTATAACCGACATCGATCCACTGTCACACGGACTTATATTCGAAAGATTCCTCAACCTTGAACGAAAAGAAATGCCTGATATCGATCTTGATTTCGAAGACGGCAGACGTGCTGAAGTCGTTGATTATGTTGTTGAAAAATACGGAGCAGATCATGTTGCCCAGATTTGTTCATTCAACACACTGGGCGCAAAAGGTGTTCTCAGAGATGTGGGAAGAATTCTCGGTATAGATCTTGCAGACGTAAACAGAATAGTAAAGACCATACCGGATGTAACCAAAGATAATCTTGAACAATTGCTTATCAGCACTCCTGATTTTGCAGCTGTATACAATAACGATCCTGTTGCACATGAACTGATAGATAAGGCAAAGCATCTTGAAGGTCTGTGCCGCGGTACAGGCGTACATGCAGCCGGCATAGTTATTTCCCAGGAACCGCTCACCGCATACACTCCTCTCATGCGATGTACAAAGGATCTTGAAGGAAAAATCGGTCAGACTCAATGGGACATGGATGATATACATGAAATCGGTCTGATAAAAATGGATTTCCTCGGTCTCGTCAATCTTACGATCATCAGTGAAACACTCAGACTGATCAAAGAGCACAGAGGCATTGATCTGGATCTGTCAAATATTTCTTTTGAAGATCAGAAAACATTTGATGTTCTGGCTAAAGGAGAAACCATCGGAGTATTCCAGCTTGAAGGCACAGGAATGAGAAAATTCATCAAACAGCTTCATCCGACCGTTTTCTCTGATATTTCAGCGCTTGTTGCGCTGTACAGACCCGGACCTATGGATCAGATACCTAAATTCATCAAATCCAAACATGGTGAAGAGACTCCTGTATATCCTCACCCTGTCCTCGAAAAATATCTCAAAGAAACATACGGCGTCATCGTTTATCAGGAACAGGTCATCTTCATGGTGACTGAAATCGGAGGATATACTCTCGGACAGGCAGATATCTTCAGAAAAGCTATTTCTAAGAAAAACCAGGCAATTATCGCAAGAGAAAAGCCTAAATTCATGGAAGGTGCCGTAAAACGCGGTTACACCAAGGAAGTAGCTGAAGCGGTATATGCAATGATCGAACCTTTCGCAGGCTACGCATTCAACAAAGCGCATGCGGTGAGTTACTCCATCGTTTCATACAAAACCGCTTATCTTAAGGCCCACTACACTGAAGAGTATCTGGCAGCAATCATGGCAGGATACTGGAATAAACCTGACAAAGTTACTCTGACCATTGCAGAGGCAAGACGTCTGGGCATAGATGTACTCGTACCAAATATCAATAAATCAAACGTATCATTCTCGCTTGAAGACCAGGATAACGGTAAAACCGCAATACGTTTCGGTTTATCAACCATCAAGAATGTCGGTCAGGGAGCAGTTGAACACATCGTCCGGGAACGTGAAGCCAACGGCGAATACAGCTCACTGGACGATCTGGTTAAGCGTATTGATATTTCAAACGTCAATCAAAGAGTGCTCGAATGCCTGATCAAAGCAGGTGCACTTGATATGTTCGGAACAAGAGTCAGTCTTTTACAGAAACTGAGCGGAATTATAGAAGTTGCACAGCACGATCAGAAAATCAAACAGACCGGACAGGTTGCAATGTTTGATTTATGGGAACAGACAGATACTGCAATCTCTAATATTGGAACAGAAGAACCGGACAGTATCGAAACCAACCTTGCATGGGAAAAAGAACTCACAGGAGTATATCTGTCACAGCATCCTTTCAGTCCATATGCTGAACAGGCTGAAAAAGACGGTCTGATCTCCATACCAAATCTCGATGATACAATGGTCGGAACAGACATACAGATCGCAGGTCTTATAACTGAAGCCAGACAGCTGACCACAAAAAAAGGATCCAAAGGCATGGCTGCGACGATTGAAGATCTCGCAGGAAGCATAACTGTGGTAGCCTGGAGCAGGGTTTATCAGAATACAGCAGAAGTCTGGAAAGAAAGAAATATCGTTATTGTTGAGGGCAGACTTGAAAAAAGAGATGACAGCTATCAGATCGTATGTTCAAACGCTGTACCATATAACCTGAGAAACAATGATGATGAAGAACCTCCGATTAAGATCACCAAAAGAGAAGAAGCACCTAAGATCGAAGAGGAATCCGAGCACAATGTCACGACAATACACAATGTCATGCTTCATTCGAAATGCAAACGGGTGGTAATCGAATTAAAACAGACCAACGAAGCTGACGATGACATTGCAATGATGTGCAGGCTGAGAGACCTTCTGAGCCAATATAAGGGCGAAGATGAAGTTTCCCTTAAAATCGTATCTCCGGCAAAAGAAACAGAGCTCCTTATGCCATGGCACGTCAAATGCGATGATGAGCTCCATGATCTATTAAATGAATTTGCCGGCAGCGGCAACGTTGTTGTTGAAGAAGAAACCGTTTAAGCCAGCTCAAATACGGCTTCCGGTGTATATACAGGACCTGCCCAGGTAAGATCCGACTTGAACAGAATAAAATTCGAAACATCCACAGCAGTATAATACGGATCAAATTTTATCTTTGATGCTTCCTTTACCAGATTCAAAAGCTGCATGGGTGCTGCACCTGACCTTACTCTGGCAAGAGTCATGTGGGCATTGAACGGTTTTCTGTCATAATTGATCTGCAGTTCATCCAAAGCATGGCCTAAATCATTATGCAAAGCATTTATCTTACTCAAGTCATCTTTCATTCTGACTATAAGTGTTCTGGGATTTCTGCTGTTGGGGAAGAAATCCAGCGAATCAAACGAAAGTCTGAAACTTTTATGCTTTGATTTGAGTTTTCTGAATGATTCACAGATATCCGGGATATATGTTGTATCAGTTTCGCCAATAAAGATAAGAGTAATGTGCATTGAATCCCTTGAAACAACTGTCACAGGACATGCAGACTGTCGGATTATTTCTTTTGTCTGACCGGAAAAATAATCTCTTATATCTTCCGGCAAAGGAACAGCAACAAAAAGTCTTTCCTTCATCTAGCCGATCCTCTCCAGAAGTTTTTCAGCATTCTGATGCGTGATTTTTTTATAGTCTTCGTCTGATACACTGCCCTTGCCTATATGATCGAGAACCTTCTTTGGAGTCATAAGAGGAAAATCCGTTCCGAAAAGAATCCTGTCAGATGTAACGAGTTTGTCCATAACGTTATAAATATCAGGCTCGTACAGATAAGGTGTGGCAGCTGTATCAAAATAGCAGTTGCTGAGTACCTGTTTAACTTCCTTCATCAGCGCATAGAATCCAAATCCACCGCCAAAATGTGCAAGAACCTTGGTTGTATCGACTGATCTGGTCAGGAAGCCGTACAGGGCCTCAGGAGTAATTTTTTCCTTACCGGGATACTGATGTCCGACAGGCTCTGAAACATGCAGAAGAAGAATCCTGTTTGCATCTTTCAATACCGAAGCAAGATAATCAACGGGACTGTTATCAGAAGCAAGATAGTGAAGAGGAAGTCTCTGTTCTCCGATGCCCATCACACCAAGATTAAAGCAAACAGCGGATGACTGAACATCCAGCTGAGTAAACTCATAAGGAAGAGTAATAAGAGGAATAATTCTGTCAGGGTATTCCTTGGCAGAATTGATAATATAGTAATTGTTTCTGTTGCAGTAATCATCATTACGCCATGTCATATTGCAAACCACGGCTTTTTCAATACCATATTCATCCATGTTTGCAATAAGATCGTCTGCCGTCGCCATTTTGGCTTTCGGATCCGAATACATCGATTCAAAAAAAGAATCCGTAATGCTTTCACGATTATTTATGAAAAACGGATCAAAAACATGTACATGAAAATCAATCATGTTGTTTATTATACATACAAAATCATTCCAGTTGCTAAAGACGCACATATTTATTCATAAATTATTTTTTTATAAAACATAGTTTATATCTGTTATTCGATATTTTTTTTATTATTAAGAAAAGTTCAGTTTCTAATGTGTTGACAAGCATAAATGAATGTTTTATGCTTGCTTACAGTCGAGAACCAAAATCCTTAAGGAGGTTTAATCAATATGCAAGGTTATTGTGTCAAATGTAGAGCAAAGCAGGAAATGAAAGGCGCCAAAGCCATCACCATGAAGAATGGCCGACCTGCAATGCAGGGTACCTGCCCTAAGTGCGGTACCAAGATGTTCAAAATTGGCGCTACCAAGTAGTTAGCTTCTTTATTGGACTTGTAAATAAAAAAAGACCGATTGTGATCGGTCTTTTTTTATTTCATATTCAGGGCTAAATTGCACAAGTTTTTTCAATAATGTAGAATGTCGTAGACAGGGAACGACATATGAAATCAGCTGGCGAACCAATACCCATAACTCAGATTGAACGAATGAACGAATATGGTTCAGATGATTTGTTCATCTGTTGTGCCGGCTTTGAAGCCAGATGTTCAACAGCTGCTTCCAAACTCAGTCCTTCATACCGCACAAAATACAGCATTATCTTCCAGATCGATGATTCCTTCTTCAACAAGGAAGTTGAAGCCAATCGTGCAAGACTTCAGGCAATCCTTTCACAGCATACTGTAGAAGGTGTATATGTCATCAATTGCAACAGGGATAACCCCAACGATGCTATAGCTCAGCTGAAGAATATCTGGAACAGAGTTAAGCCCAAGGATCCGGAAGAACCGTATATCACTCTTGATATCAGCGGTATCACAAAGATTTATCTCTTACAGCTGCTGTACTTTATTGTTGCCGAACAGTGTCTTGGACTTCCCAGACTTGTTCATACAACTCAGTCATATGCCGCAACACGTCTCACCCGCGGTGTGGAACAGATTACAACCATCCCGAATTTTTTCGGAAACATGACCATAGACAAGCCGAATCTTCTTATCCTGATGCTTGGATTTGAACCTGAAAGAAGCCTGTCAGTATGGAAACAGTTCAATGCCAGCCATACCATTGCCCTGATCAGTAATCCTCCGCGTGACGGCAACATGTACTATGTTGAATATGCAAAGAAAAACAATGCATCCCTGTTGTCACAGGACAATGTTGAATTAAAAGATGTACCTCCTGATTCTCCTTACGGAGTACGAAATGTCCTGGAAGAGATCTATCAGGAATACAAGGATACCCATAATTTCATCCTTGGTCCTTTCGGGACAAAGCCGCAGACAGTAGGTGTTTTCCTGTTCTGTCTTGAACATCCCAAGGTTCAGGTGATCTATTCCTTCCCGTCAAGCTACACTCATTCTTATCTTCAGAGAGAACCCGGCGATACACTGCTGCTGCCGTTGACACCTCCGACAGGCTATGTCAACACCTCTTCTCCAACAGATGATGTCAATGAAGAAGATTCTTCTTTCATCTAGACAACCCCTGGACACCGTTTTTGCACTTTATAGCTAATGACCATTGACACTGCTCAAAAATTTAAGTTAGAATGTCAATACTATGAGTGAAGATCCCAACACAAAAGGTTACAGTATCTCAGAAGCCGCTCAGGAGCTCGGTGTTTCAACCAGAACGATCCGCAGACACATAAAAGCCGGCAAAATAACCGCCGTCAAAATCCAGGGTCAATTCGGAGAGGAATATCGTATTTTCGAACTTCCGAAAGATGTTGAAGAACAGATTGAAGACACTGTCCAGGAAGGCGCAGAACAGTCTCAGGACAACGAAAAAGAAAAAACCAAGCTGATACCCGCAGATGATGCTGTTTCAAGCTTAAAAATCATTCTGGATCTTCAGGAAAAAAATATTGCTCTTGCCGCCCAGCTTGGTGCCGCAACAGAACGTATCAAAAATCTTGAATCGCAGATCCAGCTGCTGTCCCCTCCCCAGGAAGCTCCTAAAAAGCACTGGTGGCAGAAAATATTCTAAGATAGTCCACACTTCATAAAAATGAAAAAGCCATGTATTCTGAATACATGGCTTAATTATTCAATTTAATGCCAGGAGAGGGGGTCGAACCCACACGAATCACTTCGGCGGATTTTAAGTCCGCTGCGTCTGCCTATTCCGCCATCCTGGCACGCCAGAATATTATCTTACGCAAGAGCAACAGCGTCTATTTAAAAGAAAGGCGACGATCGGATTCGAACCGATGATAAAGGTTTTGCAGACCTCTGCCTTACCACTTGGCGACGCCGCCACTTAACTAGAATTATGCAGAAAACAAACTCATGAGAGAAAAAGAATGGAGCGGAAGACGAGATTCGAACTCGCGACCTTCTCCTTGGCAAGGAGACATTCTAGCCACTGAACTACTTCCGCATTTAAATTGGTGCCGAGAGAGAGATTTGAACTCTCACGGGTTATACGCCCACTAGCCCCTCAAGCTAGCGTGTCTGCCATTCCACCATCTCGGCTCTGTTGGCAGGAGTGGAAGGATTCGAACCCACGACACGCGGTTTTGGAGACCGCTGCTCTACCAACTGAGCTACACTCCTAGCTCGAGTTTTGGATCTCTGCCTAAATTGTTAAGTTACCCTTGCCATAAGGCAACAGAGTGTATTTTACTTTGTAATATATTTATTTGTCAAATGGTAAAAAATTACATGCCTCTTACGCTTGCATCAAGCTCTGTTGCCAATGTCTTTGTGAGAGCATCAACAACACCGTCAACCTGCGAATCCTTCAAGGTTGAATCAGCCTGGAATGTAAGACTGTAAGCCAGTGATTTCTTACCTTCACCAATTTGAGCACCAGTATACTGATCGAAAAGAACTGCACTCTTTATCATTGAGAATCTGGAAATAATGTTCATGATCTGCTTATGAGTAATATTCATATCAACAACAAGAGCAAGATCTCTTTCGACTGCAGGGAATTTGTTGAGAACTGAATATTTATTTGAAACTGTCATATTGTTCAAAAGATCAGTAAGATTGATCTCATACAGATATACATTATCTCCGAGGCCGAATGCATCAGCAACAACAGGATGGAGCTTGCCAACATAACCGACAGTTTTTCCGTTTACTGACATTTCAGCCTGATATCCCGGATGAAGACCTGCATCCTTCCCTGTATTGAAATCAACTTCTGTCTTGATTCCTGCAAAAAGACCTTCCATAAGACCCTTTGCGTCATAGAAATCGACTTCAGATGCTTCACGGTTCCAGACCTTGTCGGTTCCATCAGCAGTCAATACACCGCAGAGCATCTCAATTTCATTGGGAAGATCGTCTTTACGTCCGATAAATACATGACCGACTTCATAAATACTGATAAGACCCTGAGGATATCTGAGGTTATTGACCAGGGAAGTGAGAACAGTAGCTCGAAGGCTTGTTCTCAGACAATCCTGATCGCTTGCCATCGGATTAACCAGTTTGACAAGGATATTATCGGGAATTTCCTGATTGGTGGCTTTTTCCATAATATCCTTATTGGTTATGGAAAGAGTCATTATTTCACTTGCGCCAAGTCCGCAAAGTACTTTCTTGACTTTGTTCTTGAGGTTGAACATAGGTGAAGGAAGATGTTCGGGAAGAGGAGTCCCCAGTCTGGTTACAGGAATCTTGTCATATCCGATTATTCGGCCGTATTCTTCTGCAAGATCAGCCTTGATCTTGATATCAGATCTCCAGTAAGGTGCAACCACATGGAAGCCATCCTTGGTGCTGGTGACTTCACATCCGACTGCTTTATAGATCCGTTCCATTTCATTGACGGACACTTCCATACCGAGAAGTCGTTCAACATCTTTCTTGGTGATATCGATTTCCGGTGCTTTTACCGCATCGGTTACAGCATCTTTTTCAGCAACTGTGACTGTTCCGCCGCAAAGCTCCAGAACGAGTTTAATTGCCCTTCTGAGAGCTCTTACTGATATTCTCGGGCTGATGCCTCTTTCGAATCTTCTGCCCGCCTCGCTGGACATTTTAAGAACCGAATTGGCATGATGAATGGCAGCCGGATAGAAGCTGGCAGATTCAATTGCAATGTTTACAGTTTTATCTGTAACCTCACTTGTAAGACCACCCATTACACCGGCAATAGCAAGAGGTTTGGAAGGATCAGTAATGAGAAGCATTTCGTTATCAAGAACTCGTTTCTCATTATCAAGAGTGATCATGGTTTCATTGTTTTCAGCATGTCTGACAATGATGTGATGATTAAAAATAGTATCGTAATCAAAAATATGAAGCGGCTGTCCGTATTCCAGCATCACATAATTGGAAATATCAACGACATTGTTGATCGGTCTCATGCCTGCACTGACAAGTGCATCCTTCATCCATTTGGGTGATTCACCGATCTTGATACCTTTAATCACTGCCGCAGAGTAACGTTTGCAGAGATCCGGTGCATCATTGGTAACTGTGATGTCATCGGAATCTTCATTGCCTTCATAGATTTCAGGTTCAGTAACAGGTTTTCCTGTAAGAGAAGAAAGTTCATGTGCAACACCGAGAATGGAAAGCATATCAGGTCTGTTGGGAGTGACTTCCATTTCCCAAATCGTATCGCCCAGGTAATCAGCCAGCAGACCGCCTTCGGGAGCATCTTCGGGAAGAATGAGAATACCTGTATGTTCATCCGATAATCCGAGTTCAAGTGCCGAACAAAGCATACCGGCAGATTCAACACCACGGATCTTGGATTTTTTCAAAGTAATGGTTTCGCCGGTATGACCGTCCTTAACAACGGCACCGACAGTAGCAAAACAAACCTTATCGCCAATGGTAAGGTTGGGAGCTCCGCAGACAACGGTCTGCTTAACTCCATTCATTTCGACTGTAGCAAGTCGGAGTTTATCTGCATTGGGATGAGGATCAATAGCAACTAAACGGGCAATATAAACATTTTTCCATCCACCGACATGAATGGTTTCACTTACTTCGGTACTAGCCATAGTGATCTTCTGAGCGGCTTCTTCCTCAGAAATATCGATATCGATATATTGTTTAAGCCATTTCAGTGATACTCTCATTAGAACTGCCTCAAAAAGCGTAAGTCTCCGGAATAGTAGTTTCTGACATCTTCTATTCCGTAACGCAGCATCGGGATTCGTTCGATACCGAGACCGAATGCAAATCCTGAATATTTTGTGGAATCGATACCGGCCATCTCAAGTACTGAAGGATGGACCATACCGCAGCCTGATATTTCGATCCATCCGCTGTTTCCGCAGACTCTGCATCCTTCACCGCCGCAGATTGCGCATGATACAGCAATTTCCGCACCCGGTTCAACGAACGGGAAGAAGTCTGTTCTGAATCGGACTTTTCGATCAGGTCCATAAAAACGTTTTACAAATTCATTGAGAGTACCTTTAAGATCAGCGAAGGTAATACCTTCATCAACGGCCAAACCTTCGATCTGTGTGAACATAGCAAGATGAGTGGCGTCGGTTGCTTCATATCTGTAAACACGGCCGGGAACAACTATTCGGATAGGAAGAGGAGTTGATTCCATGGTCCTTGCCTGCATAGGTGAAGTATGAGTTCGGAGCAACATCTTCCAATCGGTCTCAGGTTTTGAACCGCCCTTCATCCAGAAGGTATCCATTGTATCTCTTGCCGGATGTTCCTTGGGAATATTCAGAGCATCAAAGTTGTAATGATCCCATTCAACTTCATTGCCTTCAACGATCTGGAAACCCAGTCCTTCAAAAATTCCGCATATTTCCTCGATTGCCTGGGTAACAGGATGAATATGTCCCTGATGCTGAATCCTTCCGGGTAATGTTACATCTATCGCATCTTCTGCAGATTTAGCAAGTTCGAGGTTCTTGATCTCCTGTTCCTTTGCTATGAGAGCCGTTTCCAACTCGGCTTTCATTGCATTTGAAGTTGCGCCAATGGTTTTTCGCATTTCAATAGGCACATCGGAAAGGCCGCGCATAATCTCTGCAAGCTGGCTTTTCTTGCCCATATAGCGAACTCGCCATCGTTCGATGTCGGTGTTTTCTTTGATGTCATCAAGCTCTTTCAAAGCCTGATTTCTAACATCGTTTAATTGCTTTTTAATATCCATAGATAAATGAAAATTATAAGCTCATATCTGTATGAGGGTCAAGGAAAACAGCCTTATTCAGCCATGGTGAGGGCTCGTTTGAACCTTTTTAACAGAAAAAAATTGCGGGCGCGGATATATCGTTGTACAGTTTTAAATTAGAATTTAAGGTGATGTTATGTTAGGACTTGGAACAATTATCAATACTGTCGCTATTGTGACAGGTGGTGTGATAGGGCATTTTACAGGAAAATTATTTAAACAAGACCAGCAGAATGCGTTGACAATTGCCTGCGGTGTAAGCGTTATCTTTATCGCTATTGCAGGTGCAATGCAGGGAATGCTTAATATTGATGATGGCAAGATATTGAGCGGCAAATCAATGTTGATCGTGCTTTGTCTTGCTCTCGGCACAATAATTGGTGAGCTGATCGGGATAGAAAAGGGATTCGAGCATTTTGGAGAATGGCTTAAGAAAAAAACCGGTAATAGTGGCGATAACCAGTTTGTGTCTGCTTTTGTTACTGCTTCGCTGACAGTATGTATTGGAGCTATGGCAATTGTGGGTGCTATACAGGATGGGATATCGGGAGACCCAACAACACTTGTTGTAAAGTCAGTTCTGGATTTTATTATCATTGCTGTCATGACGTCTTCTCTTGGAAAGGGATGTATATTTTCGGCCATTCCGGTCTTAATATTTGAAGGAATCATCACGTTGCTCGCAAGATTAATCGCTCCGTTAATGACAGAATCCGCAATCTCGTACCTTTCTCTCATTGGATCAATTTTAATTTTCTGCGTAGGGTTGAACCTTATATGGGGAAAAAAGGTCAGAGTTGCAAATATGTTGCCATCAATTGTTTTAGCGGTTATTGCAGCATATTTACCGTGGACACTATAAATTCCAGTTTCACAAGATGAAAACAATCCCGATCATCGGTTTCAGCGGATATCACTGAAGTGCCGATCCCAAAGAATGTTCCTCAACTGTTTCCGTTGTCATATTTAAGAGCTTCGAAAGAAATGCACTGCTGCTCAAAACACCGCATATATAGTCTATCGAAAGCAGCAGGACCGATACAGGAACAGTGAAAAAAAAGAAAAGGATTAAGCAAATCTGTAAGCCGAGTTCTGTACTGTTTTCACAGCGATGACTATCTATCTAGTACGGCTATTACTAGCCGTCTCAAGCGGCCAACCCGGGAAAAGCCAGACACTTTATACTCCCCTATTAGGCCTTGCTCCGAACGGGGTTTACCTCAGCCGACCAGTCACCTGGTTCGCTGGTGAGCTCTTACCTCGCCATTTCACCCTTACCGGAAACCGGCGGTATGTTTCTGTGGCACTGTTCCGTACGATCACTCGTCCTGGACGTTATCCAGCGTTCTGTCTGGAGGAGCTCGGACTTTCCTCCTGTGCGAAGCCGCACAGGCAGCCATCTGACCTGCTTAACCCGTAATTAGTATACATAATTTCATGATAAATATCTTATTGATATTAAATATGATAGAATTGAAGGGTTATAATGCTTGCAATATAACAGTCGAAAACAATTTAAACAATTCACATACAGGAGTCTTATATAAATGAGTGTTGGACATTTGAAAGTTCTCGTTCGCGGTGCCGGTGAAATAGCTACAGCAATGGCATGCAGAATGGCAGAAGCCAAGTTTCACGTTGTAATGACAGAAACAGATCATCCTGAAGCAGTAAGACGAAGAGTCGCATTCTCTGAAGTCATTTACGAAAAGGTTAAAACTGTCGAAGGTAAAGTTGCACGGCTCGTCGATGACTATGACGGTGTCATGAAATGCTGGGAAAACGGAGAGATCGCAGTTATTATCGATCCGGAGGCGAAGATAAAAGACCAGATCCATCCTGATGTGGAGATCGATGCAATCATTGCAAAGAAGAATCTCGGAACAAAAATGACTGATGCAGAACTGGTAATAGGTCTGGGAGTCGGTTTTGAAGCAGGTGTTGATACACATGTGGTAATTGAAACCAACAGAGGACATAACCTCGGCAGAATTATCCGAAAAGGACTTGCCGACCCTGATACCGGTGAACCCGGAAATATTGCCGGATACACGTATGAAAGAGTTCTCAGAGCCCCATGCGACGGTATTCTGGAAACGGATCATGACCTTGGGGATATAGTAAAAGCCGGAGATATCATCGGATACGTTAACGGTCAGCCGATGAAAACAGTCCTTTCAGGCGTTATCCGAGGTCTGCTCAGAAACGGAACGAAAGTTCACAAAGGCATGAAAAGCGGAGATGTTGACCCGCGCGGGCAAGTCACTTATGTCGACACCATTTCGGACAAAGGCAGAACCATTTCCGGCGGAGTTCTTGAAGCTATCATGAACCATTTCAATGCATAAATACAGGTGGTCGGCAAAATGGATCTTCAGGCATTAATAGACGTAAATAAACTCTGGTATAAGATCTATCCTTATACTGCTGAGCATGCACTTTCAGTCTATGGTAAAAAATCCGGCAAAGTGCTGGAAATGGGAGTGTTCTCAGGAGGAATATCCAAATATCTTGCAGACACATACAAGGATTTTGATCAGACGATCGTTACCGATGATCCTGCTTTTACTGATGCTGTTGCCAGCTGGCTGAAAAGCGAAGGCATCGATAAGGTCAAAACCTTCACTGCCCCGCTTGATTCAACGCCCTTCAATGATGATATGTTTGATCTTGTGATTCTAAGAGGAGCATTTTTCTTTATCCGCGAGAATCCCTCCATTCTGTCAGAAATATACAGAATTCTAAAACCGGGAGGGACCGGTTTTGTCGGAGGAGGATTCGGAAAAGGCGTTCCTGATGAAACGATCGATGAAATCAAAGAAGAATCAAAGATCCAGAATGACAACCTCGGGCGTGTCAGAGTGACAATTAGTCAGTTACAAAGCATTATCAATACTGTAAAATTAGATGACAAGATCAAGATTACAGAAGAAGGTGGAGTATGGTTGGAGATCAAAAAAGATATGTAACCAGAGAAACTCGTTCCATTCTCGGTGCTTTTAATACAACAGACAAGCAGCTGATCAGTCTGGTCGGAGGCGGAGGAAAGACCTCCACAATGAACGCTCTTGCAAAGGCACTTCTTAACAGCAATTATACTGTTATCACAACTACGACCACGCATATTCGCAAACCATCTGAGGAAGAATGTCCCTATACATATATCCTCAAGGAATATGAGGATTTAGACATTGAAGCCATCAGACAGCTTGTGAAGGATTACAGACATATCACAATCCTGAGCGGAGTCGATAAATTCGGCAAAGGCTACGGATTGCAGCCGGATATCATCACAAAGATTTTTGAGGAGAAAGTGTGTGATACCGTTATTTGTGAGGCAGACGGATCGGCACAGCGACCCATTAAATGTCCCCGTGAATCAGAACCGGTATACCCCGCCAAGACAAATGTTGTCATCCCCGTCGTAGGTCTTGATGCGCTTGGTGCTTCAATCGGAAGTGATATGACATTCAGAAACGAATACATCTGCAGTGTCACAGGACTGAATATCGGAGATATACTGGACGAGAATGCGATTGCCAAGATCGTCACAAATGAAAAAGGTATCATCCAGTATGCACCCGAAAACGCGATCATCATTCCCTTCCTCAACAAGATCGATCTGACCAGCACCCGTTCCGCAGTTGAAGTAGCCAGAGCTATCCTCGGCAAGAATCATCCTCAGATAAATTATGTTGTCACAGGATCCATACAGGATAAAAACAGAATATTTACTATCGTTCAAAAGCTATAAAAGGAGTCATTAATGTTCACAGAAATCTACGAAGAAGCTGCAAGACTCTCCAAAATAGGAGAACCTGCAGTCATCTGCACCATCATCGAAGCCGGTGGTTCCACGCCCCGCGGTACAGGAAGCAAAATGCTGGTACGTGAAGACGGAAGCATTATCGGCAGCGTAGGCGGCGGTTCAATCGAACTGGCAACAATCAAAGAAGCCAAAAGACGAATGTATTCAAATGAGCCGTATTTGCTTGAATGCGTTCTGAATAAAACAGGCAACGTAGGAATGGTCTGCGGCGGCGAAGCAAAGGTATTCATTGAACCTCTCAATTCACCTCCCAAACTGTTTATCTTCGGTGCCGGCCATATCGGCTATCACCTGTCAAAAATGGCCAGCCGCTGTGCATTTGCTGTCACAATTATTGATGACAGAGCTGAATTTGCCACAAAAGAACGTTTCCCTGAAGCCACTGACATCGTTGTCGGAAAATTCACCGAGGTAGCTCCTCAGCTTAAGATCAGAGACAACAGCTACGTTGTGATCGCCACACATGGTCATGCCGGCGACAAGGATGTTCTTGAACAGGTCCTCCGAACAGATGCCACATACATCGGCATGATCGGCAGCAAAGAAAAGAACGAATATGTATTCGGCGCTCTCAAGGAAAAAGGATTCACTGATCAGGATTTCAGCAAGCTCTATGCCCCTATCGGACTTCATATCAAGGCTAAGACTCCTGAAGAAATCTCTGTTGCTATCCTGGCTGAAATGATCCAGCACAGACATGCCAACGACGTTAAATAGGTATTAATAATCATTTTTAAATGCCAGTGCCCTGCGACACTGGCATTTTTTTATTCATATTAGGCATATATATGAAGTGAATGATATAATTACAAAAATTACTGTATAACAGTTTTTTATAAGTATTTTCTCGAGGAAATCACGTTGGACAAAGAAGAATTTGATCTGACTCAGAATAATGATGAGGCATCTATCGGACAGAAGCCTCTTGTTGCTGTAGTAGGAAGAAAAAATGTAGGCAAGTCCACATTGTTTAACAGACTTGCCAATAAAAGAATCGCAATCGTCAAGGATGAACCCGGAACGACAAGGGACAGACTGACCATTGATGTTGATGTTCCAGAAGGTTCTTTTACTCTTATGGATACAGGTGGTCTGGAGGCAGATCCGAACTCAACAATCGAAGAACAGATAAACTATCAGATCGGACTGGCAATGCAGAACGCCAGTGTCATCATCTTCCTGGTAAACAATCAGGAAGGTCTTATGCCTGATGACTATGAAATTGCCGACATGCTGAGAAAGATCGAAAAGCCGGTACTCCTGGTTGCCAATAAAGCTGATAACGATAAATCTGATATCAATTCCTATGAATTTGCCGCACTGGGTTTCGGAGAACCGATAACGATCAGTTCCTATCACGGACGCGGAATCACTGAACTTCTTCAGGCTCTTGAGCCATATATCAAATCCGGCAAGAAAACCCATAAGGAAGAAAAAAGCACAAATATCAGACTGACGATTGTCGGAAGACCGAATGTCGGCAAATCACATCTTCTCAATGCAATAACAGGTGAAGACAGGTCAATCGTCAGCAATATTCCGGGCACAACCCGTGACCCCATCGATACCACAATTCAATACAAAGATAAAACTATAACTCTTGTTGATACGGCAGGTCTCAAAAAGCGAGGCAAACAGACACAGGGAATCGACAAGTACAGTGTTCTGAGAAGCCATGATGCCATAGAGAGATCAGATATTGCAGTTCTTGTTCTTGATACATCGGAACTTCTTACAGAGCAGGATCTTCATATTGCAGGCTTTATACAGGAAGCCTACAAAGGTCTGGTCATTGTGGTCAACAAATGGGATCTCGCCGATGACGAGACCAGCAAAATGGAAGTCAGAAAATACATTCAGGCAAGAATGAAATTCTTTGATCACGCACCTATCGTCTTTACATCAGCCATCACAGGATACGGTGTGAAACAGATTATTCCTGAAGCAGTAAAAGTATACGGTGAATGCACGAAGAGAGTTTCAACGGCTCAGCTGAACAATGTCATGCAGATGGTCACCGGAAAACATGCACCTCCGCACAAACTGGGAAAGCATCTCAAGTTCCTTTATGCGACACAGGCAGCTGTTCTTCCTCCGACGTTTGTATTCTTTGTGAATGATGCATCCATTATGCACTTCTCATACGAGAGATATATTACTAACCAGCTTCGCGCATCATACGGATTTGCAGGAACTCCGATCAAACTCACCTTCAAATCCAGGGCAGAAAAAGAAAAGAAGTAACTCCGGAAACAGCGAATGATAACTGAAGCACTGATAAGGTCATTAATAGCGATAGTTGTGGCATATTTACTTGGATCAATACCATGCGGATTGTGGCTTGGAAAGATTTTCTATCATGTAGATATACGTGAGTACGGGAGCGGAAGGACCGGTGCCACAAATGTTCTCAGAACCTGCGGCAAAGTGGCCTTTGTGCTCTCCATCATCGGTGACTTCGGAAAAGCCTACCTTGCAGTCGTCCTGTCGACGCTGATCCTTCAGGACAATGTGTTCACAATGGGCACACTCACAATCAACGATAATGCCATACGGGTTATGGCCGGAATTGCCGCCATCGTAGGACACACATGGCCTATTTTTGCCAATTTCAGAGGCGGAAGAGGTGTTTCAAGTTTTATGGGCGGACTGACCGCATTATGTCCATGGGCCGCTATTTTTGCGGTTGCAGCACTTATAGTGGTTGTTTCAGCAACAAAATATATGTCCCTAGGAAGTATGGTTGCTGTAGTCGGAGCATACGTAATCATGATCCCGCTGACATTGTTTGCCGGGTATCCTGCTGAGGACATGGCGTTTGTTCTGGTCGGAACCATTCTGGTGCTACTGGATCATTCGGATAATATAGTTCGATTGGTCAAAGGCACAGAAAGAAAAGTCGGTCAAAAAGAAAAAATATAAAACAGGGCTTTAAATGAGCAAGATTTGCATAATTGGTACGACCAGCTGGGGCCTCACTCTTGGATTGGTATCCTGCAGAAATGGTCATACCGTAAACATATGGGCAAGAACAAAAGAGGAAGCAGATAGCTTCAGCAAGGGCATCAACACAAAGCAGCTGCCCAAGGTTGAAATTCCAAAAAATATGACTATCACTCCGTCGATAGAAGCTGCAACAAAAGATGCCGATATGGTCATCATTGCAGTACCGTCACAGACAATGCGCTGGAATGCGGGAATAATCAAGGACCATATCACAGAATCGATGGTCATTCTTTCAGTTACCAAAGGCCTTGAACATGAAACAAATCTCAGAATGTCCCAGGTAATAGCTGAAGTCATCGATGAAAAGTTCCATCAGAACATCTGTGCCCTGTCAGGTCCCAATCTTGCTTTTGAAATAGCAGAAGGACTCCCTGCCGCAGCCGTTGTCGCAGGAATGAACACTGAAGCTGCACAGAAAGCACAGAAGCTTATGCATGGTGACAGCTTCTCCGTATACACAAATGATGACATCAAAGGCATTGAATTAGCCGGTTCCTTCAAAAACATTCTGGCGATCGGTGCAGGCATCATTGACGGATTGCATTACGGAAGCAATACAAAGTCAGCGTTCATAACACGCGGTCTTACTGAAATGGCAGCATTCGGAACAGCTCTTGGAGCCAACCCCATGACTTTTTCCGGTCTAGCCGGTCTAGGTGATACCATAGCAACCTGTTCATCATCCCTTTCCCGAAATCACTATGTCGGCGTAGAACTTGCAAAGGGAAGAAAAGCCAAAGATATTGTTGCATCCATGTCTGCCGTAAGTGAAGGAGTTACAACCATCCCGGTCGTAATGGATGAAGCAAGAAAAATGAAGCTTGAGATGCCGATCACGTCATCACTGTATGAAATAGTGTGCAATAATAAAGATGCCAAGGATATCATGCCGACTATTCTCGGAACAAAACTCCGACATGAGCTGTCCGGACGCAGATGGAAATTAAAAGAAATTGCAAAGAGATTTGTATGAAAAAAAGATTATTAATCTCATTTCTTGCATTTGTAATGGTATTGTCATGCACCGCATGCAGTCGGAAATTCTCCGGTTATACGGTTTATCACCAGGATGTAGGACAGGGGCTTTTCACAATAGAATATCCTGATAACTACGATATTCCTCTGGTCGAACTTTACAATGACACTCAGTATTCCTGCATTCACCTCAAGAACAGAATGGACCGTGAATCAAGAGCCCAGAGTATCTGGGAAATAGAGATCACAAGGCAGAAATATGATTCTCTTTCTGATGCAATCATTCAGCAGAGGAGATTATTTGAAGTTTACCCGGACAGCGAACTGACTACAAAGTATGATGTCGATATAGACGGAAACAAAGCAACTGTCCTTACCTGCACCTATACACAAACACTTACTGAATATGAGATGAATATTCTCAAGCTTAAACCGATCAGACTTCAGGCAACCTTTGCCTACTTTTCAAAGAACGGAGCCGTCTGGAGAATTGCAGATACTACCTGCCCTGATGTTTTCCCCAATGATCCGGAATATTTCCAGCATATGCTGGATACGATGATAGTTCGTTACTAGTTAACGTTTCTGAAAGTATTAGGCCCGGCATTTGACCGGGCCTTTTTGCAATTATCTGTAATACTAAAGAAGATGGTGAATGATCTTTCCGCTGATTGTCTTAGGAAGTTCATCTCTGAACACAACGATCCTCGGATATTTATAAGGAGCTGTCTTCTTTTTAACGTATTCCTGGATCTCTTTCTTCAGTTCTTCTGAAGGTTCAGTTCCTTTGGTAAGAACGATGCTGGCCTTAACGACCTGGCCTCGTATTTCATCCGGCTCTGCTGAAACACCGCATTCAAGAACATAAGGAAGTTCCATGATGACGCTTTCAACTTCGAAAGGACCGATTCGGTAACCGGATGACTTGATAAGATCATCAACTCGTCCGACATACCAGAAGTAACCGTCCTCATCTTTCCACGCAGTATCTCCGGTATGGTAATATCCGTCATGGAAGACAGATTTGGTCAATTCATCATTATCGTAATATCCGGAGAACAGACCAACCTTATCAAGACTGTCTGTCCTGATGCAGATCTCGCCGGTCTCACCAGTTTTGACCTGGTTGCCATCTTTGTCGAGTATGGCAACCTCAAAAATCGGGTTAGGTTTACCCATCGAACCGATTTTAGGAGTCATACCGGCCATATTGCCGATCGACATTACAGTTTCAGTCTGGCCGAAAGCTTCTCTGATCCTAAGACCTGTTGCCTTTTCAAACTGAGTGAAAACCTCAGGGTTCAATGCTTCGCCGGCTGTTGCAGCATGCTTGATAGTTGAAAGATCGTATTTGGAGAGATCTTCCTTGATGAAGAATCTGTACATAGTCGGAGGAGCACAGAATGTGGTGATGTTATACTGCTTGAACATAGGAAGGATATCTTCGGAATGGAATCTGTCGAAATCATATACAAATATTGCTGATTCGCAGAGCCACTGTCCGTACATCTTACCCCAGATAGCCTTACCCCAGCCTGTATCAGAGATCGTGAAATGAAGTCCGTCAGAGGACACACGATGCCAGTGTCTGGCTGTTACGATATGGCCGAGAGCCATTTTATAGGGATGCTTTGCGATTCTCGGATAACCGGTTGTACCTGAAGTGAAATACATGAGTGCGGTATCCTTGCCGCAGGCATAATCCTTCGGTTTATTGAATGTGCCTCTGAACATCAGGTATTCAGTTGAGAAATCATGCCAGCCTTCGCGCTTGCCATGAGCAGTCATTTTGAATCTGACATTGGGATTATCTGCAAAGGCAGCTTCTGCTTTTTCAGGACAGTTATCATCCACAGTGCAGAGAATACCGTCGACTCGTGCTGCACGGAATCGATAATCATAATCCTTGGTCATGAGCTGGTTGGTTGCAGGGATGGCAACAGCACCGATCTTATTCAATGCAAGGAAAGCAACCCAGAATTCAAAGTGTCGCTTAAGAACAAGCATGATATGGTCGCCTTTTTTGATACCGAGTGATGTAAAGTAATTGGCAGCCCTTGAGGAATGTCTTGATAATTCAGCAAATGTATACTGAGTCGCAACTTTATCCTTGTTGACATGGATCATAGCCAGCTTATCAGGCTTTTCCGCACCAAGGGCATCAACAACATCGTAGGCGAAGTTA
>JAEEGG010006255.1_pt1 | contig 27950 bp, 31 predicted proteins | sample 9134161 | NCBI WGS metagenome assembly JAEEGG01 (sample SAMN16246543, study PRJNA631951) | gut metagenome | biome: gut microbiome; feature: rumen; material: CR-attached | host: Bos | place: Iran: Karaj | collected 2018-10 | reverse complement strand
TGCCACAGTAGACTTGAATTTCGAGCGTGCACTGTATTGGGTTGAGGTTGGTGCCCAGCCTACAGACACCGTTCGTAACATCCTCAGCCGTGAGGGCGTTTACCTGATGAAGCACCTCCGTGGTGGCGTGAAGAAGGGCGCTTTCGACGAGGCTACTGCCCAGAAGAAGTTTGAGGCCTGGAAGGCTGACAAGCAGAACGGTCTGAACAAGATCGCCGAGGCAGAGCAGAAGGCTAAGAAGGATGCTGCTGCCAATGCGCTGAAGGCAGAGAAGGCCGTGAATGAGGCCATCGCCAAGAAGGTAGCCGACAAGAAGGCTGCTGAGGCTGCCGCTAAGGCTGAGGAAGAGGCTGCACAGGCTGCTGAGGCCGCTGCTGCTGAGGCTCCCGTAGAGGAGGCCGCTCCCGCTGCTGAGGCTCCCGCTGAGGCTTAAGTTCTTTGTAAATGAGGAATGAGTCATGAGGAATGAGGAATGAAGATTTCCTCGTTCCTCTTTTTTACTCTTTCACCTTTTTACCTTTTTACCTTTAAGACATGCATATACTGGAGATACCGTCTTTCTTTACCCCTTATGGTGGCGAGTTCTGCCTCGATCAGGCCAAAGCCTTGAAGACTCAGGGCCACGAGGTGCGTATCCTCAGTAATGTGCAATTGGGTGTTACCATCGGACTGAGAGGCTTTTTCTCGCTGCCGTTCCGTCGTTATGAACATCAGCAGGACGGCATCACCGTGTGCCAGTCGTTTCAGAGAGGCATCCCCTTGGCCGTCAGAATGAATGTCGGCCGTTGGGTGCAGATTGTCTGCGATATGTTCGACGACTATACCGCGCGCTATGGTCGCCCGGATATCCTGCACGCCCATTGCTCGAAGTGGGCAGGCTATGCAGCCATGCTGATCAGCCGGAAGTATCACATCCCTTATGTCATCACCGAACATCTCTCACGGCTGGTGTTTGAGAAGGAGTTCGGTCCTGCTCCCAGCAACGCCTGGCAGATACCGCTCTTGAGGGAGGCTTACGAGAGCGCCGATCTGGTTGTTCCCGTTTCCGAAGAACTGGTTGACAACATCTCTTGTTATTTCGGCAAGGACTATCGCTGGCAGGCGGTGTCGAACACGATCGATGTGGACTATTTCCATTTCCAGTCGCGCGAGCCGTTGAATGACCGGCCGTTCCGCTTCTGCTGTCTGGCTAACTTCTGGCCGTTGAAGGGCTATGATGTGCTGCTGCCTGCGTTCCGACAGTTGCGGGAGGCGGGACTGCATGTTGAGTTGCATATCGCGGGCAGAGGTACTGATTCGGCAGCTTGTAAAGCGATGCTTTCTGAGGGTGTCGTCTCTCACGGATTGCTTTCGAGAGATGCTGTAAGGGATTTGCTTTATCAGTCTGACGCACTGGTACTTGCAAGCCGCAGCGAGGTGCAGCCGTTGGCTTTGTTGGAGGCGATGAGTACGGGCATTCCCGTGGTGGCAACAGCGTGTGTGCCGCAGAGTCTTCGCATCGAGAATGGTTGTACGATTGTGCCTATCGATGACGTGCAGGCTTTGTCTGACGCTATGCGAAGCGTGATGGAACAGAAAGACTTTGACGGGAAGGCCGTCTCGGAAGCGGTCAGACAGTTGGCTTCGCCTGAGGAGATAGGCCGTCGGCTGACGGCGCTCTTTAATGACGTGCTTGTTTCAGCCTGACAAACACGCGCCGCAGAGCCAATGCTGACTGCCATAGGCTTTCGTGGCTCATGACTCCAAACAAACATTGATTCTTGAAACTTCTTCCGACTTGCCATTTCTGTTCGCAGGCCAGTGTCTCCTTGTAGAGTGCGGGCTGATGTGAACGGAAGGCGTGCATGCCCAGTTCGAAGATGCGCTGGGTGAGGAAGTCGCGGATGTCCAACTGGTGCTTATCGGCCAGGTAACAGATGAGTTCGGTTGTGCGTTGCACAAACCGGAAAGCTTTCGCGCTATCGGCTACATTCGATACGCTACCAGTGCCCAGACTGTAATTGAGTGTCACGTCAGGCAGATAGGCGATATCGCCATGAAGGGCCATCGAGAAGGCGATCTGCATGTCCTCGCTCACATAGGTCTTATTGCGGAAGAGGTCGGTGTCTTCATCGTAGGCCTTTCTGAAGATGTCTGCGCGGTAGAGGGCTGTGCAGAGGTGGAACACGCTCATGCCCTGTTGGGTGATGATGGCGCGCAACAGGTTGCGACCTGGGGTGATGGGGGCGTGTTGTATCTGACGACTGGGAGTGGTCTTGCGTGTCTGTTCGTCGTAGTATTGCCAATTGGTAATCACCATCGTCACTTCGGGATGCGCTTCCATCACGCAGACTTCCTTCTCGAGTTTCTGCGGATCGGTCCAGAAATCATCGCCTGCGCAATCGGCGATGTATTTCCCCCGACACGCTAAGAGACAATCGAAGTAGTTGTCGACGATGCCTTTGTTGTGTTCGTTGCAGAAGAGGCGGATGATGTCTGGGTGCTGCTCGGCATAGGTCTGGCAGATGGCTCGGGTGTTGTCGGTGGAGCAGTCTTCGCCGATGATGATCTCGAAGGGTACATGACATTTTTGCATCAGGATGGCATCGAGCGTTCGCCCGATGGTGGCTGCCTGGTTATAGGTCACGACGACGACCGATATCATCTCTTCCATCATCTTTCTTTTTTCATTATGGGGAGGGTACGAAGCAAAAACTTTCGTCCCAGACGACTGTTCGTCAATCTACGGAACCACACGTACTTAGTGCTGTAGTCGTGGTCGGGTAGGGGGAAGAGATTCTTCTGGCGCAGGGTGGCGATGGTCTCATCGAGTCGTTCTTCCGAACGGGTGTCCATGATGGTGTTGTAGAGATGGTCCATCGTGAGTTGGGCTATCCTTCGCTGCAAGGCTAAGCGCTCCTCATGCGGTCTTCTGTCAGCGAGCTGGTTCAGGTGGAGGATGACGTCCAGATGATCGGCCAGACGCTTGTCCGTGCGTTCCGGACTCTGCTGATGGACCGCTGAAGTCGGGCGCTCCCGGTAATAGTAGGCCTTCGCATCGGTGGTATAGACCGCTTCGGCACGGATCAGCAGCTGGGGCGTAAACTCCTCATCCTCACCGTATTCGATGCCGGGAGTGAACGACAGTTGTCCTCTCACCGCCTGGCGGAAGATGTAGCAACAGGCAGAGCCGCGCAGATTCTCCGACCGCATCAGCTCAACGCCGCTCTTCATGGTCGTGGGGCCAAAGGCTGTCTGAGACGCCTGGGCGTTATGGGTGAAGTCGAACATCACGATGTCGGCATCCTGATGGTTGCGGATGATATCCAAACAGTGGTTGTAGGGCGTCTGGAGCAACGTATCATCGCCGTCAACGAGCTGCAGATAGATGCCTTTAGCCATCTCCATACCCGTGTTACGGGCTGCACTCACCCCTCCGTTCTTCTGACGCACATAGATGATCTCGTCGCCATAATGAAGCAGGTTGTTCATCGGACTGTCGTCTGAGCCATCGTCCACAACGATGATCTCCCGCTCTGAGGGCTGGAGGTTCAATTGCAGGATGCTGTCGATGGCTTCGCACAGCAGCTCCGTGGGCAGGTTGTAGTCTGTCAGGATGAAACTGACCAAGGGTTGTTGCTTCATACGTCGTTTTTTATTTGTGTGCAAAGGTATACGTTTTTCATGAATTGACCAAATTATTGGCTGAATAAAATAAAACGCCTCGCTTTACGTTATATATACAGAAATGAATGAAAGCGACAAAGGAGCCTACGGCCATGTGTTGAAATACACGGGTGTCTTCGGGGGCGTACAGGGACTGAATGTATTGGTGAGCCTTGTGCGTAATAAGTTCGTGGCGCTGTTGCTCGGACCTTCGGGTATGGGACTGGTCACGCTGTTCAACACCACCGTCTCTTTCATATCGCAGTCCACACACTTCGGTATCTCTACGAGTGCCGTGCGCCAGCTTTCAGAACTTCCTGACGACAGCCATCCGCAAGTGGTTCACTTTGTGAAGGTGGTTCGGGCGTGGTCGTTGCTGACAGCCCTTTTGGGTATGCTGGTGTGTATCGCCATAGGTCCGTTCCTGAGCAGCACCACGTTTGCTTGGGGTGACCACAGTCTGCATTTCATCCTCCTGGCGCCTGCCGTCGGTATGCTGGCGGTGACTGGTGGTGAGACGGCCATCCTGAAAGGGCGTCGCCGACTGAAATCCTTAGCTTTGGTGCAGGTGGGTTCTGTGTTGGCTGCGCTGTTCATGTCCGTACCCGTTTACTACTTCTTTGGCGAGGCTGGCATTGTGCCCGTGATCGTACTGATGGCTTTGGTTACCATGCTGCTCACCATCCGGGAATCCTATCGGCTTTACCCCTTACAACTGCGTGGTGCCAAAGGTATCCTCGGCGAGGGTATGGAGATGGTGCGCCTGGGTGTAGCGTTCACTTTGGCTGGCATTATCGGCACGGGGGCAGAGATGTTTATCCGTTCGTGGCTGAACGTGACGGCCGACCTCGATGTGCTGGGTCTCTACAATGCGGGCTATATGATCACCATCACCTATGCGGGTATGGTGTTCTCTGCGATGGAGACAGATTACTTCCCCCGTCTCTCTGCCGTGAATGCCGATATCGAGGCCACCAACGAGACGGTGAACAAGCAGATGGAGGTATCGCTGCTGATTGCGGCGCCGATGCTCGTGGGACTGACCATCTTCCTACCCGTATTGATACCGCTATTCTTCAGTTCTAAGTTCTTGCCTGTGGTTGCGATGACTCAGGTGGCTGTGTTGGCTATGTTCTTCAAGGCTGTAACGATGCCGGCGGCCTATATCACGCTGGCACGCGGCTATTCGGTGATGTACCTGTTGCTCGAGGGGGCTTATTTCGTGGTGTTCGTGTTTCTCATTATCTTCGGTTACGAGCGCTGGGGATTAGTGGGAACAGGTATTGCCATCACGCTGGCGAACATCTTTGACTATGTGATGATTAACGCTGTCGCCCGTTGGCGGTATAAGTATAAAATGTCGCCGGCCGTGATGAAGTATAGCGCCATTCACATCCTGATCGGACTGCTGGCCTATTTTACTACCATCACGGTCGGCGGTTATGCTTACTGGGTCTTCGGCATCGGTTTGACGCTCGTGAGCTTGATGTTCTCTCTGCTCATCCTTCACCAGAAGACCCGTCTCTGGGCTGCGCTCACGCGCCGCTTCCACTTCTGATCTGTTGTCTTAGAAACGGAAGTCAAGCTCTACATCCACGAGGTTGTAGTCGTGCTTGGCCAGATTGCGGTCGTTCACGTGAGAATACTCCAGATGCAACTCCAGGTTCTTCGTGAAGAAATAGTTCAAACCGCACTCAACCTGATTCACTGACGAACCCCAGCTCTTCTGATTACGATAGGTCTGATAACGAGCCTTAGCGTGGAGCTTTGACTTGATCAGAGGAATGATGCCGAACACATACCATCCGTCGGCCTTATCGCCATTCTCATAGTAAATCTCGCGCACGTTGTTACCCGGAGACTTTGCACCCCAACCTTGGCTGTGGATATACTCTGCACGGAAGGTGTATTCGTTCAGGTCGTACTCGGCTGAGAGACAGTAACGGTTCTTCTCTACGCTGCGGGTCTCGCCTGTCAAGGGGTCTAACATACCACCGCGACTACCGGTCCATCCGAAGGCACCGATACGCACACCCTTGATGGGCATCACCCATACGCCGGCGATGAAATCCTTACGGTTATCCATATCCTTCTGGTTCACACCTTCACCGTTGTAGACACCCACCTGATAGTGGAACACCCTGCGGCCGTTTGCGTTGGGGAAGAGGTCACCCGACACCTGGATACCGATATCACGACCACCAGAGGAACGCTCACCAGTACGATCGCCGAAGGCAGAGAGCTTGTTGATCACGTCGGCATAGCCTCTCCATCCCTGTGTGATGGGGTGGGTGGGGTTCTCATACGTGAAGCAACGCTTGAACTGTCCGGCACGCACTTTGAACTCGGGGTATTTCCTCCATTCGGCATAGAGGTCAACGAGCTGTACGGTAGGTTGTCCGGGACCTGTGGCGTTCGTTCCCTGAATCTGGGCGCGCCAGTCGAAGTCGCCGATCTTACCATCGAGAATGAAACGGGCCAGACGCAGGTTGAAGGTGTTCGAGTGGTTACCTTCGGGGTCCTGACCTTGATACTGCAGCATACCATAACCGCTGAACTTGATGTTCTTCACCCAAGCCGGAAGCTCAATGGTAGACTTCTCTTGTTTCACCTCTTGAACCTCCTGAACTTCTGCGTTCAGAGACTCTGGTTCTTCTGCGCTTGCAGTACCAACGAAACCTGCCATCAGCACCGCGAGTAATAATGTTTTCTTCACCATAAAAATTTGTTTTAGGATTTGTGGGGACAAATATACGAAAAGTTTTTGGAATTTCCAAATATTTGCCCCCTTTTTTTGTTATCGGCGCTCCAAAAGCACCACATTTTCCACGTGAGGCGTGTGTGGGAACATGTCTACGGGCTGTACTGCTGTCACTTTGTATTGTTCGTCCATCGCCTGCAGATCGCGTGCCTGTGTGGCTGGATTGCACGATACGTAGACGATGCGTTGGGGTGCTGCGCGGAGGATGGTCTTCACCACATCGGGATGCATGCCGGCTCGAGGTGGATCGGTGATGATGACATCGGGACGACCGTATTCGGCAATAAACTCATCGTTGAGGATGTCCTTCATGTCGCCGGCAAAGAACAAGGTGTTGGTGATGCCGTTGATCTCTGAGTTCACCTTGGCGTCCTCGATGGCTTCGGGTACATACTCGATACCGATCACCTTCCGTGCTTTCTTCGCAACGAAATTGGCGATGGTGCCTGTGCCGGTATAAAGGTCGTAGATGAGGGGAGCCTCCCCTTGTCCCTCCAACTGGAGGGGAGAACTGAAGGCAAACTCGCGGGCGACGGAGTAGAGATGATAGGCCTGCTCGGTGTTAGTCTGATAGAAACTCTTGGGGCCCACCTTGAACCGCAGGTCTTCCATCGTCTCGAAGATATGGTCGTTGCCCTTGAATACCAGAATGTCTTGGTCGCCGATGGTATCGTTGCACTTCTGATTGTCGAGATACATCAGGGCGCTGATCTGTGGGAACTTATCGGCTACGTGCTGCAGCAGTGCCTTGGCCTCTTTCTCGCCTCCCGTCTCATCGTAATGGAACTGGATGATGACGAGCCACTCACCCGTGTTCGAGTTGCGGATGATGACATCGCGCAGCAGACCGACTTGTGCACGGAGATCGAAGAACGACAGACCGTGCTTGACGGCATAGTCGCGTATCTCGTTGCGGATCTGGTTATGCAGGTCGTCCATCAGCCAGCATTTCTCGATGGGCAGGATCTTGTCGAAGGCTCCAGTGATATGGAAGCCGATGGCGGGCGTGTTTTTCTCTAAACTCTCATCTCTCAACTCTAAACTCGTCAGCCAACGCTTGTTTGCGCAGCCGTAGTCGAGCTTGTTGCGATACTCCTGCGTCTTCACGCTGCCGAGGATGGGGCGGAACTCGGGCAACTCGATCTTGCCGATGCGCGACAGCTGGTCGAACACTTGCTGCTGCTTGAACTTCAGCTGCTCCTCGTAAGGCAGGTTCTGCCATTTGCAACCTCCGCAGACGCCGAAATGCTGGCAGAAGGGTATCGCGCGTACATTACTATATTTAATAAAGCGCACAACCTCGCCCTCAGCAAAGGAGTGCTTCTTGCGCCGTATCTGCACATCGCACACATCGCCTGGCACGCAGAAGGGTACGAACACCACCAGATCGTCCCAGTGGAACAGACACTTCCCCTCGGCAGCCACAGCCTCTATCTCAACGCCCTCAAGGAGCGGTAATGGTTTCTTTTTTCTTGTCATGATCAGTCCAATTTTGAATGCAAAGGTAATAAAAATCTGTGTTAATCTGTGTATTCCTTCACAAAAAAACAAAAAATGTCACACCGGCTTAGCAATTTTTGCGCATTTTTCTTGGTTATGTGCGAGAATATTTGTAATTTTGCGGAATTAAAATAAAAACAATTTATAAACAATTTAATAATAGTAACTGACTTATGAGCCAAAAGAGAGTTTACCTCTTCGGAAACGGTAAGGCCGAAGGTAATGCAAAAATGCGTGAGGAACTTGGTGGTAAGGGTGCAAACCTTGCTGAAATGAACTTGATCGGAGTTCCCGTTCCTCCAGGTTTCACAATCACAACCGACTGTTGTAACGAGTACTATCAGGTTGGTCAGCAGAAGATCATGGAGCTGTTGAACGACGATGTGATGGCAGCCGTGAAGCACATCGAGGTGCTGATGAACTCAAAGTTCGGCGACAAGGAGAATCCCTTGCTCGTCTCCGTTCGTTCCGGTGCCCGCGCTTCTATGCCTGGTATGATGGATACCATCCTGAACCTCGGTCTGAACGACGAGGTGGCTGAGGGTATGGTGAAGAAGACCAACAATCCTCACTTCGTATACGACTCATATCGTCGTTTCGTCCAGATGTACGGCGACGTGGTGCTCGAGATGAAGCCCGTGAACAAGACCGACATCGATCCGTTTGAGGAGATTATCGAGGGTGTGAAGAAGGAGAGTGGCGTCGTTCTCGACAAGGACCTCTCTGTAGACGACCTGAAGAAGCTGGTGAAGCTGTTCAAGGCTGCCATCAAGGAGCGCACCGGTAAGGAGTTCCCCAACGATCCTATCGAGCAGCTCTGGGGCGCTATCTGCGCTGTGTTCCGCAGCTGGATGAACGAGCGCGCCATCCTCTATCGTAAGATGGAAGGTATCCCCGACGAGTGGGGTACAGCCGTCAGCGTGATGGCTATGGTATTCGGTAACATGGGCGACACCTCTGCTACTGGTGTATGCTTCAGCCGTGATGCCGCTAATGGTGAGAACCTGTTCAACGGTGAGTATCTCGTTAACGCTCAGGGTGAGGACGTTGTGGCTGGTATCCGCACGCCGCAGCAGATCACGAAGATCGGTTCTCAGCGCTGGGCTGAGCGCGCTGGCATCTCTGAGGAGGAGCGCGTGGCCAAGTATCCTTCTATGGAGGAGGCTATGCCTGAGATCTACAACGAACTGAATGGTATCCAGGACAAGCTGGAGCACCACTATCACGATATGCAGGATATGGAGTTCACCGTACAGGAAGGTAAGCTCTGGTTCCTCCAGACTCGTAACGGTAAGCGCACGGGTGCTGCTATGGTGAAGATTGCTATCGACCTGCTCCACGAGGGGATGATCGACGAGAAGACTGCCATCCAGCGTTGCGAGCCTCAGAAGCTCGACGAGCTGCTGCACCCCGTATTCGACAAGAAGGCCCTCACCGCTGCCAAGGTCATTGCTCAGGGTCTGCCTGCTTCTCCTGGTGCTGCCTGCGGTCAGATCGTATTCCACGCTGACGACGCTAAGGAGTGGCACGAGAATGGTCACAAGGTGGTGCTCGTTCGTATCGAGACCTCTCCTGAAGACCTCGCCGGTATGGCTGCTGCAGAGGGTATCCTCACCGCTCGTGGTGGTATGACCTCTCACGCTGCCGTTGTGGCTCGTGGTATGGGTAAGTGCTGCGTATCGGGTGTTGGCGCTCTGAACGTTAGCTATAAGGATAAGACCGTTGAAATCGACGGCACAGTATACAAGGAGGGCGACTACATCTCTCTGAACGGTACCACTGGTCAAGTTTATGCTGGCGAGGTGCCCACGAAGGCTGCTGAGCTCAGCGGTGACTTCAAGGAGCTGATGGACCTCTGCGACAAGTACACCAAGCTGCAGGTTCGTACCAACGCTGATACACCGCACGATGCACAGGTGGCTCGCGCTTTCGGTGCCAAGGGTATCGGTCTGACTCGTACAGAGCACATGTTCTTCGAGGATCAGAAGATCGTTGCCATGCGTGAGATGATTCTGGCCGATAGCGTTGCCGGACGTGAGAAGGCTCTTGCTAAGCTGCTGCCTTATCAGAAGGCTGACTTCAAGGGTATCCTCGAGGCTATGGACGGTCTGCCCGTGAACATCCGTCTGCTCGATCCTCCTCTCCACGAGTTCGTTCCCCACGATCTGCCAGGTCAGGAGACAATGGCCAAGGAGATGGGTGTCAGCCTGGAGGAAATCAAGCGCCGCGTAGATTCTCTCGCTGAGAACAACCCGATGCTCGGTCACCGTGGTTGCCGTCTGGGTATCACCTTCCCCGAGATCACCGCTATGCAGACCAAGGCTATCCTTTCTGCAGCCTGCGAGCTGAAGAAGGAGGGTAAGAACCCGATGCCCGAGATCATGGTTCCTCTGATTGGTACCGTGAAGGAGCTGAAGCAGCAGAAGGACATCATCCAGTATGCCGCTAAGGAAGTGTTCATGGAGTATGGTGTTGAGGTAGAGTTCGAGATTGGTACTATGATTGAGATTCCACGTGCTGCCCTGACTGCCGATCTGATTGCTTCAGAGGCTCAGTACTTCTCATTCGGTACGAACGACCTGACTCAGATGACCTTCGGTTACAGCCGCGACGATATCGCATCGTTCCTGCCTGTATACCTCGACAAGAAGATCCTGAAGGTAGACCCGTTCCAGGTGCTCGACCAGAAGGGTGTAGGCCGTCTCATCAAGTTTGCCGTGAAGGAGGGTCGCGAGGTTCGTCCCGAGCTCCGCTGCGGTATCTGTGGTGAGCATGGTGGTGAGCCCAGCTCAGTGAAGTTCTGCGCCAAGATCGGCATGAACTACGCCAGCTGCTCTCCGTTCCGCGTGCCCATCGCCCGCCTCGCCGCCGCGCAGGCTGCTGTAGAGGAATAACCAGAACTTCTTGATTATCAATAATTTGGGTGTAACTTTCTTTGCAATAAGGAGTTACACCCAATTCGTTTAAACATTGGCTGTCAGCCTTTTAGCTTACCACTCAGAATCCTGGTACGGACGCATTTCACGGCATTGTAATAGCCAATCTCCATCGCTTCGAGGGTTCGCTTTAGTTCGTCCATCAATTCTGGATAAAATTTGCACATGCGGAAAGCGAGTTTCATGCAGATGGACTGAATGCCTGGGAACTCATCGACATCTGTCATGTGCTCGAAGCAGAAATCAAGGAAATCTGTCCGCAGGTCATCTTCTTTTATCTCCAACCGCTCAACGATATTTAGGGTCAGTCGTCTGACGGATGAATTCTCTGTCTGCATGGCCTGATTGATAAAATCGTTGAGTATAACCTGTAGCTGAGACAATTCTTCTTTGTTGGCTTTGGTCAGCCCCCACAAAGCACTCCTTGCTACGAGATAATCCTCGCTGAATGTCTGTCTGAGTCTATCTTCAGTTATTGCCATTCCTTATCATTTTTGTCTGAATCGTTGGTATAGAGTCCATGATTCCTGTAAGTTTTCTGTCTTGTTGCTGCCATCAAAGAAATCCGCTTGACAGTTTTCGCGGAATGGAGACCAATTGCCGCAGATGATGCCGTCATGGGCGATGATGGGTTGGAAGATACCGCTGTTGTTGTGGGCACGGTGACGATATTCTGGAGGCAGCACGATGTCGCGAGACTTATAGCCGATTAGATATTCGTCGTATGGTGGAATCAAGAGTAGCTTGCCTGTCCTAAATCCTCTTGTCCGGCAATTATCCGTGATATAAAAGTCCCTGCCTTTCCACGTTTCCTTGTGGATGGTGTCGCCTAACAGCACAATACCCTTACGGCAGTCATTGACATTCAGTCCAGACCACCAGACAAAATCCTCCAGCGTGGCAGGCTGATGGCTTTGGAAGTATTTACGGGTAAAGTGCACCAAGGCTTCCTCCTTGTCAATCGTTCCTTGGAACTTCACCTTGTTGGCCGTGAGGGCGTAGGTAGCTTTGGTAGGCAGCAAGTCACCGCTACAGAGGATGCCAGTAAACTCAGCCATACGGATATGGTATGATAGACGATGGTCGTCCATCGATATATCCTTTTCTGCTAATGCTTGAACATAGTCCTCTTTTGTTGCACTCCCCTTGTCATTTGCCGTCTGGGCCAAGATATCGCGTACTCGATAGAGCTCTTCATCGGGAATTGAAATCTTATTGCTGCTCATCCATCCCTTTGTGACAGCAATGGCTTTGGTAGCGCAGAGAGTGACGAAACACCAATAGTCCTCGGCTGTCACTAGTTGCCAGGTACCTCGCATCAGGTGCAGACGGATAACCTGTCCGCTGTCGAATGCCACCTTGAAGGCTTTGTGCGATGGCTTCTGAGTACGCATCTCTACAGCCCAGCGCATCATGCGGTATTCCTGTGCCTGCATGGCTCCCATGTGGCTAACCACCTCAGTAGGAGTCTTGAACTGAGGCACTATCAACTGCTGATTTAATAATCGGATGGCTACTGGATTCATATCATTCTCTGTTCATCTTTATAATGAAAGTCCAAATGTGTATGCCTCATTCAGTGCATCGGTGTTCTTGATGTCACCCTTATCTTTGGCTCCTCTGACAAGTATCCAAAATATCTGGGATAAACTGCACAAATTTGTGACGAGTGGAATCATATCTCAATTGTTTCGCCCTCTCTGGTGATTTCCCAGAAAGGAATGCTTTTTTCATCAGTAAACTCCTTCATTCGCCAAGCGGACTCGAAGCCACTGGCCACAAAATGCATAGGTACAAAGAGACCGACTTTGAAGCGTTCGATGAACTGACGACCTCCAAGGGTATAGCCATTACCAATGCGTCCGTCAATGGGGAACATCACTACATCGAAGCTATCAGCAATCTTGTGGATGTCCTTCAATTCACCCAGGTACTGCTTCTCATGGGCTATAGGATCTATCTCTTCTTGAAACTCCTCGCTATAGATGGTCTCACCAGGCTTGGCTTCAGGCAGGAATCTGGCATACCAGTTGTTCAAGTCACCGGCATGGAAAATACGTTTGACCTTTGGTCGAGCCTGCTCACGCTCGGCAGAGTCCAAGCAAGCTTGGCTCTGCTCTCGCTTAATCGCAGCCTTGTCCTCAGTCTCTACAATCCAAGAAACACCGCTATCTGTGCTGCCTAATGCCCATATGGAGATTGTTCCATCAGACCATGTGCCACCTTTGGCCAGCCATACGTCTGCATCCTCCTTGTTGGCTCTCCGATGCTTATAGATGTCTTTGGAAAGAATGTATGTGATTCCTTCACGCTGCTTTCTCCATTCAAAGATGGCACTATTGAAGTGATCTTCGTGGAAATGGCTGGAGAAGACATAGACGGGCTTGTCCTTCTTCAGGAATGGTGGCACGACACTATTCAAGTCCAGCCAGTAGTCGAATATCAGGATGGAGTTTTCCGTTTCCAGCACGAAACCACTATGAAAGATGTAAGTCAGCGTCATGTTTTATCTTTTCCACATAAACAATCCTTCAGACCTAACCAATGAGCCTATTAATTCCGTCATTTCCTCCGTTGGATTATAGACAGTCATATAGGTATCATCACTGCTGACTGTTATCAGGACATCGGCTGATCTCAGGATGATGTAGATCATCTGCTTGTCGGCCATACACTTCAATAATGCAGCCTCCAGTTCATGTGGGGCTGGATTCGTTATCCATTCCTCACCGTTGTGACTCACATCGATATCTTCATAGCAATTTAGCTTCAGAAGGATAGTTGTGAATTTTCTGTAGATGTTGTCAATCTGGGGATGCTCCAGAAAGTATTTATCAAACCTGAAGTACTGTCCTTTGCCATCGGCGGGCACTTGTTTGGGCAGTATGTCAATCACCCAATATGGCTTATTCAAATACTCTTCTAATGTCAAATCACGTTCCATTATAGCCTCTTTTCCAATCTGTCAACTGCCAAGGTAATATCTTCCTGAAACTTCTTGTGGTCTCTTAAGAAATCGGCCCTGCCGTCGGATATGGCCTCATAGAGTTCCTGGTTCATGTCATCCACATAGCTGCCAATGGCCAGTACAATATCATCCTTTTGCCAATCGAGGGTAGAATGGATATAGACGTTCCGCTTCTGATGTAGAAAGCTATAGGCGGTCTCTATGCTGTCCTTCGTAATCATTGATCGTAGCCGATGGGTCTGAACTGTTTCTGTTGCTCACTCCATACGAAGCCGTACTTCATGAGATAGTCTTTGATTTCATTGGGTTCTCTGTTGAAGGCATAGCACAGTGCTTCCTGCGTGTCAAACTCCTCGTCACGCAGAAGCATATTCACGCTGGAAACCAATATGGCAGGGTCTTTGGGCAGGTGATCCATATTCTCCCCTTATTTCAACTGTTTACCGTCACAGAAGGCCTTGCCAACTGTCTTTCCTAACTGAATGTAGGTGTGGTGAACAGGATCGAAGGTAATAAGTTCCATTCTCTCCACATCTGGTTTGCCATCTTCAGCCAGATACTTTTCTTCGCAAAGGATATTGACGATTTCTGCTACGAGGTAGTAACCCGTTTCACTCTCGTCTATCTTCTGCTTCACACGACATTCCAATGTCATTGGGAACTCCTTGAACACAGGAGCATTAACATTGGGAGCCTTCTCAATAGTCCAGCCTGTCTTTTGCATCTTGTCTGGAGTATTCCTGCCACTCACGATGCCTACATAGTCAGAAGCGACCATCGTTTCTGTAGTAGCAAAAGCAACCGTAAACTCCGGATTCTCAGCAAGATTGTCAGTTGTCTGGTGAGAACCGAGCGAGATAATAATCTCATGCATATCCCATTGGCCACCCCAAGCTGCATTCATTGCATTGGCTTTACCATCTTTGTCATAAGTACCGATAATCAGTACGGGTTGTGGCAATAGCCACGCTGTTGATTTGAAACTTTTCATAATTCTGTTATCTTTTAATTTTACTTCTCTTCATCAGGCTGCTGGCCGTCGTGAGCTTTCCATGCGCATTCGGTAATCTTCATGTCCGAGAAAACTGCCGTGAAGGATGATTCCTCTGGCGAACAGGCATAGATGCCAAAACTGATTTCGTCGGCACCGGCATACATGTGGCAGATGCGCATCTGGCTGAAATCGATGCCGTTGGTGGAACACTCGATGCAGTAGTCATCCTCTCGACGGGAGAAGCGATACCACATGGTCTTTACGTCAGCAGGGATAGCCGTCGTGGCCCAGTCGGAATAGCCTTTGTTGGTGGCTACACTGCCCAGGTGCTGGAACTCCTCGTTCTCATACTCCACAGAGCCTTTCAGCCAGTTTTCGCTGTCCAGATACATCACGATACCGCACTGGTCAAAGCGCTGATGACTCTGTGTGAAGTCGGTCTTCACAACAAAGCTGAAGAACTTTTCACGGGTCTTCATCTGCAACACAGGTGCATTGTCGTTCTGGAAGTGGTAGTACGTGCGCTGCCAGAGGTCGGTATGCGGCGCGGTGGTGATGAGAATGGTGTCACCCTTCATCTCGAATCCACCTGGTTCCCTTGTCCATTGAAGACTGTTCAAATCGATTCGGCCACTGTCTGCGAGGGCCTCTTTTACGTTGTCTACGAAATCCATGTCCGTTTCATTTTTTGTTTGCTGTGCACAGGCCGTAAACAATAGGCCAATGCTTAGCAATGTAAAAAGTTTCTTCATATTCTCTATTATTTCTGTTTACTCTTCTACTATTGCAAGAATATCCTCCATTTCTTCTTCGCTACGGTTAGGTAAGTGCAGCTCTTCTATGGTCATCTGCATGGTTGTGATGATATTCCGTCTGGTATCGCCCAACGTACCGTCAAAATCGAATATAATCAGTCTTATGCTCATCGCTTCAGTTCATCTTTTTGCGTGCAAAGTTACGAATAAGCGAGTACTCAATCAAACAGTTTCTTCCAAATCCACAGGACTGTTACGGCACCAATAACGCAGAAGACGAAATTCGTGAGATAGCCTTTGCCAAGCAGTTCGATGTTCAGCAGGTGGCTGATGAAAGTTCCCACATAGCTGCCTATGATGCCCATGATAAGGTTCATGCAACAACCTTTGCCCTCACCGCTCATGATGCGGTTGGCAATATAACCAACGAGAATACCTGTCAGTATCGGCCAAGCCGTGAAATCTGCAATGTGTTCTAACATAACTTATTTTCCAATTGTTTTTCTAAATTACTTATTTTATCTTACGATAGTCAGTGATTGGTGCCAACTGCAACGGATGGCGGTCGGCAATTTCACATGTCAGGTTCTGCCCACGAAGTTCATCGAGGAAAGCATCGAGATAAGCATCGTCGGCGAACCGGTGGCTAAAACTGATGGTAAACATACCGCCTGCAGCGCTGGCCTCCAGTACAATCATATAGGCAGCCTCGGCCTCGGCTACCATCTCTTTGACATATTGCTCGGCGGCTCCCAGATCGGCCTTTCCTACATAACTCAGCATGCAGGATGCCATCTGCCCCATCACCGTGTTCACAGGAGCAAAAGCCTCGTGTCTGGCGTTGACCGTGGGCAGCTTCTCCATCATCTCCATGCGGTCTTGCGTCTGCCAGAAATAGGCTTGCAGATTGTCTGGATAAGTCTGCTCAGTCACCATCTCCCTGAAGGCTTTCACCTGATCGGAGAAACTCTTCCCTGTCAGTTCCTGTCCTAACGGGAGAAACAGGCCGCCTACCATGGAGTGGTGGGCTAGGGGAGTACCGATTGCTTTTCTCAGGTTAACAGCCAGACATACCGTTGGAACCGATGGCGAACTGTCGGGGTGGAGCCGTGCTATGGCACGCGCCAAAGCCAGCGAGATGAAGGTGGCTGGCGTCGCACCGCAGGCCCGTACCTGCTGTATCAGCTGATCCTCGGCTATTCGTATCTGCACCACTTCTTTCCGTTCTGCAATAGGGCTGACGGCATCTGTCGATAGATTGATGACTTTAGGGCGTTCAGGCAGCGGAAGAGGATGAATCTCCGCAGGTCTTGGCAGGGTGGCAGGGTCTGTCCATTCTGCTTCATCGATGGCATCGCCAGCCAACCATACCCCCTCACGGCTCAAACTGTTGTCATAACGCCTTTGGCAATACTCGTAGAGCAGTGTGCGCAACAAACGATAGGCGCTGTCGCCGTCGATAAGAACATGCGAGAAATCCAGTGCGATGCAGTCGTCCCACCAGGAGAAAGCCAACAGATGCTCATTCGTTTCTTCGCCGAACAGGCAGAGGGGCTGCTCTCCTTTACTGAGTACCCAAGGCTGCGGATTATCCTCATACACGAAGTGTTCACAGCCTTCCTCATCACGCACGACGCCCAGTTTGACGCAGAGATAAGGGTATCGCTGTTGTGTAGCCTTCAAGGCATCAGTGAGCATCTGCTCATCTATCTCGTCTTTTAAACGCAGCATGACACGCACCGTCATGGGGTACTCGTCGTCTGCCCGGTTTAAGTAAAATCGTTCAATATGTAGGCGCTTCATATCAATTCTCAATAAGCATATACCAATCCGTACTTCTCATGTAAACTACGGAGTGTGCCGTCCGATTTCATTTGTCGGATGGTATTATTGACCATTTGTAGCAGATCTTCCTGTCCCTTGCGCATCAGCACACCGATTTCTCCGTGAGTGAAAGGCGTATTCAGAAGCGGGGCAGCAAGGCGCGGGTCGTTTTGTATGTACCACGGTGCCTCGGTAATTTCGGTAATCATCACGTCAGCATTGCCCTCGGCCACCTGATTGGGAATCTCTTCGTTCTTCTGATAGACGATGATGGTGGCATGGGTGAGATTCGTGTTGGCAAACTTCTCGTTGAGTCCGCCGGGATTCACCATCACACGCACCTCTGGCTTGTTGATGTCTGCCAGCGACTGGTAGCGGTCGGAATCTGATGCTCGGCAAAGAATGGTCTTGCCATTGGCCAGATAGCCTTCGCTCATCAGCATGGTCTCCTTTCGGGCATCGGTAATGGTGATGCCTCCGATGGCGAGGTCAAAAGTCTGCGGTTCTGCCAGTACATCGGCAGTCAGCGTAGGCCACGAAGTATGCACAAATTCGATGTCTACACCGATACGCTCGGCTATCTTCTCTGCCATCTCAATGCCGAAACCCCAATAGTTGCCGTCTGCCTCGCGGTACGAGAGGGGACGATAGTCGCCCGTAGTTCCCACCTGCAATTTCCCACGCTCTTGGATGCGTTGTACGGTGGGCAGCTGTGTCTCAATAACAGGGTTGTCGTCACTGCTGATGCAACAAGTAGTTATGCAAGCACCGCAGATGCAAAGGATGGCGGCAAGCACCCATAATTTTGTCTTCATAATCGCTTCAATAGTTCTATGAGTACTTTCCAAATATCTTCTATGGTTGAAAGTTCGACACGTTCACTTGTTGAGTGAGGTTCAACGATACGGGGGCCGATACTGGCAATCTGAATGCCGGGATAATGCTGAACAAAGAACCCAGCCTCGAGCACAAAGTGCATGGCAACCATACGCGGACGCCAGCCCAACACATCCTGGAACGTATTGCTGACCAGCTGCAGGAAAGGCGACTGCTGATTCTCCTGCCAGGCTGGGGCAGACATCACGACTTCAGATACAGCACCTTGATTTTTAAAAGTGTAGGCTATCTGTTTGCTCAGCGCCGCCATATCATCGTCGATGAAGCTGCGGGTGTGGGTAGACACAAAGATGTGGTCTTCGGCAGCCGAGATTCTTCCTACGTTATTCGATGTCTCTACGGTGCCTGGCATCGCGTCGCTCATCTTTACCACGCCTTGCGGTATTTGCTTCAGACAACTCATCAACGCCTCAGACGCCTCCGTAGATATAACGGAATCAAGTGGTTCGCACTTCTCGATGCGGCACGTCATTCTCGCATCTTGCGGATATTTCTCACGCACCCATTCGTTCATCATCTCTTGCTGCGACTCCACGAACTCGCAAGCCTCGCCAGATGGTATACAAATGGTGATTTCTGCTGATGAGGCTATCGAGGCATTGGCTTCACCAAGGTCGATGGAGGCCAGATGAAAGTTGTATTCGTTGCCGATGGCTGTCAGGAGTTCCCGCATCGCAATGACAGCGCTGCAACGGCCTTTGTTGATGTCGACACCAGAATGGCCACCCAGTCCACCCTCGAAACGGATACGATACCAGCAGTGTTTGCCAGCAGGCACGGGCTTGCGCTTCATGGGTATGCGGTGGAACTGCAAGCAGGCTCCTGCGGCACCTGTCGTGATGGTGTCGTAGTCTTCAGAGTCAAGGTTGATGACTTTTCGGCCCTTCAGGAAGTCCTTGCTCAGACCGGATGCGCCAGACATGCCGTCTTCTTCATTTGTCGTTGTGATGACTTCCAGAGCCGGATGATCGATTCTGTCGTCTTCGAGTACTGCCAGTGCCATCGACAGCCCTATGCCGTTATCGGCTCCGAGCGACGTTCTGCGAGCCTTCATCCAACCATCCTCTATGTAAGGCTCAATGGGGGTGTTCAGAGGGTCGCTCATGCCCACACAAACCATATCCATATGGTTAAGCAGCACAATGGGCTCATGCCCTTCATATCCCTTGCTGGCTGGCTTCCGTATCACCACACAGTTCTCTTTATCGCGTTCATACGCCAAATTCAGACGTTCTGCAAATTGGCACAGATAGTCGGCAACTCGTTCCTCGTGATGTGAAGGACGCGGTATTGTGTTCAGTTCCCTGAAGATGCTGAAAACTCGCTCTGTAGAAATCACCTGTTCTTTCATATTTTTACTAAAGTCACTTAATTTTAGTGGCAAAGATAGTGATAATTAGGGAATAATCGCAATAATTGCATCCATATTTATGATTGTTTATGAAGAAATGATAAAAAATCCTACCCACATTGACGCCCCCCAAGAATGACTGACTTTGATTCCACAGTCTTGAACCCCGGACTTTCAATTCTTCAGACTTTCCGTTTGCAGCCTTCAGCCGGTACAGTTTGTCTCATTGTCACTTCGCCACTTTGCCACATTAAGCACCTTCCCGATGTGCAGACCTGTAATATGGATAGTAGTATATATAGTATATATATTATAATTATTATATATTATAATATATAATAATTCTCTATTCATCTGCCCTCAATTGGAAGTACCTTATTGTGGCAAAGTGGCGGTGTGGCAGAGTGGCAGAATTTCCTTCTGCAATATATCCAAGAAACGTGCAGCATGACCTCCATCCATCTGAACGTGGTGGAATTGGAATGATACAGGCAGAGTGGTCTTGAACATCCCCTTGCGGTACTTGCCCCACATCACCATCGGATTGCAGAACAGGGCGGTGTACTGGTTGACGATGCAGTCGAGTTCCGTCTGTATCATGGCAGATGTGCCGATAACCATGTGGTCGTCAAGGCAAGCGCTCTTGCATTCATTTGCTGCTTGCGCTGTTAACGACAAGTAATCGCGATTGAATTGCTGTAAATCATCGGAGAAAGGGATGTCGCAGGAACTGATGCCTCCCTTACCGTTCTCTACAATGACGTTGATGGCAAGCTTGTCGTAGTGGTACAACTTTCCGGCTACAGGCAGCGTATAGAACTCCTCCACCTGGCTCGCAGCCTTACCTATGCACCAGCACATCAGCATGGTGAACTTCATGCCGCTCTTTTTGCTGACCTTTACCAAGCGGCTAACATCCAGCGTCTTCACCAATGTCACCATCGGCATGGGCGATGACATCCACAAACGAAATGCTTCAGCACGACCACTCTCTTGAGGGTTGATTTCTCTCTTCATTGTTTAAAGGACAAAACTACGAGGATAGAAATCGCTATAGAAACGGCCATCGGTGGCGGTGAATTTCAGAACGCAATAGTTAGGATCCGTCACGCCGCCAGGATAATATTGAGTATCGCCCTCGCGCCAAATCATCTCCTTACTCTTGGCATCTGTCAACACCTCCATTGTGCCACGAAGCATCATACCCTTGAAACCTTTTGCATCACAGAAATAGATACTGGCCTTGGGATTAGCCTTGTAGTGAGCCACACGCAGTGAGAAGGTATTTGTGGTAAAATAGAACGTCGTGATGCCCTCACGCTTACGAGGTGCCAACATGGCCTTAGTGCTGGGATAGCCCTCGTTATCTACTGATGATATAAAGGCAATGGGCAGCGAGTCGGCCATCTGGGCAATGAGTTCTTTGACACCGGCCAAAGCGGGATTGACCTTCATGGCTTCATTATCCTTAACATTAAGTGCCTTGCGCCAACGTTTCAACTGTGGGAAGTACATCTTCATCTGTCCGATATACTCCTCTTTTGTAATCGGATTGGGCAAGCCCTCATTCACAGCACCTACGAACTGTGCACAATGCTCAATCATCTCGTCCATCGTGCAGTCCTGCAGGAATTTTCCATCACGATAGCAATACATGCAATACTCTTCGTTCTTACTTCCGTCGGCATTTGTGCCGAGCACATCGTCAGTCAGTGGCATTCCACAACTCTGACAGAATTTCATTTCTTTTTCCATATTATTCACTTTTCCTATTATAGTTATCAACAAACGATCCTATTTCTATGAGGTTCCCGTCAGGATCGACAACGTAGCAAGTGCGCTGTCTCCAAGGTTCTGTTGTTGGTGGAAGCACGGACTTCGCACCATGGTTTAAGGCGTTCTGATACTCCTTGTCAACATCAGCGAAGGTTGGCACATCGAGGCTCAACTCCATTGTGCCATTAATGCCCTCAGGATACAGGAATTTCTTGGAGACCATTTGCTCAAAGGCATCTCGAGGGAAGAGTATGATTCTATTGTCGCCGAGGAACATCTCTACGTTCGGCTGTATGCCATCCCATGATGTGGTAAAGCCAAAAGCCTTCGTGTAAAAATCCACGGTAGCCTTATTGTCTGTGGTGAAGAGTCCAACGGTGTTGAACTTGAAACGAGGCTGTGGAGAGAATGACTTGACTTTGCTGCGAATCAAGTGTCCTTCCTGGATAGCTGCGAAGAGGGCGAAACATGCAATCACCCACGCAACAGGAATGAAGTATGACCGTCCGATAGTCATTACGCCGATGAAGAGCAAGAAGCCTGTCAATTTGTTGGCCTTGGTGTGCATGTATTCAATCCTGTGTATTACTACATACGAGCTGATAGCATTAACTGTTTTCACCATTGCGATAAGCCCTATCATCATCCACAGCGCATCAGGCAGCTTCAACAACGGGAACAACTTATATCCTACAGCCAAGACAAACACAAAGTCTGCCAAGCTATCCAATCTGGCACCAATTTTACTCTCCACCCCCCATCGCCTTGCCAGAAAGCCGTCGAGCATATCCGTCGTACCAGCTATCACGTAGAGCACCCAGAAGGGCATAGCCATTGCATCCACCAAGAGTAAAGGCAGACACAATGCGATTCGTGATGCTGACAGGATATTTGGAATATGCTTCATTATTTATAATTCAAGTATTTCCATTTCTTTCCCCGTCCATTCTTCCCCATCTATCAGATAGGAATCAGTACCTATGACTTTAAAGCCGACGGACTGATAGCAATGAATGGCTGATGGGTTATTGTCGAATACGCCAAGCGTCATCTTTTTAGCTCCAAATACATTCTTTGCTTTCTGGATGGCCAGTTGAAGCATCTGTTTGCCATAGCCTTTGCCTCGCAGATTGTCATCAACGATGACGAACCCTAAACGAATGACAGTATTCGAAGAATCAGGATAGCGAAGCATTATATGACCTACAACTTTACCATCATCGTCGATAGCAGTAAAGGGGAAGATAACGTCTGATTCATATTGCGCTAGCATATCCTCTGGCTTTGGTGGAAACGCAGGATATCTGTCTGCACTCCACTTCCGAAATGCTGATAAATCCTTTATCCATGAGAGGATAACCGGAGCATCATCGATTGTAAACGGTCTTAATATCATATTATTCGTTCAAATACTCCATGATACCTTTACGATACAACTCTGCAGGGTCTTTGATGCCTGTTGCATAGAGACGGTCAAAAATCTGGCAAAAAGTCTTCACGTTGGCATTGCCGAAGTTCTTGGACGAGCCAAGCGGCAGAGCCGAGCGGCGGTAATCCTCTGTTGATTTCTCAAACAGATTTTTAACTTCGTAAGCCTGCTTGTTTTTTATCTGCGAAGCAATGAAAGCCTTCAACTTGTTGTTGAACATCTCAGGCTGTTCCATGTGAATGAAGTGTCCGCAAGTGGTCAGTTCCGTATAGTCGAGATTGGGATAGAGACGCAGCATCTTCTGCTTATTGTCAGGATCAAGACCGCTGTTCTGCGTACAGATGACCATTACTGGCTGAGTAATCTGGCGATTCGACCACCATCTCTTTTCAATAAGATGTTGCATTGTGCTCGAAGCCACATATTGGGGTGTTTCGGGCATCACAGACATGGCATAGTCGTTTATCTCCTGAGGAGTCTCCTTACCAGCCAATGACGATACAAAGCCAGTAATCACCTCACGACAATTATCACCATCGAAGGCATGGCCAAACTGATTGACTGCCTCTACATACTCTGGCGTCTCTGTGCCATCGTAGAAACAATAAACACCGTCAACGTCCACCAAAGCGCCTCTGTGCCCAGTTACCACCAGCGTCTGACGACATACGGGCGTTCCAAGACTATGGCCTACAAAGACGGCATCCTTGATACCATTCGCATTCAGCACTTTATCAATGGCATGGACAAAGAAATCAAGCGTGTATTCCACATGAGGCTTATCGCTCTGTCCGTAGCCAGGCAGGTCGATGAATACAAGTTGCAGGTCTTTGATATCACGGAAGGCCTCGAACTGCTTCTCCCACGTGTTCATGTCACACCCAAAGCCGTGAACGAAACAGATGGTCTTTGCCTCAGAGTCAGCCAACTCATTCCATAATTTATAATGTACGCGAATGCTATCGTAGATAGTCACGTATTCAGACTTCAGTTCGCTGAGTGTCTGAGGATGACTGCCACAGTTAATTAGCAACAGTGCGATTAACAAATATAATACTGTTCTTTTCATACTACTTCATTATCAATTTCATAACTTTTACAGGGCAGTCTGAGCCCACTTCCAGGTTGGGACATAATGTTTCCTCGCCGGTATCCACGAATCCACACTTCTCCATCACGCGACCAGAAGCCGGATTTGAAGGAAAGTAATCACCCCAGAGTGTAGTGAATTCCTTTTCCTTAAAACAATAGTCGATGACCATCTGAAGTGCTTCAGTACAGATGCCTTTGCCCCAATACGGACGGGCTATCCAATAACCCACCTCTGCATGATCTTCTGCAATCTTCAGGTTGGATGCGGATGCCGGAAGGTAGCCTGCACAACCAATGGCCTTTCCTGACTCTTTCCATATCACAGCCCACATCCCTTCTGCGTTGAAGACAGTTCGAATAATCTCTAGACTTTCTTCCACAGACTTATGTGGTGGCCATCCGGCGCGAGGCCCTACTTCCGGGTCACTGGCGTATTTATACAACGTCTCGGCATCGTTATCCAGCCAAGGGCGTAATAGAATTCTTTTTGTTTCCATCTTTATATTATTTGACGCTTGCAAAGGTACGAATAGTTGCGATATTTACAAAAAATCTGGGATAAACTGCGCAAAATTGTGATGAGTGGCGATAGTTTTATAATATGTATAGGGCGATAGCTGCACAGGCTTCGGCATCGGCCAAGGCATGGTGATGGTTCTGCAGCTCGTACCCGCAGGCAGCGGCTACGGTATGCAGTTGGTGATTAGGCAGCGAATGGCCGAACTGCCGACGAGAAGCAGTCAAAGTATCGTAGAAACGGTAATCAGGATAGTCCATCTGGTACACCTTGAATACGGCTTTCAGGCAGCCTTCATCGAAACGGGCATTATGAGCCACGAATGGGATGGTGGCAATCTGGTATCTCACATCATCAAGCTCTAGATCAGAAAAATATACCTCTACAATTCGTTTCTCCAGCTGCTGCCATACTGTGGAAAACACTGGTGCATCCTCTGTGTCGTCTTGTGAAATACCATGCACACGCTGGCACCAATAGTTATAGTAGTTCGGCTCAGGTTGAATCAGACTGTAGAACGAATCAACTATCTGCCCGTCACGTACCATGACCACTCCGACGGAGCAGACACTGGACAGTTCCTGGTTGGCCGTCTCAAAATCGATGGCGATGAAATCTCTAAGCATACTGCTTTATTTCGCTCTTTTTGCATTGTATAAACTTAAACTTTGTTGCAAAATTAGTGATTTTTGGAGATTTCTTTGTATATTTGTGCCAAGTTTTAACAAAAGTTGAATCTCGTCACGACTCGACCAATCATGCAAACATGTTCTTGGACGAGCCAAGCGGCAGAGCCGAGCGGGTCCTCGCTGCTCCGAGAATTGAGAATTATTAGGATATGGATACCATTCAACATAATTATTATAGATCATACGCTGGCGCGAATTGGCGATGCTGCGTTTGCTGATTATCTCTGCCATGCCTACTGCTATGGTGGGTTTTGTACTTTTGAGCATCACGGACATATGTTTCGGTTCGAGGCGGGTGACTGCATGATTATTCCCCGCAGGGGTGACCTGGTGAAGAACCTGAAGGAGAGTGGGGATTTCAAGGTGGATGTGATTTACGTGACGCAGCAGTTTATCGAACTCTCTACGCCACAGAGTAATTATGGTATGCGTGGGCAGCTCTCATTGTTTCAGAATCCCATTATGAGACTCACCCCTGAACAACAGGTGGTTTGTAAGGATAACTTCGATGCCGTGATACGGCGACTGGCACAGACCCACCATCGTTTCCGTCATGATGCGCTGATGAATGCCATCGAGTGCATGATTATCGATTTCTTCGACTTCCATGCCCAACTGTATGGAACCGATAAGATCAGTAGTCAACAGCACCTGTTGATGGAACAGTTCATCGAAATGCTGGAACGTGGTGACTTCCGCAAGAACCGCGACATCAGCTATTATGCCGATCAGCTCTGTGTTACAACGAAATATCTCTCAGAGGTGTCGAAGAAGGTCAGCGGATTGCCCGCAGCATTCTGGATTACCCGTTATGCCTCGCTTGACATCAGCCGTCTGTTGCGCAACCGCAACCTGTCGTTTACAGACATCAGCAATATGTTCGGTTTCTCGTCGCTTTCGCATTTCAGCCGCTATGTGCAGACCAATCTGGGTGCAAAACCGAGTGATTTTAGGGAGTGAAAAGTACGATTCGGAAAATTTGGTAAAATCCCCCGCAAATTGTGTAACAATAGTTTCGGGGAATTGTCGTACCTTTGCAGTCGAAAACTTATTTAAAACGATTAGAACAATGGATTTCAGAATGCAAGACCGCATGGAGTTGAAGGCATTAGTAGACTTCTACGCAACAGAGAGTGACAAGAACAATCAGGACTGCTACGTTGAGATTTTCCGTCCCGACATCAAGTTGAACGTCTATTTCGGCGGCAAGCTTGGTATGACTGCTACCGACGTACAGGACATGATTCGCCAGTACAAGGCATTCGGTGCTGCCAAGGTATCGTTTCACATGAATGGCCAGCAGAATGTTGATTTCGTTGACGAGACCCACGCCACAGGAACCTGCTATGCCCTGGCTACGTTGGTGACTGAGGAGGAGGGTAGGGACAAGCTGACCGTTCACGCCGTGCGCTATTTCGATAAATACGTGAAGATTGACGGTCGCTGGTGGATTGCCGAGCGCGAGCAGTATTTCGAGTGGAGCGCATTCCCTCAGATGGCATAAAAACAACTACCACTATGGCAAAGAAAGTATTGATTGCGTATTACTCTCGTCGCGGAGAGAACTATGTGAACGGAAGTATCAAGAACCTGAAGTTAGGTAACACAGAGGTTGTGGCAGGCAAGATCAAGGCCCTGCTGCCCGAGGCCGATGTGTTCCAGATTGACACCACCTACGAATATTCGAAGGACTACATGACCTGCATCGAGGAAGCCAAGAAGGAACTGCACGACCAGGTGCGCCCAGAGGTGAAGAACCCATTGGAGAGTATCGATGAGTACGACACCATCATCCTGGGCTATCCCAACTGGTGGGGCACGATGCCGATGGTGTGCTACACGTTTCTGGAGTCGTATGACTTCACGGAAAAGACCATCATCCCTTTCTGCACCAACGAAGGCAGTGGAATGGGTAGCAGCGTACGTTTCATCAAGAAGCTCTGCCCTGGGGCAAACGTAGAGGACGGCACACCCATTCACGGTGCAGAGGCAGCAAATGCCGACCGTGAGGCTCGTGAGATTGCAGCATTGGCAAAATAAGTAAGGCATATAATATAAGGTAAGGAACAAGAAATATGAGAGACTTTGTATTTGAAAACAAGACCAAGATATATTTTGGCAAGGAGCAGATGTGCCACCTGCATGAGGAAGTGGCACGATTCGGTAAGCGAGTACTGATGGTCTATGGAGGTGGCAGCATCAAGCGAACTGGTCTTTATGATAAGGTGATGGCTGAACTCCAGAAGGCAGGCATGGAGGTGTTTGAACTGTCTGGCGTAGAGCCAAACCCGCACCATACAACGGTAAACAAAGGTGCCGCCATCTGCAAGAAGGAAGGCATTGACGTACTGCTGGCTGTCGGAGGCGGCTCCACGATTGATGCTACGAAGGGCATTGCTGCAGCCGCCAAATACGAGGGCGATGATGTTTGGGATTTGGTGACGCAGAAAGCCGCAGTCACCGAGACGCTCCCCATCATTACGGTATTGACGCTTTCGGCTACAGGTTCAGAGATGGACGGCGGCTGTGTCATCAGCAATGTGGAGACAAACGAGAAATATGGCTACTTCGCACCCGACAACAACCCCGACGTGTCGTTCCTCGACCCGACGAACACTTTTACTGTCAGTCCCTACCAGACGGCAAGCGGTAGTGCGGACATCATGTCGCACATCTTCGACGTGGCCTATTTCAGCAAGAATCAGTCGATGGACATGCTGCTGCGCATTCAGGAAGAGGTGCTGAAGACCGTTGTGAAATATGCGCCTGTGGCCGTGAATAAGCCTGATGACTACGAGGCTCGTGCCAATCTGATG
>JAEEGG010006254.1_pt1 | contig 27952 bp, 28 predicted proteins | sample 9134161 | NCBI WGS metagenome assembly JAEEGG01 (sample SAMN16246543, study PRJNA631951) | gut metagenome | biome: gut microbiome; feature: rumen; material: CR-attached | host: Bos | place: Iran: Karaj | collected 2018-10 | reverse complement strand
ATCGTACGCCTGCTGAGGCAGATAGCTGCGCAGCATAAGCGCTATGGAAAAAGCGGTGACGAACGCGCCGACTATCATATAGATTATCTTCAGATACAGTTCTTCCGCCGGTTCGGCGCCCAGAAGAAGCCGCCACATATCGAGCGTGAAGCCGTATATGAGCGCGGTGACGAACGCAAGCGGATATGATATGGTGATGCGCTTTACGAAAAGCGCGAGCAGCAGAAGCAGCACGCCCTGGACAACGTATTCGGCAAAGCCGAACGTGAATACGGGCGTGACGGGTTCGAGATACGAAGACAGTATGAAAGCCGGCGCGACGACGTGCGACACGCCGAGCCCGCTCTTTGCGGATATGGCTACTCCAAGGGCGCAGAGTACGATCCCGACGGCGTAAGCCGCTTCGCCGAACCGGCGCACGGGTTTAACGGATTCTTCCGACATAATTGCTCCAATTTGTTTTTGATTTTTGACGCTGCGCGGCGCGTTCCGGCGCCGCCTTTTTAATTATAACGATATACGGCGGAAAAGTCAATAAGCATAAGCGCGCCCGGCGCGCGTTTTTTTGCTGTCCGGCGCGGCAAAAAACCGTCAACGCTTTTGCGCGCCAAAGTATTGGCTCTTGATTTTCCGCAAACGTTGTGGTATTATTATCATATAATTTAGAAAAAACAGGAGCGGAACGCGGGTATGAAGATAACTTTTCTGGGCCAGGCGGGGCTGCTTTTTGAAAAAGAGGGTCTGACCGTTATGTTGGATCCGTACTTTTCGGATTCCGCGGCAAAAGAAGACGAACGCAAACACAGGCGTATACCGGTGGATACTTCCCTTTTGAAGATAAAGCCGGACGTGCTGATCTTCACGCACGACCACACAGACCATTACGACGAGAAGACCGCCAAGCGCATACTTCCCGGCTCCGGCGGCGTCACCGTGCTTTCGCCGCGCTCGGTCTGGCAGAAGGCGCGCGGATTTGGCGGCGACAACAATTACGTGGTGTTTGACCGCGGCACCGAATGGACTCAGGGCGGCGTGCGTTTTACCGCCGTGAAAGCGGTCCACAGCGAGCCGTACGCCATCGGCGCTATTATCGAAGACCTCGAAGACGGCCGGAAATATTATATCACCGGCGACACACTGTATTCCGAAAGCATTTTTTGCGATATCCCGCGCGATATTTACGCGCTGTTCCTGCCGATAAACGGCGAGGGCAACAATATGAACGAACTCGACGCCATGCGGTTCGCCGCGCGCGTGGGAGCGCGCTTCACCGTCCCGTTCCACGTGGGATTGCTCGACGACAAGACCGACGTATGCTTTGTTTGCGAAAACAAAGTCAGCCCGAAAATATACGAGGAGATAATACTGTGAAAGTTACAGACGTAAAAGCGTTTACCGTAGACTGTTTTCGCACCAACTGGGTGTTCGTGAAAGTCTATACCGACGAAGGCATAGACGGCGTGGGCGAAGCCACGCTCGAATACAAGGAAAAAGCCCTGCTCGGCGCGGTGGAACACATAAAGGATTATCTCGTTGGCAAGGATCCGCGCAACGTGGAAAAGCATTTCCACGATATCTACCGCGACGCGTACTGGCGCGGCGGCGCCGTGCTGATGTCGGCGCTTTCGGCGGTAGAGACAGCGCTGTGGGATATCTTAGGCAAATCGCTCGGCGTGCCCGTATACGCGCTGCTCGGCGGAAAAGTGCATGATTCCGCGCGCATCTACGTGAACGGCTGGTTCGCCGGCGCAAAGACGCCCGCACAGTTCGCCGAAAAGGCGAAAGAGGCGGTGAAACGCGGCGTGACCGCGATGAAATGGGATCCGTTCGGCAAATCGTATTTGCAAATATCCAATAAAGACCTCGACACCGCGTTGGAATGCGTCGCCGCGGTGCGTGACGCCGTGGGCGAAAGCGTGGATCTGCTTATAGAAGGCCACGGGAGGTTCGACGTGCCCACCGGCATAAAGATAGCGAAAGAACTGGAACAGTTCAAGCCAATGTTCTTTGAAGAGCCCACTCCGCCCGACAATCTCGAAGCGCTCAAAGCGGTGCGCGAAAAATCGCCGGTGGCGATATCGGCGGGCGAACGGCTATATACGCTGAAATCGTATAAAGACCTGTTCGAAATGCGCGCGGCGGATTATATACAGCCCGACGTTTCGCACGCGGGCGGGATAATGGAGCTGAAAAAGATCGCCGCCGTGGCGGAAGCGTACTACATTCCGTTTGCGCCGCACAATCCTTCCGGCCCGGTCGCCAACGCCGCCACCCTGCAGCTTGCGGCGTGCTGCCCGAATTTCTGCATACTCGAAATAATGTACAGCGACGTCACATGGCGCAAAGACGTGACCGACGAATCGCTCGAATATGCGGACGGGCGCATAAAGATACCCGAACGTCCGGGCATAGGCGTTGAAATAAACGAAGAAGAATGTCTTAAACATCCGTACAAGCCGCACACTCTGCGCCACTACACGGGCGCGCTCACCGATATCCGTCCGCCCGAAACAGAATTCTATTTTTAAGGAGTTTTACCGATGTCCAAAGCTATTTTTGTGACCGGAGCGGCTTCCGGCACGGGATATACGATAGCCTGTCTGTTCGCAAGCCGCGGGTACGACGTTTTCATAACCAGCCGCACCGGCGCGGAAGCCGAAAAGAGCGCGGCCGAAATAGCGGAAAGATACGGCGTTTTTGCCAAAGGATACGAATGCGCTCCGGGCGACGAAGAACAGGTAAAAGAAATTTTTGCAGATATAGATTCCGCGGGCAGGACCGTGGAAACGCTGGTGCTCAACGCGGCGAACCTGGGGTTCGACCCCAAGGACCCCGCCGCCGGCCAGGATTTCTGGACCGTGAGCGTGGAAGATTTCAGAAACGTATTTGAGACCAACCTGGTTTGGAATTTCACGATCATCCGCCAGGCGGCGCTGCGGATGCGCGGCGCGGGCAAGGGCGCCGTGGTTTTCATAAGCTCCAACACTTCCTACCGCGCTATTCCCAACCGCGCGGCGTACAGCGCGTCAAAGGGCGGCATCAACGCTTTTGCAAAGGCGCTCGCCGTGGATCTGGGCAAATACGGCATCCGGTGCAACGCGATACTCCCCGGCACCATAAAGACCGAGCGCTGGCGCGCGATGGGCGGCGGTAAGAAGATAAGCGGCGAACTTGCCCCAACCGGCGATATTTCGGATTTTGACGACATCGCCAACGCTGCGTGGTTTTTAGGCACCGACGAAAGCCGCAACGTCACGGGCGCGGAGCTAACGGTGGACGGCGGAATGTCGTGCCAGCTCTACCCGCAGATACTGAACGATCTGCTGAAAAAAGAGAACGGATAAAGGAAACATACAAAATGAAAAGCATTACTGACCGTATGACCGGATACGGCGTGATCCCCGTTATAAAGCTCGATTCCCCGGAAGACGCGCTGCCGCTCGCCTCTTCGCTCAAAGCCGGCGGCCTGTGCTGCGCGGAGATCACTTTCCGCACCGACGCGGCTGAAGAAGCGATAAAACTCATTGCAAAAGCGCACCCGGATTTTATGCTCATCGCCGGTACCGTGCTCACGCAGGAGCAGGTGAAAAGGGCGATCTCCGCCGGCGCGCAGGCGATAGTAAGTCCCGGGTTGAACCCCGCGGTGGTTTCGTACTGCCTGAGCAACGGCATTCCGGTGATACCCGGCGTATGCACGCCGAGCGAGATAGAGACGGGGCTTTCGATGGGGCTCGAATACCTCAAGTTCTTCCCTGCCGAGGCGGCGGGCGGCGTAAATATGATAAAAGCCGTTTCGGCGCCGTACACGCGCGTGAAGTTCATGCCCACGGGCGGTATCAACGCCGCAAACATAGCCGATTATCTGGCGCTTCGCTCGGTTTTCGCCTGCGGCGGAAGCTGGATGGCGACAGATAAACTTATAAACGAAAAACGCTTTGACGAAATAACCGCGCTCACCGCGCAGGCGGTTGCCGCGGTCAGGGAGGCACGCAAATGAAAGTTGTAACTTTTGGCGAAATAATGCTGAGGCTTGCGCCCGAGGGGTATTACCGGTTTTTTCAGAACGACAGGATGAACGTTTCTTTCGGCGGCAGCGAAGCCAATGTGGCTGTGTCGCTGGCAAATTTCGGCGCGGAAAGCGTTTTTGTCAGCAAACTGCCCGCCCACGCCATAGGTCAGGGCGCCGTGGATTCGCTGCGCGCTTTCGGCGTGGATACGAGCCATATCGCCCGCGGCGGCGAGCGCATAGGCATATATTTTCTTGAAAAAGGCGCGTCGCAGCGCGGTTCGGTCTGCATTTACGACCGCAAGAATTCCGCGATCCAGCAGGCGTTCGCCGCCGAATTCGACTGGGACGCGATATTCGACGGCGCCGACTGGTTCCATTTTTCGGGCATCACTCCCGCGCTGGGCGCCAACGTGGCGGAAATATGCCGCATCGCCTGCGCCAAAGCCAAAGAAAAAGGGCTTAAAATATCGTGCGACCTGAATTACCGCGCCAAGCTGTGGACGCGCGACGAGGCGAAAGCGGTGATGACCGGTCTTATGGGCTACGCCGATATCTGCATTGCGAACGAGGAAGACGCCAAAGACGTGTTCGGGATCGAAGCCGAAAACACCGATATCACGGGCGGCAAGCTCAACAAGGAAGGCTACGTTTCGGTGGCGTCGCAGCTGGCGGAACGGTTCGGGCTGGAAAAAGCGGCGATCACGCTGCGCTCTTCGATCTCGGCGAGCGACAACGACTGGTCCGCGATGCTGTATTCGAAGGACGGATGTCATTTTTCCAAAACCTACCGTCTGCATATCGTAGACCGCGTGGGCGGCGGCGATTCGTTCGCCGCGGGGCTCATCTACGCCCTGCTCGCGGGGAAAAACGACAAAGACGCGGTGGAGTTCGCGACCGCGGCGAGCGCGCTTAAGCACAGCATAGAGGGCGATTTCAACCGCGTTTCGGTAAATGAAGTCGAAAAGCTGGCAGGCGGCGACGCTTCCGGCAGAGTCCAGAGATAAAAAGGCGGTGTGTTTTATGAACGGCAAAAACGATCTTGAGAATATGCAAAACGAACTGTACGCCGCGGTAGCGGCGACAAACAGCGCCGAAAAGGCGCAGTCGCTGCTTGCGGACCTGTGTTCCAAGCGCGAAATAGAGCAGATGGCGCAGCGCCTGCGCGCCGCGAAGCTGCTTTTCGACGGGCTCACCTACAACGAGGTCATAGAAGCCACGGGGATCTCTTCCGCCACGCTCAGCCGCGTTTCGCGCTGCGTGCAGTACGGCAAAGGGTATTCCGCGCTGTTTGCAAAAGGCAAAAAATAAAGACGCGCCCAAGTTTTTTGGAACGCGAAATGTGAAAGGATCCTGTTTTATGAAAAGATTTGCTTGTCTGCTTATATGCGTTCTTTTGATATGCGCGTGCTTTGTTTCGTGCGGTAAGACCGGGCCCGAAACGAGTTCCGGTGAAAGTTCGGCCGAGCCTTCCGCGCCCGCGGAAAGCGAAGGAGCGAGCGTTGAGCCGAGCGAGGAACCCAGCGTTGAACCGAGCGTTGAAGAAAGCTCCGAAGACAGCGAGCACGTCGCTATCCCCGAAGGGGTGAAAGTCATAACCAACCTCGATTACAACAACGGCAAGGGCAAAATGGGCGACTGCGACGGCCCCGCTTACTGCGTGTATTCAAACGTGGGCTACAACAAAGCCAGCATGGATATAAAAATAAGCGAAATGAAGATAAACACGGTGCGCAAAACGGACAGGAAATACGTAAACGCGTATATGTTCCTGGGGTGCGATATCTACAGCGGATCGTACTGGTCGAACTGCTTCGACTGCGGGTTCTGCTGGTCGGGCAGGAACGCCGCGTGGCATCTTTTCTATAACATCTACACCCCCGCCGACAAGAGCCAGGCGGGCTGGTACGAATCGAGCGTACGGCTCAAGAAGAACCACGACTACAGGCTCACGCTTGACACTTCCGAAAAAGACGAGCTCGCCACCATAATCGTTTACGACCTGACTAAAGACAAAGAAGTCGACCGCGCCGAGTTCCGCGTGAAAGGTATGAAGTGCGACGGCTCCAACACCGCGTATCTTATGGATTTTGCGCTCGATTATCCCGGCGACGTGAAGAAGGACACTAAAGGCAACTACAGCGACGACAACTGGAAAGAGATAACGCTTTACAACACCGACGAAAACCTTTATATGCGCAACGTGATAGTTGAAAACGTGAAGATATATGCCGGCGAAAACGAATACGTGTGGGACGATTCACGCACTAAAAACCGCTCGCTCTGGCCGGATATCAATATCCCGGAGATCGACTACGCCTGCACCAAAGTCATAGCGAACGAGGAAACGTACGATTTTTCGTTCCGCGTGGACCTTGATATGAACCGGGAGCAGCAGTAAAAATAAAAGAGCATAAAAATATCCCCGCGCCAAAATACGGCGCGGGGATCGTTGCTTTTAATTGCCGAAAGTCACAGAATGCGCGTATTTGAAAGCGTTTTCGCCCCACACGTCCGGAGTATCTGAAGCGAACTGCACAACATAGAAACTGTTTTCGCCTTTATAGAAAAACGTGAGGTAATAATTGGTCAGCTTATACAGCGAATAATACAGTTCGTATTCGCAATACACCAGCCCGTCTTTTTCTTTTACTTCCGCGTCCTGAACATCCGGGTCGTTGGCCATGATTTCTTCGGCGAACCCTTTGGCGTCGATTATCGCCGCCGTGGGAACATAGATGAACTCGATCTCTTCGACGTATATCGAATATCTGTCGCAGAACAGTTCATAGCCCTCTTCTTCGGTAGTCCTCTCTTCGAAATCCGAAGTGACGGTTATGGACATTTCGCCCACGGTGAACGTCTTGGGCGTAAGCTTGCGCACGAACGAATATATGACGCCGCCAACGGCCGCGCAAGCCACTATCGCGATCACGATGCGGGTAACGGTCGCGGAACGGCTCTTTTTGGGGGCGGACGAAGAAGCGAGCTCGCGCGCGGCGCTTTCCTGCCCTTTGAATACGAACACCGCGCCGGCGTTTACGAAATTCTGCACGCTGCCTTCTATGCGGACGTCGTCGAATCCGGGTTCGACCCGGTACGGGGCGCACAGGCACAGGTCTCCGCCTACGAACACACGCGCGCCGTATTCGCCTATTTCAAAGACTTCGGTCTTTCCGTTCTTAACGCTCCCCAGCTCGCGGCACTTCACGCCCTGTATTTCGACGGCGCCGCTGTAAGGGTCTTCTATAAAAACTTTGAGCTTGCGCAGGCTCAGCGCGGCGGATCTGCCGCGTATGAACGTCAGTTTACGCAAAGGATATCATTCCTTTCTTTTTTTATTCTATCGCGGCAACGGCCTGCGAGAATCGGACGGAACGTGCGTATTCAAATATCTCGTCGCGCTGATCGACGGCGGAACGGGTGCCGAATTCGACGATCCAGTAATTCTTTTCGCCTTTGAAAAAGAACGACGTGAAGTGAAGCGTGGAAGAGTCTTCGTAAGTATAAGTGTATTCGCAATACGTGAGCCCGTCTTTTTCTTTTGTTCCGTCGCATTCGAGTTCCCACGCTTCTATTATGGTCTGCGCGTAGTCCGCCATCGTGGGGAACATCATATCGGTGCCGTATTCTTTGCCGCTCGGGCCCATTTTATAAACGTAAATGACCATATCCGGATCGCGGTAGATATATTCGTCGTCTTCATCCGACACGAGCTCGAACCCGGTGTTGAGCGTTATGGTGAATTCTTCTATGATTATATCCTTTGCCTCGATCGCGGCGCGTTCGGCGAACCTGACGGTCGACGCGCGTTCGGTTATCTCGCCGCGGTGCGCGCCCGGCTCGTGCGTAGAAAAATCGAGCATCCAGAAGCTCTCGTTCCCTTTGTAAAAGAAACTCACGTAATACTGCGTGTCGTTGTATTCTTCGAAATAATGCTCGTGTTCACAGTAAAGAAGTCCGTTTTCTTCTTTTAAGCCGTCACATTCCAGCGAGTTCGATCCGATAAAATGCAAAGCGAAATCTTTGACCGTAATGATTTCTAATCCGGAATAAAAGATGATCGGGTATTCGTAAACGAACATGCTGTAATCGGAGTTATATACTTCCGGAATTGCCGGTGCGTGTGCAACATCGACGCTTTCGGTTCTGAAGCTTTCGTCGAGCGTGACAGTAAGTTCGCCGAACGTGAAATCCTTTGGCTTATTTTTGCGGAACACGCGGAACAGCGTTATTCCCACGGCGGCGCAGACGAGCAAGATCGCCAGAACGCGTATAAGAGTACTGCGTTTTGTGTTTTTGGATCTGATCCTTTGGGAAACTTCCTCTATTTGCGATTCGTCGCCCTTTACGGCGAAAGCCCTTCCCACGCCGCTGATACTTACGACCTCGCCTTCGAGAACGACGTCCTCTTCCCCTTCGGGCAGATCGTGCTTCCAACTGAACGAGCTGCCGACGAACAGTATCTCCGCACTCTTTTCGCTTATCTCATACGTCGCGCTCGCACCGTTTTTCAAAGTCCCGAGAAGACGGCACTTTACGCCGTATAAATTGATGTTGCCGTTTTCTTCGTCTTCGGCGAACACCCGCATACTGCTGAAGAGGGCTGTATTCGATTTATTGCGTATCACGGTAAGCTTGCGCATATACGGCTTTCCTTCTTTCGGCATTTTTGTCATTATAGCACATTTAAAAACCCGTGTCAATCCCCGTTGCTTCACGGACACGCGGCGGAACGCGAGCATATAATGGCGTGACGGGGCATACGCCCCGCAAAGCTACAAGGAGGCCACCAACACAAATGGCAGCATTCTATAATCAGGCGTCGCTCACCTACAGCGGCGGCACCGTGTATTCCAACGTCGCCGCGGGCGAGATAACCGAAGTGCTTTCGGCAAGCAAGACCGCGGTCAACGGCGAATACACGCAGGGCGACGTGCTGACCTACGTTATAAACATCTTAAATTCGGGTCCCGCGCCCGTGGAAAACGTCGCGGTATCCGACGATCTGGGCGCGTACGAGTATGGCGGACAGACGCTGGTCCCGCTGACCTATATCGAAAACTCGATAAAATACTTCGCCGACGGCGTGCTGCAGGCGGCTCCCGCCGTGACGTCGGGCGACACGCTCGATATCACCGGCATAACGGTGCCTGCGAACGGCAGCGCGGCGCTGGTCTATACCGCAAAAGCCAACGAGTTCGCTCCGCTCGGCGAAGGCGGCGTTATCACCAACACCGCGACCGTGACAGGAGGCGTCGAACCCGTGACCGCGAGCGCGACGGTCAATGCCGGCGGCGGAGTGATACTTGAAATGCAGAAATCGGTATCGCCGGCGAGCGTGAAAGCGAACGGGAACGTGACCTATACGATAACGATATATAACTACGGTCCCGCCGAAGCCGGAGCGGCCGAAAATATCGTGGTCAACGACACGTTCGACCCTCTGCTTACCGATATTTCGGTGACGTTTGACGGCGCGCCGTGGACTTCGCCCGCCGATTACGCCTACGACGGCAGCACCGGCGTATTTTCCACCGTCGCGGGGAACGTGACCGTCCCCGCCGCTGTCTTTGCGCAGGATCCCGCGACCGGCGCGTGGAGCGCGACTCCCGGCAGCGCTTCGCTCACCATTACCGGAACGTTATAAATCACAAAGAAACAAAACGCCCGGAAGCCGCACGGCTTTCGGGCGTTTTTTATAAGGGAAGAATCAGGTAAGGTCCGCAAAACCGGAAGAAACGCTGAATGCGGGGCTTTCCGCAAAACGGCAGTTTTCAAAAATGCACTTCTCGCGTTCGTCGGGGCGGCGCAGACGCAGGGACAAATCTTTGATTTTTAAACCGTCTACGTTGCGGCAATCCAAAAACACGGCGCGCGACCAATCGGGGTAATAGTTGTTCACTCTCCCCTGTACCGGTTCATAGCGCGCGTCCGGCACGGTCGGCCATTCGGCGGGGATATCGGACTTTTTCACGCCCCCGAGCGCAAGATATGAGATATTTGAAAATTCTATATCTTCCAAAGGCGAAGCCGGCGGCGCGTCGCAGCGGATCCCGCCGGAGCACGGATCGCCCTGAACGCATTTGATATGCTGATAGGTGTAAAAATGCGACTGGGTCATTTCGGGCGTGTCGGCTATTTCGATATGCGAAGCGCGGACGTGCGCGACTTTCCCGAACGGCGGTATTTCGTTGATTCCTTTGGTGACCACGGCGTTGTTGCACAGATAATAAAACGGCCGCCTGACGTTGAGCATAAAGAGATTTTCGAACCGCAGTTTTTCAATAGTCCCGCCCTCGGTGCTTTCGATCTTTATACCCTCGCGCCACACGTTTTCGAACGCGCAGTTTTCGATAAGGACGTTACGTATATCGCCCGCGGAATTCATACCGATCCGCACGCCGTCCGTCCACGAGGAAAACCGGCAGCGGCGGACGACGACGTCTTCCATAGGAGAAGCCGGGTCGTGGCATGTGAGGCATATGCAGTCGTCGCTTTGGAGAAAAGCGCAGTCTTCGATAAGCACGTTCCTGCAGCCGTCGAAATCGAGTCCGTCGCCGTTGAGGTTGACCAGCGCGCGGAAATTAAGCCGCCTTGCCGTTACGTTTTCGCATTCCAGAAAAGATGAAGTCCAGGAGGCGGGGTCGAAAAGGCGCAGGTCTTCTATGACGATGTCGCGGCATCTGCGCAGGCGCAGCAGCATCGGGCGCGGTACGGTCCAGTCGTCTTCGTCGTGGAAGGCGCGGGCGTTGCCGTTGATCTCGCCGCCGCCGAAAAGGCGTATGTCTTCGGCGTCTTCGGCGTAGATGAAGCAGGTGTTCATCCATTCTTCGTTAAGATACCGGTGGGGCCCGGTGGTATCAGGGTAAAAAGAGCTGTCTCCGTTCCCGAGCAGCCGGGCTCCGGACGGGATGCACAGGCTCGTATGGCTGCGCAGATACAGCGTGCCGCAAATATAGCTTCCCTCTTCCATAGCGAGGCAGACGCGTTCTTCGGCCGCGCGGTCGATCGCGCGCTGCAGCAGCGGCGTCACGTCTTTTTCGGTCTGCGGGAGGACTCCGTAAGCGGAAGCGGCGACCGTGCGGATATTATCGTTTTTCATACTTTTCGCCTTCCTTTTCGTCTTTTCAGCGGATAAGAGAATCAGCTATGCGCAGCGCGAGCGCGGTCTTTGTGGGCGGGTGTATGCAGTCGGTCTCGCAGATATCGCGTGAGACTACCAGACGTGCGTCAGCGTCGCGTTCGCAGTAAAGCTCCTGCGCGCGCTGGATGCCGCGCCATCCGGCTCCGTTGACCGCTATGCGCTCGTCGCAATCGGCTATCTGCACCAGAGAGACGCGAAGCGTTTTGTCGCGGAACGAACGGCGCATCGTGTCAAATAGGCTTTCGAGTTCGGATGCGTAGATCGCGGCTTCTTCGGGCGACGCGTCGCTTTCGCCCTGATACCACACGACGCCCGAAAACGAAAACGGAAACAGCGTGCTTAGCATCGAGTCGTATATCACGGAATTGCGGTTCCAGTACGCGAATTCGGGGATAAAATGGTCGCAATAAAGTTCTTCGTCGGGCAGGCGGAAACGGGTGGAATCTTCCGGCGCAAGCCAGCTTTCTATGCACGAAGCGCCCTGAAAGCACGAGACGAAACCCACGCAGCCGCCCTTCTCTTTGCGCACTGCGCGGGCAACGAGATACCCCAGCGCGGACCATTTGCCCACATTCCCGGCTGCCGCTTTCTGCCAGCCGTCGGACATTTTCACGGGGTCGTTTGCGTCCCACGGCCGCGCGACGAAAAAGCTGCGTATCATTTCGTCCGAGACGTATTCGCTTTCCTGCGTGTTGGATTCTTCCAGCCGGAATTCGGCGTTGGACTGCCCCGCGACGAGATACACAAGACCCACGTAAATATCGTTAAGCGTGACGGTTTCGGCCCCGTCCGTGACGGTGAGCGCAAACGGTCCGCCCGCTTCGCGCGCGGGAAAACGCACGAGCCATTTGCCGTCTTTGCATTCGGCGCCGACCGTGTCGCCGCGGAAAGAAACGCGTATATTCCCTTCGCCGCTGCCGAATACGTAAACCGGTTTGTTTTCGGCAAACACGGCGTTATCGGTAAAAACGGGTGCTAATTTCATATCGCTTTTCCCTCCGTTCATTCGTCCTGCGGCCACACGAAAGTGGGGTTAAGGTCGTGTTCGCCGTTATCAATAAGCAGGTTCTGCCCGGACATAGAGCGGTTGACTACGGTGAGGAACACCGCCCAATCGGCGACTTCCGCCGGAGTCATCCATTTTTTGAGCGGCGTGACCGCCATAACGCGGTCCCAGAGAGTTTTATCGTTCATGACCGGGTCGTTGAGCGGCGTGAGCACTCCGCCCAAGGATATCGCGTTGCAGGTCACTCCGCGCGGCGCGAGTCGTATGGCGACGTTTTTCATATACCCCACCACGCCCGCTTTGGAAGCAGCGTACGCGGGGAATTCCTGCCCCGACACCGCAGACGAAGACGCGTTGAACAGCACCGACCTGAGCGCGGGATTGGAAGCTATGTATTTTTCGGTGACGTTTATAGTCCCCGTAAGGTTGTTTTTTATATCGTCATTTCCGTTCTGCGCGCCCGCGTTGTTGAAGAGGATATCGGCGTCCGTGATATCGGGAAGCGATCCTAAGTCGGTGATATCCGCGATATAATGCGTATAGTCCGGGTGCGAGACGGCGGCGGGCAGAAGATCTATGCCGCAGACCGAACGCCCCAGCGAAAGAAAGCGTTCGGCGCCGGCGGCGCCTATACCGCCGGAAGCGCCGGTGATTATTATCTTCATAAGTCAGCCTCCCTTACGTGTTTAAGGTATTCTTCGCCAACGCCGTCTTTTTTCCAGCTCTTTAGCACCGCGTAGCCGATAGGCGAAAAGAAGATCTCCATAAGCAGTTCGAGCGAGGCGCCGATGAGCGAGCAGGTCACGCACTGGAGCACGGTCCACGAAAAGCCGTCCCAGAAGATGGGCGCGAAAACCGTGAAGGTGAGCAGTGCGAAAATGAGGTTATCTATGAACTGCCCTACAAAAGTGGAAACATAAGTGCGCGCGACGAAAGCGAGCTTGCCGTCCGGGTCTTTTACGAACAGCCTGCCTATTCCCCAGTTGAGGAAATTGTTGACGACCGCCGAACACAAAAACGCGACGGTGCTTGAAAGCAGGATGAACCACGTTCCGCCGATGATGGTGTTGAACGCCGTATAGTCGGTCTCGGTGGGAATGACGCTTGCGACGAAATAGATGAAGCACACAAGCAGATTGACGCAGATGGCGAACACCGATATCTTGGTGGCGGCTTTAGGCCCGTACGCCTTGGTTATGATATCCATGCACAAAAAAGACAGCCATGATACCAGTATGCCGCCGTCGATCGCCAGCGCGCCCGACTGATAGATTGTCTTGTTGGCGAGCAGGTTCATTGTGACGACGGAAATGGTAAACAAAGCCGTTATTACCGCAGGGATACTGCGGAAGAGCAGTTTGGTATCCGCCCATCCGCGTTTGATTCTGTTTTTCATTTTGTTTTTCTCCTTGGTTTTGATTTGTAAAGCGGAGGATTTAGAGGCCGAACTCCGCCGTTCGGGATATTCCGTTCGCCCGTATTGTAGCACAGACGCGCGGAATAGTCAATAGCAAAGAAACGGCGTTTTTACTTCCCTTTCTTTAAAAAAGAAAAAAGCCGGGCGGGTGCCGCGCCGGCTGTTTTGATATTTGACGTATCTATCTCTTTGCGCCGTAATATTCCCTGTACTGACGGTTGAGGTTGCGCGCGGAAAGGTATATCGACTGCGGGCTCAAAAAATGCGAAAACTCAAAGGTGATATACTTTTCGACAATGCCTTCGACTTCTTTTATCCTGCGCTTGAGCTGGTCGAAAGGAAGCGGATAATACAGACGCCGGACGTCGCGTTCGAACGTTTCCACGTTGGACCACAGGGTGATCTTGTGCTTTTCGCACGTCGTTTTGACCGCGGAAACGTAGGAAGCCAGCCCGTCGAGCGGAGCGGTGCCGTCCTGGAAAGCGCAGAAATCTATATCTTTGCCGCATTTTTCCCAAATATAGTCCCACTCTTCGGCAGTGCGTTCGGGAGTGAAAGGTTCGGCGGAAGTGACGGCAGAGCGGAAGAACGGGCTCACGAGCACGTATTTTTCCGGAGTGGCGTCTTTATACAGCGCCGCCAGACCGCCCATAGTCTCTTTGAGGTTGAGTATCCGGTCGTAGCCTTCGTGCGGAACATACCATCCCTTGAACGACGGGATATCGCCGTAGCGCGAGAGGAATTCCTTTATGAACTTTTTGTTCTGGGCGATCTCGTTTTTCCAGTCGCCGTTGTTCCACGTGAGGTTGCTGATATAGCCGCCGACGAAGACGGTCATATTGCGCTTTGCCGCCTCTTTGAGTATGAATCCGGCGAAATCGTCGTCTTCGTCTCTGAGCGTGGGGAATATCTTTGAAGGGTAAATGCATTTGTCGTAGAACACCGCGCGGGCGAAAATGAGGGTGTCTATGCCGACTTCCGCCATATTGTCGAGGTCTTTCGCCCATTCTTCGTACGTCCAGTTGGAACAGGGGATGTCGTAAGTGACGTCGTCGATAAACGTGCCGGTTATGGGATAATTCGTTTTCATAAGTGTTGTCTTCCGCCTTTCGGTTTATTTGTTTTTGCCGCCGTAGTAACGTTTGTAAAGATCGTGCAGGTTCCGCGCGGAGATATACATAGACTGCGGGCTCAGAAAATGCGAAAACTCAAAGGTGATGCACTTGGCGACAAGGCCTTCGACTTCTTTTATCTTGCGCTTGAGCAGGTCGAACGCGATGGGATAATACAGATCCCGCACGTCGCGTTCGAATGTTTCGACGTTGGACCACAGTTCTATGCCGTATTTTTCGCACACCGTTCCGACCGCCCTGAAATACGAAGCCATATCCCCAAGCGGCGCGGTGCCGTCCTGGAACGCGCAATAATCTATAAATGCGCCGTGTTTTTCAAAGATATACGCCCATTCTTCGGCAGTGCGTTCGGGCGTGAACGGATCGGCCGACGTGACGGGGGACCTGAAAAACGGGCTGACGAGCACCGGTTTTCCGGGGCAAAGATCTTTGTAGAGTTCGGCGAGCCCCATAAGCTCTTTGAGGTTGAGTATCCGGTCGTAGCCTTCGTGCGGGATATACCAGCCCTTGAACGACGGTATATCGCCGTAGCGCGTGACGCATTCTTTAACGAACTTTTCGTTTTGCGTAAATTCGGTGCGCCAGTCGCCGCCGTTCCACGTGAGGTTGCTTATATAGCCGCCCATAAAGACGTCCATTCCCCGTTTTGCCGCTTCGTTGAAGATGAATCCGGCGAAATCGTCGTCTTCGTCTTTTAGCGTGGGAAATATCTTTGAAGGATAGACGCACTTGTCTTCGAACGCGCCGCGGATGAAGATGAGCGTGTCTATGCCGAGTTCCGCCATATTGTCGAGCTCCGCAGCCCACTGTCCGTTCGTCCAGTTCGCTTCCGGGATGCCGTAGGTTATTTCGTCTATAAACGTGCCGGTTATGGGGAATCTGCTTTTCGTCATTCTTCTGCGCCGCCTTTCGCCCGAAGGATCGTTTTTGATACGCTTTTTCTTCGCCCGAAACAAAAATCATTATTCTTTGAGTTCATTATACCATACGATGCCCGTTTTGTGAAGATTGTTTTTTGCAAAAATAATCAAAAACGGCGCAAAAACGCCGAGTGTTCTTAAGGACACTCGGCGAACGATGTGTTCCGCTGACAGCGGAACGTGATGTACGGCTGCGCCGAATGATGCGTCCTTCGGGCATGCTGTGCGCCTTCGGCGCGGGAGCGGAACACATCACATCATTTTGCGGCAAAGCCGCAAAACATCATTGTTCGCAAAGCGAACTGCATCACTTGCCCACAGGGCAAACATCACTTTTTCCGGACGTTTGGTACACAAACGTCCTGCTTGCACCGATATGCGACAAAAAACCGACTGAAGTCAGGAATGATCCTTGCCTCAGCCGGTTTTTTATAAACTGTCATTTAGGACACCTCGCGAAAGCGGCGGTTTGAAGCCCGGCAAAAATATGAAGACAAAAAACGGGGATCACGTCTTGCGATTTGAATTATTAAGTGCTATAATAAAAGCGCCGGACGGTCAACGAAAACCGGCGGCAGAATTCGCCCCGAGACGCGATACGCGCCAGATGCGGCAAGGATCCAGGCAAAGACGATGGGCAAGCATCCCGACAAATCGGGATTTGCAAAAAGGGATCGTGACATATGAAAGATAACAAGCTTATAGGTTTTGAACGATTATGCGATAAATACAAAATCATCTCCGTTGAGCCTCTTTTAAAAGGGTGGTCAAGAGATCAAAAATATATCCTCGAAGACAGTGAGGGAAAAAAATACGTTCTTCGGTTATCTGATAACGATTTATACGAAAAAAAGAAGAATCAATTTGATCTTCTAAAAAAAATCGAACTGCTCGGACTTAACTGCTCCCGACCGACCGAGTTCGGCACAAAGGATGACGGCACCGTCTATATGCTTTTGTCTTTTCTTGAAGGAGAAGACGGCGAAACTGCGGTTGAAGCTCTCACAGATGAAGAGGCGCAAAGGCTAGGTGTCGAAGCCGGTAATTGCCTTCGCAAACTACATTCTATCGATATACCGCCGCAAGAGTCTACGTGGTGGGATCGCTATTTAGAAAAAATGCCGAGAAAGATCGCCGCACTAAACGCTTGTGAATATAAACTGCCTGTGCAAAGCGCGATTTTGGATTATTACGAAAAGCATTACGAAATAATGAAAGACCGCCCGCTCGTACTGTGCCACGGCGATTATCATCTTGGGAATATGATAGTCAATAGTGGCAAGATTGGGATCATCGACTTTGACAAAAACGGTATCGCCGATCCTTATGACGATCTCAAACCGTTTTGCTGGAACGTTATGGTCAGCGAATACTTTGAAACGGGACTGATAAACGGGTATTTTAACAGCCATATTCCCGACGACTTTTGGAGAATACTGAAATTCTATACCGCTGAAAGTTTGATCTCGCATCTGCCGTGGTCCGTGCAATTCGGTCAGCGGGAAATAAAGACCGCGCTTGAAGTAGCCGATAATCAGATGAAATGGTACGATAATTTTGAACTTGAAATACCGACGTGGTATAAAGAAATCTAAAAAACTCTCCGGTTAATTACAAAAGAAATCGTCAAATTCCGGTTTGCAGAGGTAAATGAAATGACAATTGAAACCGAAAGACTTATACTCCGTCCGTTCGTCGAAAGCGACGCGGCGGACGTTTATGAATACTTAAAAGAGCCGGCGGTCAACTGCTTTGCATCAATGAAGCTGAACTCGCTTGACGAAGCGGTCGCAGAAATGAAGAAACGCAGCGGCGAGACCGAATTCTATTTCGCGATCGTGCTTAAAGAGAGCGGCAAGGTCATCGGCGAGATCGACGCTTATCCCGAGGGCGAGGGACCTCAGGAGGATGAGAACGGACCGAAAGACACGTTCAGCCCGTGCTGGATGCTGAATCTGAACTACGCGGGACGAGGCTACGCCTACGAAGCCGCGCACGCTTTCTTCGATTATCTGTTCAACGAAAAAGGTGCGCGCCGGATATACGCGTACACCGAGGACACAAATATCCGCAGTCAGCGCCTGTGCGAAAAGCTCGGTATGCGCCGCGAGGGGCTGTTTATGGAATTCATTTCGTTCGTGAACGAACCGGACGGCACGCCGCGATATGAAAATACGTATCAGTACGCCGTTCTGAAAAAAGAATGGGACGATAAACGAAAGAGAGTACGGTAACAGGATGAGCCTGCTTGATCATAACTTTGACACGGAATACGATCTTTCCCTTTCGGCGTGGGGCGACGGTATACTTGCAGAGAGCGACCTGCTTTATTTCCAAAAGCCGGACGCGATATTAGAAGAATACAAAAAGAAACACGGCAGTTTTCCGGAAAGCATTTCTCTTTTATTGAAAGACTCGCGCGGATACGGCAGCGAAACCGGCTTTACCGGCTTAGATACGGCGTTTCTTGAAAAACTTGCAACGCTCAAAGAATTGATCCTGCCGGATACTATCACTCATATCGACCTTACGCCGGCGCTTGAAAAAATATTCAGGGATAACGATACGCTGATACGCGGTTCGTTCGATTCGTTCGCCGAAAGTTTTGCAAACGGAAACGGTCTGCGCTTCCGCCCCGCCGATTTGATATTTGCGGAATTTGAAGATACGCGCTGGCGCGAATTCACCGTGATGACTCTGATCTTCAAACGCAACGGCAGCGTGGAGATCGAAGAGACCTCTTCGTCGCCGGGCTCGAGCGCCGGAAACACTTTCGGCGGAAGTTTCACGCATTCACTGCCTTGCGATTTTTATATGACGCAGACCGCAGAGGAGATCGCAAAGCGGTTCGACAAAGACGCGCGTGAAGCGATCGTATCGGACGGCAGGCTCGCCGGTTTTATCGAAAAAGCAAAAACGCACGGATTTTATCGTGATAAAATCTGACAAAAAAACAGAGAAAGTGCGGGAATAAAAAATGTTCACACTCCAAAAAGATCCAAACCGCGATTTTCGCGTGCTCAATCTCACAGACCCGCAGCTCGACGACGGCGACTGGGCCGAAAACCGAAAAGGCAGAAAACTGCTTGAATACACGGTAAATTCGCTCGTCGAGCGCACCCGCCCCGACCTTATAACGGTAAGCGGCGACATTTCTTACGGCGGACACGAGACCGCATACAAGAGTTTCGGCAAATTTCTCGACAGCTTCGGTATCCCGTGGGCGTTCGTCTTCGGCAACCACGACGTCCAGGGCGGCCCAGAGGCGCTCGAAAAAGCGGCGGAATTGCTCGCTTCCGGCGGAAAATGTCTGTTTGAACCGGGCGAAAGAGCGCTCGGATGCGGGAATTACGTCATATCGATAGAGCAAAACGGCAAGCCGCTCCACGCGCTTATAATGATGGATTCGCACGACCGCAGAGAATATACCGATCAAAACGGCGGCGTCTGTCTTGCGTGGGCGGACGTCAGCCCGGAGCAGATCGGGTGGTACCGCGAAAGAGTCAAAGAGCTTTCCGCGCTGGGCGCTGAAGAATCCACGCTCATAATGCACATCCCGCTCTATACCTATCACGAGGCCGCGAAGGCGGCGTTCAAAGAAGGCATCGACCTTAAAGCCGTACCGCCCTTTGACGGCGGACAGAAGGGGTATTTCAACGAAGGTTATGAAGACAGCTTCGGCGTGATGTATGAGGGCGTTTGCTCCTACCCCGAGGATAACGGTTTCTTCGACGTTATCAAAGAGTGCGGCCTCACCAAAACCGTCCTTTGCGGCCACGACCACGTCAACAGCTTCGCCGTCACATATAAGGGCGTGCGGCTCGTGTATTCGCTGAAGACCGGCATGGGATGCTACTGGGATCCCCGCCTGAACGGCGGCACGCTCCTTACGATCGATAACGCCGGTAAACTTTCGGCGAAACACGTCTTCGTGGACGCTTCGGAATTGGAAAAAGAATAATCAGGCTGCACAGTATAAATACAAAAAAACGAGAGTCCGTTACGCAAATCCGTTACGGACTCTCTATACTTTTGCAAGCCGGGAACCGGCTTATTTACTTTCAAACGTAGTGCTGCGCCTGAGCGTGCCAGAGTTCAAAGTATTTGCCGTTTTCGTCGGCGACGAGCGTATCGTGGTTGCCCTGCTGGATGATCTCGCCGTTATCGAAGACGACTATCTTATCGCAGAACCGGCAGCTCGATAAGCGGTGCGAGATATAGACGGCGGTCTTGTCGGTGACGATCTCGTTAAAGCGCGCGTAGATATCGGCTTCCGCCAGAGGATCGAGCGAGGCGGTCGGCTCGTCGAGTATGATGAACGGCGCGTCCTTGTAAAGCGCCCTTGCAATGGCGATCTTCTGTTTTTCGCCGCCTGAAAAGTCAACGCCGGTCGCGTCGTAGCTCTTGGTTATATAGGTGTCTATACCGTTTTCGAGCTCGCTTATGCGTTCGCCCAGCCCGGCGCGGACAAGGCAATCGAGCACGCGGTCCCGGTCGGGATCATCCGTCGCGGAGACGTTGCCGGCGATATCGAACGCGAACACGGCGTAATCCTGGAAGACCACCGAAAACAGCGCCATATACTGTTCGTAATCATAGCGCGTGATATCTATGCCGTTGAGCAGTATCTGCCCTTCGGTCGGGTCGTAAAGACGGCATAGCAGCTTGACGAACGTGGTCTTGCCGCTGCCGTTCATACCCACGAACGCAAGGCGTTCGCCGATATTGAACTTGAAATTTACGTTTTTGAGTGCGAAATTCTCGCTTCCCGGATATTTGAACGACACGTTGCGGAACTCTATTTCGTACCGGTTGTCGTCGCGCTTCTCTGTCGAAAGCGTGCCCTGATACATTTCGTCGGGCATATCAAGGTATTCGTAAAGCTCTTCGAGATATTTGCTGTTTTCCCTTATCTGACCTATCCTTGTAGCTAACAATCCAACGGCGTCGATGAATTTTTCCACCGTGCCTCGGTAAAGCACGAACGAGCCCACGCCGAAAGCGCCCGAAAACGCCTTTGCGCCGATGTACAGATACATGAATACGTTCATTGCAGCAGTACATACGGTACGCAGGGTCGAGTTGCGGAAAGACACGTTCGTCTGTTCCTCATAATAATTATCGTGTCCGCGTTTCAAAAAGAAACCTTTTGCACGCCGCATATACCATTTGTAAGATTTGGATATCTCGTCATGCGGGCGGAAAGGACGCCATACGAACGTTGTGTGTCTTTCATATTCGAGCGAGATATTGCGCCATATACGGGTCTGCATTCGGGTATCTTTGTTGGAATTTAACGTTTGAAAAACGACGTTGCCGATTATGAGCGCGGCTACTATGATTGCCGAAGACGGAGAATTTGCGAACGTGAGGAACCACCCCTGCGGGTTTGCCGCCGTCATTTCGAACATCGAAACGGTGAGCGTTACCGAAGCGGCGATCCTGAACAGCGCGTTGAAGAAGAAATACCAGTTCCAGTAAAGCCGCATCAAGCCGTTAGAGCCGTAATACAACGAGTGGTCAATGCTCTGCTTGAGCTTCAATACCTTCGGATTTTCAAGGTTCTGATATTTCATGGTATTCTGCACTCTGTTGATATAAAGCGCCACGTTGTCCCACATAACGTGCTCGTAAAGCCATGCGAAATGATCTATCCATCGCCCTACGATATTGACTCCGAGCACCGAAAGGACGGTTATGAGCGCAAGCGTGAAAAGACTTTCAAAGCTTTCGCCGGCGACTATGCCGTCAATTATCTTTGCCGACATATACAGCCCTATATACGGCGAGACCTGCGGCCAGATCGCGTTTACGGCGCGCAGTATCATATTGGCTTTTGACATTTTGAAAAGCAGTTTATACCCGCGTAAGACAAGCGCAAGATCGCGCTTTAGACTACGTTTTTTGCTTGTTTCAGCCATTATCGTCACCGCCTTCCGCACCCTCTTTGTAATATTTGCTCTGCACTTCGAACATTTCGGCGTATTTTCCGCCGCGCGCCATAAGCTCTTCGTGCGTGCCGCTTTCCGCGATCACCGCACCGTCGAGCATAAGTATCCTGTCGCAGAACCGCGTGCTCGCCAGCCGGTGAGAAATATATACCGAAGTCTTGCCCTGCGTCATTTCGCCGTATTTGCGGTATATTTCGTCTTCGGCAATGGGGTCTAAGGCGGCGGTCGGCTCGTCGAGTATGAGCATCGGAGTGTCGCGGTAAAGCGTGCGCGCAAGCAAAAGCTTTTGCTGTTCGCCGCCGGAAAGATCCACCGCGTCTTCGTCGAACCGCTTTACCATAGGCTGATCCACGCCTTTGGGCATGGCGGCGACACGCTCTTTGAGCCCGGCAAGCTCCAGACATTTGTAGAGCCGTTCTTCGTCGATCTCCGCGCGGTCGCACATAGCTATATTTTCTGCTATAGACGCGGCGACGTTGTATATCCCCTGCGGCAGCAGCGAAAACAGCCCGTGCAGCTCGTCGATATCGTATTCGTTCAAATCGTGCCCGTTTATGAACACTTCGCCTTCCGTCGGCGTGAGCACGCCGCACATAAGCAGGGTGAGCGTGGTCTTGCCCGCGCCGTTCACTCCTACGAGCGCGATTTTTTCGCCGCGTTCTATCTTAAAGCTGACGTTTTTCAAAACGTCCGTTTCTCCCTCGGGATACTTGAAGCTTACGTTCTTAAACTCCACTTCCACGGGCGAGGACGTATCGACGGGGATCCCGCCGCCGTGGCGGAAGCCGTTTTCCATATCAAGGTATTCGCGCAGGTCCGAAACGGCAAGCGCCTGTTTGCGTATGCCGAACACCTGATTGAGCAAGCCGTTCATAAAATCCGAAAGCTGGCTCACCGCCGAAAAATACAGCACGAATTCCGACGCGTTCAGTTCGCCGGATATGGCTTTTTGTATAAGAAAATAGTACGCCAGACCGTCGCGCACAGCCACGACCGCGCCGGAAACGTAGATCATTACCGTCCTGTAATAGGACGTTTTTTTGTATATCCTGCGTCTTCCGTCCGCCGCATCTTTTATAAGATAATCTATAAGCCCCAGCATATTGAAAACGCGTATGTCTTTGCTGTACGCATAATCGCCCGATACGTCGTGTATAAGGTACTTGTGTTTCTTTTCGTAAATATCGTTTTCGGGTTCCATATAGTATTCGCGGTCCTGGAACCAGCGCGACATAAGGAAATTTATCACCACGCCCGCCGCTATCATTACGAATATCCGCACGTCGAGCGTCGCGACGAGCGAACCGAACAGGGCGAAGCATATGATATTCACAAGCATATTCGCCGCTTCGTGCAGAAAACTGAATTCGCTCCGTGCCGCGTTGAAAGCGCGGTTTTGCTTTTTTTCGTTTTCGGAATACAGAAACCACTGATATCCGAGACGCCACGCGTGGCTTTTAATATCCAGTATCAACAACCAGTTCAGACGATTATTCATTTTCCGGCGAACCGCATCCACAAAGTTTTTGGTTATGCGAAAAACGAGATGCGCTCCGAGCAAAGCGATGATTATGAGCGCCACCTGATTGAACGCGCCGGCGTTTTCCAACCGGTCGAGGATTATGGACGGCGTATAAAGCCCGAGCGCGTAAAGTATCAGCGCAAGCGGTATGACCGCCAACGCACAGAACGCCATAAGTTTGCTTTCGGCCCGGGTATAATCCAACATCCATTTAAGGCAGGAAAACATACCGTATTTCGGCTTGCGCCTGAATTCTTCTTTGCGTTCGCGCTTCTTTTCGTCGAGCCGCTTTTTAAGCTGCTCTTTTCTCGCTTTTTTTGTTTCTCTATCTTTTGCTGCGTTCATACGCGCCCTCCTTTCTCCGGTATTTTTACCACAAATCAAAATCCTTTTGTTATTTTTGGCATAAAAAGCGCGATTTCAGGCACGAAAACACCGTTTGCGCCTGAAACCGTTTCAATCGTTATCGCTTTGTACGGCATACGCCGGTAAATATACCTCTGTGGTGAAACCTCCGTCTTCGCTTGCGCGGGTGAGATATCCGCCGTATTTTTTCACCAGTCCGTCCACGCGGCTGAGCCCGAAACCGTGGCCTTCGCCTTTGGCGGAAATAAATCCGCTTCCGGTCCGGACGCGCTTCTTCCCCGCAGAATTGGTGAACGACATATATATGTGCTTTCCTTTAAGAGAAATATATATTCTCACGAACCGGCTGTTTTCTGGCAGCTCCTCGCACGCTTCCATTGCGTTATCGAGCAGGTTGCCGATTATCACGCAGATATCGATATCGCTCACGCCGAGCGATTCCGGCAGCTTTGCCGTCGCGTCCACGCGTATCTTTTTGGAATTCATAAGCGAAATCTTGCTGTTAAGGATCGCGTCGACCATTCGGTTGCCGGTCTTAAGCACGGTATCCACGGTGACGAGCGTTTCGTTTATCTCGTCGAGATATTTGCGCGCCGATTCGATATCGCCGCTGTCGAGATACGCCGAAAGCGCCTGCATGTGATTGTGATAGTCGTGCCGCCATTCGCGCATTTTGCGGTACATATTCTCGACCTCGGCGTAGTGCGTTTCGACAAGCGAGTTCTGGTATTCGGTCATTTTTCTTTTGTTGTTTCCGAACATATCACGCCTCCCGCAGATAGTTGATAAGCGCCTTGTTTATTTCGTCGTACAGCCCTTTGCCCAGCGGGAGCGCCGTCCCGTCTTCGAGAAACACGGTGTCTTTGGTTATGCGCTCAACGTACCTCAATCCCACTAAAAACGACCTTCCGCATTTGAAGAAAGCGCCGTCCAGGCGTTCGGCAAGCTCGCCCGCCGTAAGGCGCGGGCGGAATTCGCCGCGCTTTGTTTTTATGTAAAGATAATGCCCCTGCGATTCGGCGTATATGATATCCTCAAAGTATACCCTTATCACTTCTTTCCCCACGGGGATAAGCGCGAATTTGGGCATACGTTTGAGCGCTTCCGCCGCGCGGTCGAGCACTTCGTAAAGCTTTTCGCGCTTTACCGGTTTGAGCAGATAATGCAGCGCCGAAACGTCGTACCCCTGCGAAATATAATCCGGGTAACCGGTGATAAAGATTATCTGCGACTTTGCGCCTTTATCGCGCAGACCGCGCGCCAGCTCGAGCCCGTTCATCCCAGGCATTTCAATATCCAAAAGCAAAACGTCATAGCTGTCGTTTGCGTTCATATCGAACAAAAACGCTTCCGCCGACGCAAAAACGCGTATCTCCGCGTTTCGAGAAGACGCTTCAGCCCAATCGCCGACAGCCGCTTCAAGCGCTTTCGCCTGACGCCCGTCGTCGTCGCATACGGCAATACGCATTTTCCTCACTTCCTTTCACTGTCGGTTATTATAGCATAAACCGCGGAAAAAAGCAATATTTACAGATTTATCCAAAATGGTCCGAGTGGAGATAACGGATTTGACCAAAACCCAACAAAACTAAGTATTTACGGCACCCTGCGCGCATTCTTCCTCCGAGGACCATACCGATTTTAACAGGAGGAAACCCCATGCCGAACATATTGGAAGACCTATACTACGGAAATCTCTCACCCAGCCAGCGCACCGTCCGTCCGGACAGCCGCGTGAAAAAGCTGATGCAGAAACAGAGCGAGCTTGAGTCTAAGCTGAATGATTCGTTTACCGAGGAACAACGGGCGAACTTCGAGCAGTACCTCTCGGTCACCGCCGATCTTCTCGACGCCAACACCCTCGACAGCTTTATCACCGGCTTCCGCCTCGGCGCACAGTTTGCGCACGAAATCTTCGTCGGAACAGACGCACCATTTGCAGAGCTAACGATGGACGAAAGCTAAAATCGCATCACAAAAATAGTCAAGTATGATTTGACGAATCGTACTTGACTTTTTCATAGAGTAGATTATCCAAACAATACAGTGATGCCTCGTACTGCTTGCTGCATATCCCAAGCATATTTATCGTATGGTCATTGTGAAGTTTCAAATACATCTCACTGGAATGAATTTCGAGGGCAAATCACGCAAACGGTCTGGTCGCCAATTGATCAGAATCATCAATGTACAGTTCTTCAATTTTGTTAATTCCAGCAATCTTTGCTGCCGAGGCAACCAGCAACCGTTCATATTCAGGCATTCTGAGACCCAATATAACTTTTTGCGGTCTCATTTTTATGCATGTCCGATCCGGCGCCATAGTCGGACGGATCATGCGCCATTCACCGTCGTATTCATGGCACTTTTTCTTGATAAGTGAAACTCTTTCAGCTTCCCACATGACGACTTTATAACTGAACTCTAAAAACTGCGGCGGGACTTGGGTTCCCCACAATAGACACGCAAAAGCAAATTGCGTTGCATCATAGGGTGCATCAGTGTAATAAACAGGATATATTGACGGATGTTCAATCGATGAACGACAGTTTTTGCAGGTGCCCTCTTTACCGCATAAAAAGGTGTTTTCATTCTTTATATCATAGACCATAGCAAAACCGCTATAGCTCTCTGCATATTTGAGCCACAAAGTTTCGTTCAGTGCATTCTCACAAAAGCAGATTGAAAACAAATTCCTTTGTATAACCGTTCTGACCTGCTTTATCCGATCTGGAAAAACCGACAAATCCAATGGATGTTCCTTCAAATTGTTGAGGAATTGTTCTCCACTGACTCCCGTAATTGGTTCCAATTTCTTAAGCCACCCAAGAAAAACCGGGTTGTCCGAATTGATTTGATCGCTAATCGCTGCATGCCATTCTTTTATCCGTGCCATGTCAACATGTATAAAAGTATCAAACAGATCATCATAATAGTCGGCAGAGGAATAATACAGTTTGTTCTCTTGCAGTTGTGCTAAAGATCGTTCGTTTACAGAGCGGAATCTGCATAAAGCATCCGGCATTTTCATTGTAGCAATTAGATCTTGAACATGTTCAGGCACATTATCTCGAATGTTACATAGCGCATCCCAAAACGCTTTTCGTTCTTTATTGTTCATTAATGGTTCTTCCTTGTTATCTATTTTTCACTATCACCGTACATTCTTTTTATTTTTCAATCAAATCCTCAATCGTGCATCCCATCACTTTTGCAATGCTGTACAGTGTTTCCGCGCTTGCTTTATTGATATCCTTTCGACGTTGCTCGTACATCTGGATTGAGCGAAGACTTACGCCAGACTGTTTTGCAAGTTCCGCCTGTGTGCAGCCGTATGCCGTGCGGATCCGTTTCAGGTTGGTATCTTTGAAGTGTTCTTTGATCCGCTCTTCCGCTATATCGACAAACTTTGTGATGTCAGCTTCGTGGAGAGTATAATACATCTTCTGGAGATCATCGAAGGTCAGCACTTTGAAAATGTCGCTGTACCGTCTTGCCGAATACCATTGATAATACGCCACAGCCCACCCGATCCAGTATTCCACGGAGCGTTCGATATGTTCCTGCGGTTCTGTTTCAAGATGTTTTCCGGTGGTTTCAAGAACGACTTCGATCGCGATCTCAATTCCGCTTTTTCCGGAAAGCAGGGACGGTTCGCCGTTTTCCATTCGTTTGCTTATCGAGCTTGCGACAAAGAGCTTGACAAAATCATCGCCGGGTATTTGACAAGTGTTTATTGCGTATTCAAATGCGTCACCCAACACCGACTGCGCGTTACTCAGATAGATTTCTCGGTATGCGTGGGTCATCGTTCTTGATACCTCCCCTCATGATATCTTGTATATACAGTCCGTCTGCCTCTTCTTCCAGTATTTTAAGATACGTTTTGTTGGCATCGTCATCTCTAGATTTGCGAAGAGTGTAGTATGTGTCTTTGTAGGCAATTTCAAAACCCTCATACTTGATCTTTGAAAATGCAAACTGCGATTTTACAACGATCTGCTCACCTAGTTTTCCAAGTTGCATAGCTCGCGCCAATTGCTCTACGGTGATCCCGTTGTTTACGAATGCTTCTGCGTAATCGAAGTAGGAATCGTCTGCTCTGTAACCGACGATCAGATCATATGCGTTCACGTTAACGCTGAAATTTTCTATTAAATATCTTTTTGCTCTTCTTGCAACAGGCGTCTTGATGGAAAACAAGCGATGCTCCATAAGAACGGCGATCCAGTTGAGTATGGTATAGTCTGGGCTATTTAGATTAAGAATTTTAAGGTATTCAGTATCTATCGTATATCTGTTGGAAAACCCGTCGCGTAGCGAAGAAACCGCCCACTCTTTTGCAAGATCATTGCTTTCGGTGCAGTAGAAACCCAAGCCAAAATCGTTATTCTTCTTTCCCTGACCGAAAACAGGCACTTCCACAATCTGCTTTGAGCCGTGATATATTGTAATCTTTTTTTCCATATTTTTATTCCTCTCTG
>JAEEGG010006253.1_pt1 | contig 27959 bp, 25 predicted proteins | sample 9134161 | NCBI WGS metagenome assembly JAEEGG01 (sample SAMN16246543, study PRJNA631951) | gut metagenome | biome: gut microbiome; feature: rumen; material: CR-attached | host: Bos | place: Iran: Karaj | collected 2018-10 | reverse complement strand
CTCACCGAAGAGAGTAGCATCCGCATCGATGTCCTCGGGGGTCATCTCTTCAAGGTTCAGCGCTTCAATCATGCACTGTTTGAGTTCTAATATCAATTCTTCCATTTCTATATTTAAACTACGGATTTTACGGATTATACGGATTTATTCAATATACGCAGGTCTGCCTCGAAATGGGCGTCGTCCTCATAGTCGAGCCAGCCACAGAGGATGGACTGCGTGGCAGGGTCGAGACAGGAGGCATGGAGGACCTGTTGCATCAGACTGTCATCGTGACGAGGCAGGATATAGAATGAGGTCTCACCGTGGTAATGGTTGCGGATGGCTATCTCGCCTGTCACGATGTTGGGGAGGGTGTAGACAAACACGGAGGGACTGGGGAAACAGTTCTCCGGATCGGCTATCGTCTCGAGATACTGTCTGTCGGCACAGACGGACGAGGATCGGTTGAAGAAGATCACAGCCCTGTCGTCACATGTCAAGAAGCGCTCCCTACCCTCCTCCGCCTGCAACAGCAGTTCGCTGGCCACAAAGCCCAGACGGCTCAGAGAGTCCATCTTATAGTATTTCGGATAGTCGCCAACATAATGGTGATAAAGCGCTTTGAGCAGGTCTTTACCTGTCCTTTCTATAGCGAGACTACGACCATCAACCTCTGCGCTGTCAGGCGTTATCCGCACCCGATGCGTATAACAGAGGGACGGTTCTTTTGTTACATCATCGCCGTCGTGGTGTAACAAAAGAACCGTCCCCTCTATGTTACACAACAATGCCGCATTGCAGCCACCAAAGCCTGAGAGCATCTTGACAAAGGCGGATTTGGAGGTGGACTGATGGGAGGCTGAGAGGGAGATATGGCCAGAGACGCCCAGTTCCTCGAAACCTTGTGTGGCGAGGATCGTATGGTCGTCGATGGCAGCCATGGAGAGGATGGTCTCAAGCATGCCCGCAGCACCCATCGTATGGCCGTAACAGCCTTTATAGGCATTGACGGGGATGCCTGCCAAGCCTGCCCGTTCGATGGCCACCGACTCCATCTGGTCGTTGAAGATTGTAGCCGTGCCGTGGGCATTGATGAAGGCCAACGACTCTTTATCGCCATCGCTGACGACAGCCTTTAAGGCACGACAAGAACCTTCGCCATCCTTGGCGGGGTTGCTGATATGTACGGCGTCATTACGGATGGCACCAGGGCCGAGGTTCCACTGAGAATGGACAATGGAGGAGAGGATCATCGTGGCGGCAGCCTCACCGAGGTTCAGACCTAAGCGCTCCATGTCGAAGGGACGGCAGGACTCAGGCGAGAGGGCCTTCAGCGACTGGAAGCCAGAGACGATGAAGCGGCTCTGACTGTCTGCACCACAGACTACAGCATGGTCGTACAGTCCGTCTTCGAGCATTCGCGAGGTAAGGATCAGGGCGGAGAGACCAGAGATGCAGGCATTGCATACCACGATGGGGTCTGTGGTGAAGCCTAAGGTCTTTGCGATGCGCTGAGCGCTGTCAGCAGGTGATAGGTGGTCAGAGTCTGGAGACTCTTCCAACAGTTCCACGTCGCCTTTGGTAGTACTGATGATGAGGATGATGTTCGACTGGGAGACGTCGAGCGTGGTCTGAGAGAGCGCCTCACGGACGGACGTGACGACCATCGACTCGAAACGGGAGAGTCCGCTGATAAGGAATTGCTCCTCCTGTTCCTTGGAGAATAGCGAGGCCGTCAGCCCCTTTTCTGGCATTGACCACCGCTGGTCATGACGCGCCAGCGCAGAACGACCCGCCTTCACGGCTTGGTAGTTCTCCGCCGTCGTCGCACCCAAGGGCGACAATATGTTATCAGCAACCTTATATACCATCAACTCCTACCCTCTCTAGTAATCATCTGTAAACTACAAACTATCCCCTTCCACATCCCAGCGCTTCTTCCATTCGAGATAGAACGGCGGATTGTCCCACACCAGCTGGTACTGCAAGTCCATGAACACTTGTACGGAGTGACCTGTGGCAATCAGGCTCTCATCGACCGTGTTGTGGATCTCATAGTCGAAGATGACCTTCGCAGAGATCGTGGGACGATAGATGATGTCGATGCGCGGACGCATGCCATAGCGGATGGGTTTCTTGTACTGGATGGTCTGTTCGACGATGGGCGCATAATAGCCGTGGTTCACGTAACCCATGTAGGTCAGGTCGTACTTCGCGCCAAAGACCTCACGGGCATCCTCGAAATACAAGGCGTAGGCACCATGCCACACCACGTTCATCATATCGATCTCGCTGAAACGGATCTCCAGTTCTTTCGAAGCCCTCAGTTCTTTCTTCATCCTTCCCTCACGCTAATCTTAATCTCCGTGGAGAGCAGTTCCTCACCATCGCAGGTGACCGTTGCCTTGGCCAGTGTCATACCAAACACCTCACTGATGGTCTCGACAGAGGTCGTGATGGTCTGTCCAGCAGCAGGCAGACTGTTGATGACGAGTTTCCTCACGGCTCCGATGACACCTATCTGGATGCCGTTGCCATGGATGTACTTATTCACAAAGCCGATACGTGCGGCACAGGTCTGCGCCACGTTCTCTATGAGTCCGCTGGCAGAGAAACGGCCGTCATCAACGAAGATGTTATCAGCGGCAATCTTTGTCTCCGAGACCGTACGCGTCTCATCGAAATAGGTAAGCCTGCCAATCATCACAAACGGCTCCTGCTGTGGCAGCAGCTCGTGTACGTCAATCTGACGCAGGAATTCTTCTGTGTACTCTTTCATTCTTTCCAAAAATCAAAATAGTTATACCATTGTGTGGGATAAAGTCTCAATAGGCGCTCGAGTTCTGTGACGTAGGCGTGCAGCAATTGTTCTGTCTGAAGTTTGCGGGGGACCTCCTTGTCGTACCCAAGGGGTGTGATATAAATCCTATATCGCTTGGAGGACACTTTCATCACATTCACGGCCAACACGTCGAGGCCTCGCATGGCAGCCACCGAGAAGGGACCCATCGGGAAACGCGCCTCCTTGCCCAGAAACGCCGTCTTGAGCACCTTCTGCGAACCCCAGATGCGATCGGCAGGGATACTCACGATCTCGCCATCGCTCAGGGCATGGTCGATCTCAAAAAGATGACTCATGTCCTCACGGATGGGGATCATGCCGATGTTCGTACGGGCAAACATGCGGTTGCGGTTCTCCATAATCGAAGCCTTCTCACCAAAGAAGACGATGGCGTTGAGATGTTTGTTCTCCGGCTCTATCGAGTAACCGGCTATCTCGTAGTTGCCCATGTGGGAACTCAGCAGTACGAAACCAGACTCCTGAAGCGTCAAATGCCGGATGTGGTCATGGCCTTCCATCTCGACATCAAACCTCCTGCCAGCATACATCGAGAACTTGTCGATGACGGCCTGCGCGAAGAGGCAGTGGTTCAGGTAGGTGTGCCAGAAGGCCTTCACGGGCGACTCGCCAAAGTGCTCGCGGAAGAAACGGTAGATGAACTTAAAGCCAGGACGGAAGAGACAGGGGGGTACTACAAAAATGTAGGCGAAGACATAGATGAACCTAACATCTATCCTCCGCAACATCCCTATCAGCCAACGGTGCATCAAACCGTTGCCATAGGTCGTACCTTCCCACTGCTTCTCAGCACTCACTATTCACTCTTCACTTTATTACTTGTTCACTTTCCCTTCGATGTAGTCACAGAACTGGCGCAACGTGGTCACACCAGTCATCTCCTCGGGTTTGATCTTAAAGCCGAAATTCTTCTCCACGATGACGACAATATCCACAAAGTCGAGACTATCGATACCCATGTCCTCCTTCAGGGTTGCATCGTCGCTGATCTTCTCTTCGTCGATTTCCAGATCATCGATGAGGAACGCCCTCACCTTTTCTTCAATTTCTTGTCTTGACATTTTATATATTTAACCGGATTATACGGATTATACGATTCACTTACCTCTCACCACTAAAATAGAATGCCCCTGGCCAAGATGGTCGTGGATCTGCTCGATCTCCAGGCCGGCCTCACGGATACAGACCTCCATGTCCTCCGTGTTGTACATCTTCGAGTTGCCGTTGGCGATGGCCGTGAAGTAAAGGCTCGTCATGGTCAGACAGAAGGCCGCAGGCTCGAAGCGCTGACGATCCCAGAGCGTCTCCATGATATAGATGCGCGTCTCGGGTGTCATCGCCGCCTTCGCACGACGCAGGATGCCCACGATCTCCTCCATCGAGAAGCAGTCGAGGAACTGACTCATCCAGATGGCGTCCAATTCCCCTCCCGAGTAGGAGGGGTGCCCGGAGGGCGGGGTGATCTGATCCCACTTCGGAAACACCGCCTTTTCATCCAGCAGGTTGATGCCATATCCACTAATTCTCTCAGCTCCGGGCTTCCCCTTGATGTTCTCCTGCATCATGGCAATCTGCTGCGGCAGGTCGAGGATCATCACCTCCACCTCCGGGTTGTAGCCGACGCATTGCAAGGCCCATTTGCCCGTATTGCCACCCACATCGTAAAGCGAACGCACATGATGCTCGTCGAAGATGATCTTCAGGGCCTCAGGGAAGGATGAGTCGCTATAGAAATGGTCGAAGCCGAACCAGCTCTTTTGCACCTGTTCCGGCAGACTCGACAGTCCCTCGTAGACCGTCGGCCAGGGGCCAAAGTGACGGAGTCCCTCAGGCTTACCGTTCTTCAGCGATTCCTCCAGATGGAACCAGCCTTCGTAGTTCACATCGTGGTTGAAGTCGATATTCACGCGTGTGGCCGGATCGTTCAACAGGAACCAGCCTGTCTTCGAGAGCAAGAAACGGTCTGTCTCTGGATCCACCAGAATCGTTCCAATACAGAGCGAGGCTTCTAAGAGGCACTTCACGGCATAGTCTGAGAGACCCGTCTGCGTGCATATCTCCTGACGTGTCAGTCCCTCGTCGGCATCGCGCAACAGGTCGAGGATACCCCACTTCACCATCAGTCGCGAAGCCTGGAAGACCACCGGTCCCCAGGCAATGAACTCCGCCAGCCGCTGTGCCTCACGTGCACTCAGCTGTTCATCAGTATAGCACTTCCTTAAAGCGGGAGAGAGATTCATAGCTTGCGGATGATTAAGGCCGAGTTCGTGCCGCCGAAGCCGAAGGAATTGCTCAGCACGGTGTTCACCTCTATGTTAACAGTCTTGGCTGTCAGGTTCAGTTTCTCCGAGTATTCGTCAGGATTCTCGAAGTTGATGTTGGGCGCCACGAAGTTATGCTGCATCATCAGCACGGAATAGACGATTTCCGAGGCACCTGCCATCCAGCACTCATGACCCGTCATCGACTTGGTCGAGCTGATGAGGGCACGCTGTCCCTGGAACATCCGTCCGAGGGCGATGGCCTCATACATGTCTCCCTGAAGCGTCGACGTGGCATGGGCGTTGATATAGTCGATATCGTCGAGCACGATGCCCGCATCCTCGACGGCTCGCGTCATGGCTGTCACGCTGCCATTGTCGCTGGGCTCGGATATGCCGCCGCCGTTGCTGGAGAAGCCGTAGCCGACGACCTCAGCGAGGATCGTCGCCCCACGGGCCACGGCATGGTCGTAGTCTTCGAGCACGAGGGCTGCCGCACCTCCGCTGGGAATCAGTCCGTCACGATCCTTGTCGAATGGACGGCTGGCCTTCGTGGGTTCATCCATGCGTATGGAGAAGGCGTTGAGGGCATCGAACGACGCCATCGAGTAATAGTTCGTCTCCTGCGCTCCGCCACAGAGTACCATGTCCTGCAGTCCCTGACGGATGAGCATCATGCCCAGCCCGATGGAGTGACTACCGCTGGCACAAGCGGCGCTGATGGTGAAGTTCACGCCACGCAGATGGAAGATGGTGCTGAGGTTCATGTTCACCGTCGAGTTCATCGACTGGAAGATGAGCCCATAGCCCAGCATCGCCGTGTCGTGCTTCTCGTCCATGATCTTCGACGACTCGATGACGGGCTTCGCCGAGGAGTCGTTGCCGAAGATACAGCCCACCTCGTTCTGGTGCAGGTAGTCGTCTGTGATGCCTGCCTGCTCGAAGGCCTGGCGCGAGGCCATATAGGCATACTGCGCCTCCTCCGACATGCCGGCACGGGTGTGACGGTCGAGCATCTGCTTCGTGATGACTGGTGTCTCCACCTTGCCCATGAGTCCGCTGCGATAGCCGTAGCTCAGACGATCCTGATCAAGCACAATTCCTGAGCGGCCTTGATACAACGAATCCTTGACCGTTTCCAGGTCTGTGCCGAGGCACGACCAGATGCCCATTCCCGTTATTACAACCCTTCTCACCTTTTTACCTTTTCACCTTTAAGTGTACAGTCCTCCGTTGATGTTGATGACCTCACCCGTGATATAGGCAGCCTCGTCTGAAGCGAGGAAAGCCGCGAGGGCAGCCACCTCCTCAGGCGACCCGAAGCGTCCTGAGGGAATCATCTTCTTCAGTTCGTCCACGGGCAGTCCCTTGGTCATGTCGGTCTCGATGAAGCCGGGGGCGATGGCGTTGACAGTGATGTTGCGTGGTGCCACCTCCTGTGCCAGGGCCTTTGTGGCGCCGATGACGGCAGCCTTAGCAGCACTGTAGTTCGTCTGTCCGGGCAGACCCTTCACACCCGAGAGCGATGCCATGTTGATGATACGGCCGCCGCGCTTACGGGGCATCATGTGCTTCAACAGATGGCGCGTCACGTAGAAGTAGCCGTTCAGCGTCGTGTCGAGCACCTTGTGCCAGTCCTCGTCGGGCATCATAAACATCACGTTGTCACGACGGATGCCGGCGTTGTTCACCAGCACACCGAACCAGTCCTCGGGATGCTTCTGCTCCCACTCCGTCAGGGCCGTCTCGATGGCCTTGGGGTCTGAGGTGTCGAAGGGCAGCAGCTCTGCCGTACCGCCGTTGGCGGCAATCTCGTCAGCCACAGCCTGGGCAGCCTCTTTGTTGCTCAGGAAATTAATCACTACGGGCCATCCAGCCGAAGCCAGACGCAGGGCGATGGCCTTACCAATTCCACGGGATGCACCTGTCACTAATGCGTATTTCATTTTTTCGTCTAATTGATGATTGATTATCACTAAAATAGGGTGCAAAAGTACTCATTTTTCCTCAAATAGCAAAAAAAAGACTGCAAAACTTACATTTTCTTCAGAAATTATTAGAAAGTACAATAAACTTTTATTACCTTTGTAGCAAAATTCAAGTATAACAAAAAACCAAGTTAAAAAATGGAACAACAAAAGCGCTATGGACATTTTGACGATCAGAATCGTGAATATGTCATCACTAACCCACAGACCCCTTGGCCCTGGATTAACTACTTAGGCAACGAGGATTTCTTCTCACTTATCAGCAACACAGCCGGCGGCTACAGCTTCTACAAGGATGCGAAGTTCCGCCGCATCACCCGCTATCGCTACAACAACGTACCGATGGACAATGGCGGACGCTACTTCTACATCAAGGACGGCGATACGGTATGGAACCCGGGCTGGAAACCCTGCAAGACGCCGCTCGACTTCTACGAGTGCCGTCACGGCATGAGCTACACCCGCGTCACGGGCCGCAAGAACGGCGTGGAGGCCAGCGTGCTCTTCTTCGTACCGCTGAAGAAATGGTGCGAGGTGCAGAAGCTCACGCTGAAGAACGAATCCAGCGAGGTGAAGCAGCTGAAACTCTTCTCGTTCGAGGAGTGGTGTCTGTGGAATGCCGCTACGGACATGGAGAACTTCCAGCGTAACTTCTCGACGGGCGAAGTCGAGATCGAGGGCTCTACGATCTATCACAAGACCGAATACCGCGAGCGCCGCAACCACTACGCTTTCTATCACGTGAACGCCCCCATCCAGGGCTTCGACACCGACCGTGAGACTTTTGTGGGCCTCTACAACGAGTTCGCCAATCCCGATGCCGTGATGGAGGGCAAGCCGCGCAACAGCCACGCTCACGGATGGAGCCCCATCGCCTCACACTATATCGAGGTCACCCTGCAGCCGGGCGAGTCGAAGGACTTTGTCTTCCTCCTCGGATACATCGAGAACGAGCAGGACGAGAAGTTCGAAGCACCTCAGGTGATCAACAAGAAGAAGGCCCACGCCCTCATCGCCGAACTCGATACCACGGAGAAGGTGGACAAGGCATTCGCTGAACTCTGCGCCCTCTGGGACAACCTCCTTAATATATATAAGGTGAAGACCGGCAACGACAAGCTCGACCGCATGGTGAACATCTGGAACCAGTACCAGTGCATGGTCACCTTCAACTTCTCGCGCAGCGCAAGCTTCTTCGAGAGCGGCGTAGGCCGCGGCATGGGCTTCCGCGACTCGAACCAGGACCTCGTGGGCTTCGTCCACCAGATTCCTCCCCGCGCCCGCCAGCGCATCATCGACATCGCCTCCACGCAGTTCCCCGACGGCGGCTGCTACCACCAGTACCAGCCCCTCACCAAGCGCGGCAACAACGATATCGGCGGCGGATTCAACGACGACCCCTGCTGGCTCATCTTCGGTACGGTGGCCTATATCAAGGAGACGGGCGACTTTTCCATCCTCGATGAGATGGTGCCCTTCGACAACCAGCCCGGTACGGAGGTGACGCTCTTCGACCACCTGAAGATCTCGATGAATCATGTCATCGAGAACCTCGGTCCCCACATGCTGCCGCTCATCGGCCGTGCCGACTGGAACGACTGCCTGAACCTGAACTGCTTCTCGTGGGATCCCAACGAATCGTTCCAGACCACAGAGAACGTCTCTGAGGGCACGAAGGCCGAGTCGCTCATGATCGCCGGACTCTTCGTCGTCACGGGCAAGGACTATGTGGCCCTCTGCAAGAAGATCGGCAAGGCCGACGAGGCCGAGCGCATGCAGAAGGCCGTCGACGCGATGATCGAGGCCGTGAAGAAGCACGGCTGGGACGGCGAGTGGTATCTCCGCGCCTACGACTTCTACGGCCGCAAGATCGGCTCCAACGAGTGCGACGAGGCCAAGATCTTCATCGAGTCGCAGGGCTGGTGCACGATGGCCGAGATCGGCGCAGAGGACGGGCTGGTGGCCAAGTCGCTCGACTCCTGCAAGAAGTACCTGGAGTGCGAGCACGGCATGGTGCTCAACAATCCCGCCTTCTCGAAATACATCTACGAATACGGCGAGATCTCCTCTTATCCCGAGGGCTACAAGGAGAACGCCGGCATCTTCTGCCACAACAATCCGTGGGTGATCATCGGCGAATGTCTCGCTGGCCGCGGCAACGACGCCTGGAGCCACTACGCCAAGATCCTGCCTTCGTACGTCGAGGAGAAATACCAGACGCTGCACAAGGTGGAGCCCTACGTGAACTGTCAGATGGTGGCCGGTAAGGACGCCTTCAAGCCCGGCGAGGGCAAGAACTCGTGGCTCACGGGTACCGCCGCCTGGATGTGGTACACCGTCTCGGAGTTCATCCTCGGCATCAAGCCCGACTACGACGGTATCCGCATCGATCCGTGCCTGCCCGAGACGGCTACCGACTACACCGTCCAGCGCAAGTTCCGCGACGCGGAGTACGAAATCACCATCCGTCCCAACGGCGCGCAGAAGGGCGTAAAGCAGGTCATCGTCGACGGCAAGCCCATCGACGGAACCGTCATCCCCTACTCTCCCGGCAAGCACGTCGTCGAAGCCACGATGTAGTATAAACCACAGATTACGCAGATTACACAGATTAAAGTCGACACAGAGAAATCGATGAAATCTGTGTAATCTTTGGTTATAATAAAGATGTGAAACGCAAATATAGTATAGTATGGTTTATAAAAACAGCAGATGGTCGAAGGTAGGGGTTGGACTAATCTCCTACCTCTTAGTTCTTTCCTCCTGCTTCAGCGGGCCCAGCGAAGAGGAAAAGGCGAAGGCCGAGCAGCAGATCGAGGCCGCCCACAAGGCGAAGGACTACCAGCGGCTCATGACGCTGGCCGATCAGCTGGAAGCCAAGGGCGCCCTCTCGCCCGCCAAGGCCTACTACTGGCGCGGCTATGTCAGCGACAGGACCAACCGCCGGCGCATGGCAGAGTTCTACTACAACACCGCCCTCAAGGCGCCAGGACATGAAGACCTCGACATCTACGCCAAGACCGCCAGCCACCTGGCAAACCTCATGGCCATCAGGGGCGACTTCGAGAACGGCCTCAGGCTCGCCACGCCCGTAGTGCAGGCGCTGGAGGAGCAGCACTGCGACACCACCAGCGACTACGTGAACCTGCTCATCTACATCGGCTGCTGCCAGGCAGGGCTCGGCACGTCGGGCGAGGCCACCGCTGACGGCTTCGACAAGGCCTACGAGAAGCACCTCGACAACGTGAAGAAGAACCGCAGCGACGAGGCCTACAAGAACGCCATCGCCGGACTCATCAACATGGCCTTCTCCTGCAACCACACGGGCAACTACCGCGAGGCCCTCAAGTGGAACGGCCGCATCAGCGAGATCCTCAGCGAGTACGAGCAGCGCCCGGGCGTCAGCCAGGACTATGTCGACAAGCAGCAGGCCCGCTACAACCTCTACCAGGCACAGGCCCTCGAGGGAGAGGGCAAGACCGAGGAGGCCGCCAAGGCCTTCGACGCCTTCCTCACCACCGAGTACGCCAAGACCCCCGAGGGGCGCATCATGGCCAACGACTACCTCTTCGCCGCCAAGCGCTGGGCCGAGGCCGCCGACAACTACCAGAGCCTCAGCGCACTGCTCGGTGACGGCAAGGACAGCTACTCGCTCGACAACATCCAGTCGATGGTGCTCAAGAAGTACCAGGCCAACCTCCTCGCAGGCCGTCGCGACAGCGCCGTGGCCATCAGCATGCAGCTATGCGACTCACTCGCCGGAGCCTTCAACCGCGCCAAGGAGACCGACGCCGCCGAACAGGCCGTCATCGTCGGCAAGGTCGAGGAGATCGGCGACCGCCAGGTGGCAGCCGAGCGCCGCAGCCAGCTGCAGAGGATCGGAATGATCGGACTGCTGTTCTTCATCATCGTGGGCTACGGACTCTACCGCCACTACAATCACCAACAGCTGAAGAAGGCGCACGAGGAGCTGCAGGAAGACCTCGGGACCATCGAGACCGAAGCCAGCGAGCGCTCGCGCACCGAGACCGAGCACAGCCTCGCCGACGCCATCCGGCAACGCATCACCCACACTCCACTGCCCCGGCGCAAAGACATGGCCCTCTACGTATCGCAGACGCCCGGCACCATGCCCGGCGGCAGCTTCTACGACGCACGGCTGAGCGACGACGACACCCTGCTCTTCTGCATCGGCAGCGCCGAGGCACAGGGCATCAGCGCCGCAACCGCCGCAGCCATGGCCTGGGCACAGTTCCGCACGGCAGCAGCCCTCGGACAGGCTCCCCAGCAGATCGTCAACGCCCTCAGCGAGGCCATCGCCGACGGACAGAACATCCCCGTGCGACTCTTCGTCGGACGGCTCGACCTCGCCACGGGACTGCTGCGCTACTGCAACGCCGGCAACAACACGCCGCTGATCACCGACAAGGAGATCAGCCTGCTGCCCACAGACGGCACGATGCCCGCCGGCAGCCAGCCCGGCACCGTCTATACCGCCCAGGAGGCCACCGTCGCACCGGGCAAGCTGCTGTTCGTCTACACCAACGGCGTCGCCGCCGCCACAGCTGCCGACGGCAAGCCGCTCGGCGACAGCCGCCTGCGCGGCATGGCCCTCCAGGCCGAGAAGCTCGACGCCAAGCCGCAGGCCTTCTACGACAACATCCTGAAGGCCATCAGCGACTACACCGCCGGCACCCCGCAGGCCGACGACCTCACCCTGATGGTCATCGCCCGGAAATAGCAGCCCGGAAATGTAACAGGGGGATGTAACAGGGGGACGGTTCTTTTGTGATATCTGCAATGTCACAAAAGAACCGTCCCCCTGTTACACGCCCTTCATCTTGATTAATGATATCATAGTCTTACGTTATTTTGGTGAATACTTTTGTTGTCTGGAAATCGCCATCTGCATGGCCTGCTCCGTTCATGATACATGATTTACTCGCGTCATGATACATGATTCAGTCCATTCATGATACATGATTCGCTCCCGTCATGATACATGACCGTTTCCGGTGATGCTCATGGCCGCCGCCGTTCATGTGCATGACGGTTTCCGTTCATGTTCACGGCAGCTCCCGGCCATGTGCATCACCTCTGATATTCCGGCGGAGGGCGCCCACTGTCTTGATGGTTAGACATGTTCATATTTCTCACGTTTCTTCCTTGTTTTCTTCTGTCTTTAGAGAGGAAAGGAGGGCGGTGCCGTCCGCCGTGGCGGAAGCGCCGCCCTCCTGTTTTCGTATCTAACGGATCTGAGAACCGTCACTTGATCTATTAAAATGCTACTTGAAATCGAACAGGTTGATGAATCCTGTGGTCTGGAACACGTCCTTCACCTTCTCCTGCAAGCCCTTGATGTAAAGGCTGCAGCGGTTCTGTCGGCAGCGCTGGTTGATAGTCATCAGCAGTCGCAGGCCACTGGAGGAGATGTACTCCAGCCAGCTGCAGTCGATGAGAATCTCGCAGTCGCAGAACTCGTAGAGTGGTTCCACTTCCTTCTCGGTCTGTGGGGTGACAGAGTTGTCGAGATAACCGTCAAGTATCAGGGTCACCTGGTTGTCGTCGTCTTTTCTAATTGTTGTTTCCATTATATCTTATATCATTTTTTTCTCAACTCCTACATTTCGAAGGGTATCGCGAACATTGCCCCTCATTATGGAACATGGAGATACAGACACAGGTGTCAAGCAGATACTTAGGCATAACAGATTACCAAGTTTCAACGGTTCGTGTACTCTCCACGTTCTCACTACGAAGCATATCGGCATAGTCCTCGGTAGTCATGTCCCCACCCCAATCATTGGAGAAACGGGCGAAGACGTCCTTCGGCTTTTTCTTCACAGTGACGGCTTTCTTCATCGACTTGACAAGTTTGGAAATCAAGTCGAGTTTATCCTCATTGGGCAACGTATCAAGTATGTCCATATAGACATCACTTGCTTTAAGTGTTCCTATCATAATACATTTATTTAAACTTTCGCCTGCAAAGATACACATTATTTTCTAAATATACGATACTCGCACGGAAAAAGTGACAAGTTTTAATGGAAATCGTCACCGTCTGCGCCAACGTGAGCATCAGCCGAAGACGAAGCGGAGGGATGCGTAGAGCTGGACGGCGAAAAGGTAGACGACGACGAGCGGGGCGCCGTGGACGATGCCGGAACTGAGGGCGTCGAGGATGTCGGCAAGGCTGCGCAGGCGTCCCGACACAAGGCCGAAGGTGACGGAGACCAGGCACACCCCGAAGGCGATGACCGGCACAAGGCTGCGGCTGAAGGCCGAGGGAAAGAGATGGCCCGTGGCCGAGAGGAGGATGGCGTGAGGCGTCAGCGTGAGCAGGGCCAGGATGACGAGATAGATGGCCAGGAAGACGAGCGAGACGCGGAGGGCAAGGCGGTCGCGGAAAGGTAAAAGTGAATAGTGGAAAATGAAAAATTGGCTACCGCCATTCTGACCACTCCTGATCAGACCGCTCTTCTGGAGGCTGCCGAGGGCGATGAGACCAAGGAGGAGCCACACGAGCAGCGGCGAGGCGACAATCGTCTGCCAGGAACCGAAGAACCAGCGGATGCCCTCGCTGGAGAGCAGCGAGCGCACACCCTCCATCCTCGTGGCGGAGAGCAGCCAAGAGAGGATGAAAAGCAGGGCCTCGGACAACAGGAGGACGAGGCCTACCGCGCCTAACCTCTCCTTGCTCAGGAGCGGAATCCGTCGCTTCGATGCCTCCTTCTCTTTATTCTTCATCTGGGTGGAGGTTGTCGATGTCGAGAATGCGGAGCTCAATGGCCCGGACGACGAGGCGCGTGGCGTTGATGCCGCCGTTGCCCTCGGGGAAGAGTTTCTGGATGAGCTCGTTCTGCCGCTTCTCAAGGCTCTTCACGCCGAAAGGCATGCCGCGCAGGTTGGTGATCTGCTCCTTGGTGTAGCCCAGGGCGAGGTGGCGGAGGAAACGCTCGTCGTACTCGTCGATCTCGTAGTTCACCAGCGCCTCCTGCTTCACGATCCTGCCGCTGACGGAGGCCTTGAAGCGCTCGACAATCTTCTCGAGGATGGGCTCGTTGAACACCAGCTGCTTGCCGTCCATCACGGCCGACACGTCGCGGCGCGTCAGCAGCTCGCCCGTCTTGAGGATGATGCCGTCGGCGCCGGCGTCGAGCACGTCGACCCACAGCTTCTCGTTCAGGATCTCACCCGTGAAGATGAGCACCTTCACCTGTGGGTGGAGCTCCTTGGTGTGGCGACAGATCTCCACGCCGACGGTAGTGGAGCCGCCGAGGCCGAGGTCGAGGAGTACGAGGTCGGGAATCTGCTGCTTGAGCAGCCGCCAGTAGGCAGGCTCCGTGTCAGCCGTGCCAATCACTTCCGCCTCGGGGATGTCGGAGCGGACGATACCGAGGGTGCCTTTAAGTTCGAGGGGCACGTCCTCAACGATAATTACCTTAAAATTATTCATATTCGTGGACAAAATTATGCATATTATTCAAATTCGTTTCTTATTATCATCTCTGTTTGGAGCGGCGGGGAGGGTGATGACGATGGTGGTCACGGCATCGGCGAGCTCGGCGAAGATGCCGCAGCCGCGACGGTTGGTGGCCTCACCGTGGTCCCTGACGATCTGACGGCAGAGCAGGAAGGGGATATGCGCCTTGGAGGGCGTGAAGAGATCGGCAGCCTGCTCAGGGGTGAGCCGGAGCTGCGGCATGGGGATGCGCACCTCGACGTAACGGTCGTCGCGGGGCGTGAACTGCTTGTCGAGTCGCTGCTGGCCGTTCTGGCGGCGCAGGATCTCGTAGAGGTAGCGGATGAGCGTCTCGTCGCCCAACACACCGCCCTCGAGGGGTTTGAGATGGAGCGTGGCCCGTTCCACCTGTCGCATGGCCTGACGGCTGAGCACGCCGTAGAGCTCGCGGTAGTAGCGGGTGACCTCGCCCAGGGCCTCCACATCACCGGCGTCGAGCAGCTGACGGATGCGCGAGGGATAGTACATTGTCTCATGCTTCAGGGCGGAGAGGCAGTTGTCGAGCACGGCGTTCGACACGTGCAGGTTGCCGTCTTCGAGTTCAGCCTTGCGGATGTCGTCGTCGAGCATCTCGAGGCTGTTCTGCCGCTGCTGTTCGCGCAGGAACCGGTCGTAGAGGCGGTGACGGTAGTAGAGCAGATAGTAGGCTGGCACGATGGCGAGCAAGAGGAGCACAAGCAGGATGACGGCGATGGTCTTGTTGGTCTGCGACTGCTGCATCGTGCGGCAGTAGTCGCCGAGGGTGTTGTCGGCCGACAGCTCCTTGAAGAGCTGGGTGTAGATGCGGTTATTGTAGCTGTAGAGCTGCCACTGGTGGAGGGCGAGGGCTGCGACGGCGCTCTCGTTGCGGATGTCGAGGATGACCTGGTAGTTGGTCTTCAGGCTGTCGTGGAACCACTTGATCTCCGGGGCCAGCAGCGAGGGGTTGCCCATCTGGCGCATGAGGTAACGGCCGTGGGGGTGCAGCTGGCGGTAGTGGGCGTTGAGATAGTAGCGACAGGAGTCAGCAAAGAAGAGCGTGCGCTCGTAGGTGCCGTTGATATTGGAGAAATAGGCGGAGTCGGCGAAAGCCTCGGCCTTTACTAATTCCCGGGTCCCTTCGGTAGCAAGCGTCCCCCTCGCGTAAGCGCTATTACCAAGCGAAGCGACTAAAAGAAATAAAGCGACCAACAGTCGTATGATTCCCTTGGGGAGGGTGAAGCTGATGCGGCTGCCACGGCCGAGGGTGCTGGTGGCGCCCATCGAACAGACGGAGAAGATCTGGCTGACCTTGCGGTACTTCTCGATGATGCCCTTGCAGTTGAGAAGGCCAAAGCCGTGACCGCCCTCTATCTTATGGTCGAAGAGATGGTCGAGCTGGTCTTGCGTCATGCCCTGGCCGGTGTCTTCGACAGCAATCTCTACACGGTCGTCAAGGTCGCGTGCAGAGACGGTGACGCGGCCGTCCTTGGGCGTGAACTTACGGGCATTGTCGGCCAGCGTGTTGAGCATGAAGAGGGTGAGCACCTTGTCGGCCTTGACCACGGTTTCCGAGGGCTGCACCTCGAGGTCGACGCCCTTCATCTGAAATGACGTGCGTCCGCGCCCCAGCAGGTCGAAGAGCGACTGCAGGGGGAAACTCTCGATATGAAGGCTGAGGTCTCCCTGACGCAGCTGTATCCAGTAGGTGAGCACCTCGTTGTAGTCATTGATCTGGTCGGTCAGCTCGCGGACGTAGTCCATCGTCTCCTCACTCCTTACTCCTTCTCGCCTTCTCGCCTTCTCGCCTACTTCATGTATGATGCGGTCGATGAAGGGCGTGATGCTGTTGACGAGCGAGATCTTCGCCCGCTGTTCGAGGCTGAGGCGTTCGCCGTTCTCCACCCGCAGGCGCTGTACGGCCAGCTGTTCGCGCTTCTGTTCGAAGAGGTCGTCGGGGATGTCCTCACGGCGCTTGCGGCGGTTCATGTGGTTGAAGAGCCAAAGCGAGAAGAGCAACAGGATGATGGCGATGACGACGGCACCCAGCATGAGGTTCAGCTGCCCGGCGGTCTTCTCATACTGTATGGCGCGGGCCTCAAGCTGACGGTCCTGTCGGGTAGTCTCCTGGAGGTCGAGGTAGAGGTTGCGGTTGTAGTCGCTCTGCTGCTTGTCGTCGATGGCGGCATAGGCCACACTGAGCTGTTCACGGATAGACGCCACGAGGTCGGGAGCCTGATAGATGAGTGAGTCGGAGAGCGCCTGTTCGAGGTTGTAGAGTGCCGATTCGTAGTCGCCGATCTGTCTGTAGCATGAGGCGAGGGTTCGGTAGGCACCGGCAATCTGGTAGATATCGCCATACTGTTCGAAGATGGCGAGCGCGTTCTCAGCGAGCCATCCCGAGAGCATATCCTCGTCGACGTCCTCGGGATTGATGAACTTCATCGCGGGCAGGTTGTCTGCGAGCAGCTGACGGCGGTAGTCTGGGTCCATCAGGTGCTCGGAGAGGGCCTCGAGGGCGTTGGCGGCGAAGAAGGGATAGTCGCCCTGCCTGGCGATGAGGAAACAGCGCATCAGGTGGTCGAACTCCTGCTGGTTGATTTCCTGCTGCGTGCCCTGAGTGATGATGCCGCCCGCTCCGATGTTATACAACCAGTTGAGCATCTGGGCGGTGTCGCGCTGCACCTCGTTGGGGTTGATAGCGTGGAGGGCCTCGATGGACTGTTTCTCCAGACCCACATAATAATAATAGGTGGAGTTGACGATGGCGTACTCGCTCTCGGCATAGTGCAGACGGCGCAGCTGTCGTGGCGAGAGCTGACGGCGCTCCTCGTTGATGCGGTTCAATGCCTCGTCGGCCAGCTGACGGTACTCATGGAACTCACGATTACGCGAACGGCGCTGACAAAGCCGCATGTGCTGCACGTAGGCCACCATCCGCTCCACCTGGTTGTCGCTCGTCTCCAGCACTTCATCCAGCAGCATCTCAGCATCGTCGTACTGCATGCGGACGATGCTGACGAAGGCTTGATTGTTACTTGCCTCCGCCCTACCCTCGCTGTAACCGTCGCTCAGTTTATAGGCCCTGACGGCATAAGCCTGGGCCGAGTCGATGTTGCGGTAATGAAAAGCATAAGAGAGGGAATTCAACTTGTCCACGGCGCCCCGGTCTGGGCGTGAACAGGCTGAGATGAGAATGGTTGATATGATGAATAGCCAGAATTTCATGAGTAAGAATAGAATCCCCCCTGTCCATTGAGACAGAGGGGATAGACGTTTATTATGCACGGGCCTTGGCCACGTAGCCGAGCGCTTCCTTGCACTTGTCGGTCACGTACTGCCAGTCGCCGGCCTTCACCTTGTCAGAGGGGAACAGCTTCGAGCCCATGCCGACGCAGAACACACCGGCCTTGAACCACTTCGTCAGGTTTTCCTCCTCGGGAGCCACGCCGCCGGTCACCATGATCTTCGACCAGGGCATCGGGGCTTTCAGACCCTTCACCATGTTCGGACCTACCACGTCGCCAGGGAACACCTTTGTCAGGTCGCAACCCAACTCCTGGGCCTTACCGATCTCGCTCACGGTCATACAACCAGGGCAGTAGGGTATGAGACGACGGTTGCACACGGGGGCGATGTCAGGATTGAACAACGGACCCACCACGAAGCAGGCACCCAGCTGGATGTAAAGGGAAGCCGTAGGAGCATCGACCACAGAACCGACACCTAATGCCAGTTCAGGGCACTCCTTGTCGGCCCACTTCACCAGCTCGCCGAAGATCTCGTGGGCGAAGTCGCCGCGGTTGGTAAACTCGAAGGCACGGACGCCACCCTCGTAGCAGGCCTTCACCACATTCTTACAAGTCTCGAGGTCCTTGTGATAGAAGACGGGCACCATGCCGGTGTCACCGATCTTCTTCAGGACAGCTATCTTATCAAACTTTGCCATAATTATCGAAATAACAATAATGTAATATCGGACTATCTCTGGACACGACCGCTGGCATTGCCGCCAGCCAGACTCTCTACTTCATCTACAGATACGAGATTGAAGTCACCATTGATGGTGTGCTTCAGAGCAGAAGCTGCCACGGCGAACTCGAGAGCCTCGCCCTGGGTAGCCTTTGTCAGCAGACCGTGGATCAGACCGCCGGAGAACGAGTCACCACCACCCACACGGTCAATGATCGGATTGATCTCATAACGCTTAGACTGATAGAATTCCTTACCGTCGTAGATCAGGGCCTTCCAGCCGTTATACGTAGCGCTGAACGACTCACGAAGCGTAGAGACGACATACTTGAAGCCAAACTCCTGCATCATCTGCTTGAAGATGTCCTCGTAGCCGGCAGCATCAGTCTTGCCACCCTCCACGTCAGCGTCGGGCTTGAAGCCGAGGCAGAGCTCTGCGTCCTCCTCGTTGCCAATGCAGACATCCACATATTTCATAAGCGGGCGCATGATGCTGATGGCCTTCTCTGAGGTCCACAGCTTCTTGCGGAAGTTCAGGTCAACAGAGACGGTCACGCCGTGACGCTTGGCTGCCTCACAGGCCAGCTTCGTCAGTTCGGCTGCCTTGTCAGAGATGGCGGGTGTGATGCCGCTCCAATGGAACCAGGATGCACCTTCCATCACCTTGTCGAAGTCGAAGTCTGCGGGGGAAGCCTCTGCGATGGATGAGTGTGCACGGTCGTAAATCACCTTCGAGGGGCGCATCGAGGCACCCGTCTCGGCATAGTACAGACCGATACGGTCACCGCCACGGGCGATGAACTCTGTGTTGACGCCATAACGGCGCAGGGCGTTGACGGCAATCTGTCCGATTTCGTGCTTCGGCAGCTTGCTGACGAAATAAGCCTCGTGGCCGTAGTTAGCCACCGAGATAGCTACGTTTGCCTCACCACCGCCGGGGATGATGCGGAATGATTCACTCTGGATGAAACGGTCGTTTCCTTGCGGAGACAGGCGGAGCATGATCTCGCCCAATGTTACGATTTTAGCCATTTTCTTTTTCCTTTTTTTATTATTATAATATGTAAATAAATTGATTTTCAGTTTGCGACCACAAAGATAGCAACTATTTCTGACTTACACAAATATTTTAAGGGATTTAAAGGAAAAAAATACGGAAACGATTACATGATTTCGTTTACGTACACAATTTTCGTTTTTAGTTTGTTTATTTCGCGGAATTATCGTACCTTTGCACACAATTAGGAACAATTTTGATAAAAATGGCAAAAGAGATCATCACCATCAAGGATATCGCAGCCCGTGCAGGTGTGTCGACGGGAACGGTAGACCGTGTGCTGCACAAGCGTCCGAACGTCAGTAAGTCGGCACTCGACAAAGTGAACAAGGCCCTGGAGGAACTGGATTATCGTCCGAACATGTACGCCTCTGCCCTCGCCTACAACAAGACCTACAACTTTTACGTGGTGCTGCCGAAGCACGAGCAGGAGGCCTACTGGGACGAGATCGAGGAGGGTGCGCAGGCCTGTACCGACTTCCGCAGGGACTTCGGCATCAACCTGAAGTTCGTGTATTACGAGCGTTTCAACAACGCCAACTTCACCAGGATGGTGCGTGAGTTCTTTTCGGCTAAAATTGACGGTGTGGTAATCGTGCCAACAACGCTGGAGCAGACCGCCCGTTTCACGGAGAAGTTGACGGAACGGCAGATACCCTACGTGCTGCTCGACTCGTATATGCCCGACCTGAAGCCGCTGACGTTTTTCGGACAGGACTCGTTCGCCAGCGGATACTTCGCAGCGAAGATGCTGATGCTCATTGCCAATAAGGAGAAGGAGGTGGCTCTGATGAAGCAGACACGCGACGGACGCGTGGGATCGAAGCAGCAGGCTAACCGTGAAACGGGCTTCCGTCACTATATGGTGGACCACTTCCCTGAAATCAAGATTACTGAGGTAGACCTGCCGTTGGACGAGGAAAAGAAGGACTACGACGGCATTCTGGAGAAGTTCTTCAAGGAGCATCCGCAGGTGCACCACTGCATCACGTTCAACTCGAAGGCGCATCTCGTGGGGTCGTTCCTGCAGAAGACCAACCGGAGGAACATCCAGATCATGGGCTATGACATGGTGCCGAAGAACGTAGAGTGCATCCACAACGGCAGCATCTCGTTCCTCATCGCCCAGCACGCCTACCAGCAGGGCTATGCCAGTATCGATGCCCTGTTCAACGCCATCGTGATGAAGCGTCAGGTGAATCCCGTGAACTACATGCCCATCGAGATCCTGACGAAGGAAAACGTGGATTTCTATCGCAGAACGGCAATATGATATAAGATTGATTACTAAAACAAATAAAAAAGGAAATGGAACAAGCTACTTATTTAAAGATTAATCCAGCAGATAGCGTGGTGGTCTGTCTGCAAGCGAAAATGAAGGGTGAGATTATCGAGGTGGACGGTCAGCAGATTACCGTCAGTCAGGACACACCAGCAGGACACAAAGTGCTGATCAAGGATGTGAAGAAGGGAGAAGACATCATCAAATATGGCTATCCCATCGGTCACGCCCGTGAGAATCTGAAGGCTGGCGACTGGGTGAACGAGAACAACCTGAAGACCAATCTCTCCGGCACACTCGAATACACGTACAAACCTGTAAACGAAGAACTTAGCATCAAGAAGGAGAACCGCACCTTCAAAGGCTATGTGCGTAAGAACGGTGATGTAGGCGTGCGCAATGAGATTTGGGTAGTACCTACCGTCGGCTGTGTGAATGGCATCGCCGAACGCCTCGTGAAAGAACTGAAGCGCGAGACCCATGAGGAGGGTGTTGACGCCATCTACGCCTGGCATCACAACTACGGCTGTTCGCAGCTCTCGGGCGACCACGAGAACACCCGTAAGGTGCTGCGCGACATCTGTCTGCACCCCAATGCCGGTGCCGTGCTCGTGCTGAGTCTCGGCTGCGAGAACAATCAGCCTGACGACTTCATGGCGATGCTGGGCGACTATGATAAGGACCATATCAAACTGCTCGTCACCCAGAAGGTGGACGATGAGATGGAGGCCGGTATGGCCATCCTGCATGAACTGTACGACATCGCCAAGCAGGACAAACGCGAGGAGGTGCCCGTGAGCAAGCTCCGCGTGGGTCTGAAGTGTGGCGGTTCCGACGGTTTCTCCGGCATCACGGCCAACCCGCTCGTAGGAGAGTTCTCCGACTGGCTCGTGGCTCAGGGCGGTACTTCGGTACTGACAGAAGTGCCTGAGATGTTTGGTGCAGAGACCATCCTGATGAACCGCTGCCGTACGGAAGAGTTGTTCAACCAAACGGTCTCGATGATCAATAACTTCAAAGAGTATTTCCTTTCGCATGGCGAGCCTGTGGGTGAGAATCCCAGTCCGGGCAACAAGGCTGGCGGCATCTCCACCCTTGAGGATAAGGCGCTCGGGTGTACGCAGAAGTGCGGTAAGGCCCCTGTGAGTGGTGTGATGGAGTATGGCGACCGTCTGCAGAACACGGGTCTGAATCTGCTCTCCGCTCCTGGCAACGACCTTGTGGCGGCTACTGCCCTCGCCTCATGCGGTTGTCATATCGTGCTCTTCACCACGGGACGCGGCACGCCCTTCGGCACGTTCGTGCCCACGATGAAGATCGCAACCAATCCCGACCTTGCACGCCGCAAACAGAACTGGATCGACTTCTCGGCAGGTCAGCTTATCGAAGGCCGTACCATGCAGGAGCTTGTGCCTGAGTTCATCGACAAGGTGCTGGCCGTCGCCAGTGGCGAACAGGCCCGCAACGAGGCCAATGACTATCGCGAAATCTCCATCTTCAAGAATGGAGTAACCTTGTAAAGGTGAAAAGGTAAAAGGGTAAAAAGGTGAAGAAAGGGTTGTTCGCATTATCGCCGTTGATGGTGTTCATCGCCTTCTATTTAGTCACCAGCATTGTCGCTGGTGACTTCTACAAGATACCCATCACGGTGGCGTTCATGGCGTCGAGCATCTATGCGATTGCGGCATTCAGAGGAAAGCCTCTGAAACATAGGGTCAACCTCTTCAGCCGTGGGGCGGCCACTGAACAGATGATGCTGATGATCTGGATTTTCATACTGGCAGGAGCCTTTGCCCACGCCGCCAAGGCGATGGGCTGTATCGACGCCACGGTAAACCTGACATTCGCCCTGTTACCTCCTAAAATGATCTTGACAGGAATGTTCTTAGCGGCCTGTTTCGTGTCGATTTCCATCGGCACTAGCGTCGGTACCATCGCTGCCCTCGTACCCATCGCTGTAGGCGCAGCCATTGAGACGCATACGGATCCGGCCCTGATGACCGCCATCATCGTAGGCGGCTCGTTCTTCGGCGACAACCTCTCGTTCATCTCCGACACGACCATCATGGCAACGCAGACACAGGGCTGTAGGCTGAGCGACAAGTTCCGTGTGAACAGTTTCATCGTCTTCCCAACAGCCCTGTTAGTGGCCGTCTGTTATCTGTTGATGGGCGACCTTGTGGCTCCACCTGATAAGATGACACAGGTGGAATGGGTGAAGGTCATCCCTTACCTCGTCGTGCTCATCACCGCCATCTTCGGCATGAACGTGATGGCCGTGCTCACGCTGGGTATCCTGTTAACAGGAGTGATCGGCATATTCACAGGTTCGATAGACCTCTACGGTTGGTTTGGCAGTATGGGTGAAGGCATCCTCTCGATGGGCGAACTAATCATCGTGACGATGATGGCAGGCGGCATGCTCGAACTCATCCGACAGCAGGGTGGCATCAACTTCATTATCCGCCAGCTCACACGCCACGTCAGCAACAAACGGGGAGCAGAGCTGAGCATCGCCGTGCTCGTGTCGCTCGTAAATGTATGTACGGCCAACAATACGGTGGCCATCCTGACCGTCGGAGATATCTCCAAACAGATCGGCGACCGCTTTGGCGTAGACAACAGGAAGTGCGCCTCAATCCTCGACACGTTCTCGTGTACCGTCCAGGGGATGCTCCCGTACGGTGCCCAAATACTTATCGCCGCAGGACTGGCCTCGCTGAGTCCGGTAAGCATCATCCCCTACCTCTATTATCCGTTCGTGTTAGGCGTCGTAGCCCTGCTGTCGATCCTGCTGCGCTATCCTCGCCGCTACTCTTAAATATTGTAAATAAAAACTAGCCCTGTGGATATTATTCAGAGAAACCTGTTTCTGCTCCTGAGGAGCGGTGCTTTCCAGACGACGGAAGACTTAGAACCTATGTCGGCCTTTAAGTGGGGACGTCTGTATCAGCTGACCGTCATGCACAACATCGTTCCATACGTCTACGACGGCATCATCCGCAACAAGAACCAGTTCTTCTTGCACCTAACGGAGAAGCAGCAGAAAGATTGGGAGAAGGCCATCGCCGACTATCGGGCAAAGGAGAGAAAGCAAAACGAGGATGAAGAAGACGAGTTCCTGCGTCCTGACCGTCTGACGAACCCCTTGCTCAACAAACGGCTGCAGGATATCCTCGATGACGAGCACTCCGACGTGACCAACCGTCAGCTGCTGATGATCCTTATCCGCGTGGTACGCCATCTGTTCAATGAGGGCATGCCCATCCGCCATTTGACTGAACTCGGGATATTCCTGCGAAAGAGCAGACAACGGATTGATTTTCAAGATGTTAACAAATGGATAAAACGTCTGAGACTCACGCAGATGACACAACTATCTGGTGAATTTCTCATCCAATTGTTCGGTTTTACAGAAGACGAGATCCCCTTCCTAAATAATCGGAAAGAGAAGCGGATAGACCGTATCGCACAGGAACTGATCGAGTTTACGGACACCCGTTCTCAGGACTGGTATTTTTCCCAGCAAGACGGTGGTATCTTCGTACACAACACTAACTCATCGGCCACATTTAGTCATGTCAGACGTTCTGCCCGATATTTCAAATACTATCCCTCGGAGAGTGTCACGAACTTCTTCTCATCGTTCGTCCACTCGCTCTCGCACATAGAAGAGTAGAGAAATTTACGATTTACGGATTTAATGTCTGAAGCGTATTTCTCGGAGGCCATGACGCCCTATGAAACGGCTCTTGTCCACATAGCCGCTGATACCCACGATACGCCCCTTACTCGTGTACTGCCACATGGTGATATCCCTGCCGTCGGCCAGTACGGGTTCTTCCTCCGTGTACATCGCAATCATCAGTTTGTAATCGTCAATCTGACCCAGCAGATGCCTGTTGTAGAAATTTCGGAAGGTATAGAGCAGCGGCGGCTGGCGATAGGTGCGCTCCACCATTCCCAGGAAACGGAAGAGTGAGTCGCAGAACTCATTGTCAGGAAGTCCGCCCGTCGTCTCAATATCAATCATCGGAATGAGGTCCTGCTCGCCTGGCAGGCATTGTGTCTTGAAGTTCTCCAACTGTTGCGCTAGGGGTGTCTTCGGACGGAAGAAATGATACGATCCCACCTTCAGTCCGTAGCGATGGGCCAGTTCAATGTTACGCTCATAGCGCTCGTCGATACGGTCGCCACCCTCCGTGGCCTTTAGATAGACATACGCCATCTTCGTGTTCTCACCTACCGTTTCCCAGAACACCTGCCCCTGATAGTGCGACAGGTCGATGCCGTGCACATGGCCACACGTATCCTCACACATGATATTCGGATCGAAGTCAGGGTCGTTCAGTCGCGGGTCTACCGGCTGGATGACAACCGTACGCTTGTGCGAGGCCTTCTTGAGATGATGTCTCTTGACTACCTTATGTGTCTTGGTATGACGTCTCTTATTTACTTTCGACCGATGGGCAGACACTTCGCCAATCGCCATCATGGCTACCAACATCGCCAGCAGTATATATAGTTTTCTCATGTTCGTTTCTGTTCGTTATATTTATTCTCTTTATCGTGAATAATTACCTTGATCCTTGAAATACGATGGCCGTCGAGTTCTGTCACCTCAAAGGTGAAGTTCTTATAATTCAGTCGTTCATGCTGCTCAGGGAAGTCGCCCTTGATCTCCAGCAGCAGTCCTGCCAGCGAATCTGCATCGCCTTCCACATCCTCGAACGTATCATCGTCAAGATCTAAGATCTTGAAGAAATCACTCAAAAGCGTCTTACCCTCAAACACAAAGGTGTTGGCATTGACGCGGGTATAACTCTTCTCTTCCTCGTCGTACTCATCGTTGATCTCCCCCACAATCTCCTCGAGGATATCCTCCAGGGTAATGATGCCGCTGGTCCCGCCAAATTCGTCGACCACGATAGCGATGTGCACCTTGTTCTCCTGGAAATCGCGCAGCAAATCGTCGATCTTCTTCGTCTCAGGCACGAAATAGGGCGGACGGATGAGCGACTGCCATCGGAACGACGACGGTTTGGAGAGATGCGGAAGCAGATCCTTGATATACAGGATGCCACGGATGTTGTCAATGGAGCCCTGATAGACGGGAATACGCGAATAATTGTTCTCTACGATGCACTTCAGCACATCGGGGAACGTCGAGCGGAAGTTGAGGTCGACCACATCCTGACGGCTGGTCATCACCTCCTTGGCCGTCTCATCTCCAAAGCGTACTATACCTTCGAGCATGTTCTTCTCCTCACGCAGCTCATCCTCATCGGTCAGTTCAAGCGCCTGTTCCAGATCGTCGACACTCAGCACGTGGTTCTCCTTTTGCACCACCTTCCCTGCCAGAATGCCTGAGCGGATGAGCACGGACGACAGTGGATAGAACACCCCACGGAGCCGTTTGATGCCAGGGGCAGAGAAACGGCAGAAGGCCAGCGCATGCTGTGTGGCATAGACCTTCGGCATGATCTCTCCGAAGAGAAGTAGGAGGAAAGTGAGCAAGACGGTGATTACGAGAAACTGCAACCAATAGGCATTGCCGAAGTCGACGACATGGCTGATGACATAGTTGCAGAGCATGATAATCGTCACGTTCACCAGGTTGTTCGTGATAAGTATCGTGGCCAGCGTACGCTCCGAGTCGCCACGCAACTCTGTTATCACACGGTCGGCATCGTTCTTGTCCTCGTCAAGTTCGTTGAGATCCTTGGGCGAGAGGGAGAAGAAGGCAATCTCTGAGCCTGATGCATAGCCGGAGAAAACGAGGAGTATGCACGCCAGAATGGCACACACGATTGACCCTATTGTGGGAACCAAGAGAGTAACTTCGCTGAAGAGTTGTTGAAGATAGTCCATCATCAGAACGGCAGTCCCTCGTCAGGCTTAGTATCTGGCTGAGGAGCAGCCAACGGTTCATTGACAACCCCTGCGGCCGCAGGCTTAGGCGACAGCAACTCTATGTTGTCTGCCCAGATCTCCGTCGCATAGCGGCGCTGTCCCTGTTTATCATCATATGTCGTATAACGGATACGTCCTTCCACGTAGAGCTTGTCGCCTTTATGCACATACTTCTCTATTATTTCGGCCATACGGCGCCAGAGGATCACGTTGTGCCAGTCGGTATGGTCAGGCACCTGCGTGCCGTTCTGCAACGTATAGCCACGCTCTGTCGTTGCCAGACGGATGCGTGCGACAGCCACACCCTGGTCTACATATCTCACCTCGGGCTCCTGCCCGACATTGCCTATCAACATTACCTTGTTCATAGCATTCAGTCTTTGAATTGATTATTTAGCATAGCCGAGGAAGCGGAACTTGAAGTTCTTTCCTTTGGCGGATGGGAACTGGCTACGCTCATCCACACGGTCACGCAGATAGTCGATGATGCGCTCATAGCAGTCCATGCCGGATGCAGCCTTCATACGGGCCACGAACAGCGTGTCGCGGTACTGAAACTTACCTGTTCCGGGCACAAGCAGCACACGCTTGAAGTTCACCGACCCCTCATACCAACCCTCGCACACCTCATTGAGACGTGTCAGTACAGGCGACTGAGCCTTTGCTGCCGGACTTTCGTGAACAGCTTTTTTCTCTTTGAAATCCTGCATAGTAGCAGCCTCGGTCTTGATCACGATGAAATAGACCCTCGGGTGAATCTTATACCGCTTGGGATAATAAACATCACTGGCGGCATAATCTCTGACGTCAGCCTCCAACTCGGGTGTCATGTCTATCTCGTCAATAGATTTGAGGAAATCGATAGCCTCATCTACTGTGGAAACGAACGTTTCACGGTCAAAATATCTAAGATACAAATTCATCTGAAAAAAGTTGTTTTCCTAATAAGAGAGCGGAAAACGGGACTCGGACCCGCGACCCCAACCTTGGCAAGGTTGTGCTCTACCAACTGAGCTATTTCCGCATTAAAAAGTGTGAAGAGGAGGAGACTCGAACTCCCACGTCGCAATTGACACTACCCCCTCAAAGTAGCGCGTCTACCAATTCCGCCACCTCTCCAACAAAGAGCTGAATAAAAAAGAGTGCCCAGAACAGGACTCG
>JAEEGG010006250.1_pt1 | contig 27973 bp, 17 predicted proteins | sample 9134161 | NCBI WGS metagenome assembly JAEEGG01 (sample SAMN16246543, study PRJNA631951) | gut metagenome | biome: gut microbiome; feature: rumen; material: CR-attached | host: Bos | place: Iran: Karaj | collected 2018-10 | reverse complement strand
TATACTGTCCGAACAGGTAGCCGATCTCACGTGCTCCTACACCAATGTCGCCAGCAGGCACATCCTCGTCAGGGCCGATATGACGATACAGCTCTGTCATGAATGCCTGGCAGAACTTCATCACTTCATTGTCGCTCTTGCCGCGAATGCTGAAGTCAGAACCACCTTTACCTCCACCCATGGGTAGGGTAGTGAGCGCATTCTTGAATGTCTGTTCAAAACCAAGGAATTTCAGGATTGAGAGGTTTACCGATGAGTGGAAGCGCAAGCCACCTTTATAGGGACCGATGGCGCTGTTGAACTGCACACGGTAGCCGATGTTTACCTGTACTTCACCTTTGTCATCAACCCAGGGCACACGGAAAGTTACGACGCGCTCAGGCTCAACGATACGTTCAACGATCTTGGCTTTCTCAAATTCTGGATGCTGATTATACACATCTTTGATTGATTCAAGCACCTCTCTCACTGCCTGGAGGTACTCCAATTCGCCTGGATGCTTCTGCTCCAAGGCCTGCATGATTTTCTCTACTTCCATAGTTTATAGGTTTTAGAATGTTGTCATTATGTTATGAATGATGGGGCAAATATAAAAAAAATATCGGTACCTTCCAAGGAAAATACCGAATATTTTTGTTTTAGAGTTACCTTTTGTTAAATCTTTGCCATTGCCTGCTTGATATCGTCGAGGATGTCCTCTACATCTTCGATACCAACAGAAAGTCGGATCAGATCAGGAGCAACGCCAGCCTCGCGCAGCTGTTCGTCACTCAGCTGACGGTGGGTATGACTTGCTGGATGCAGTACACAGGTGCGGGCATCAGCCACATGGGTTACGATATTGATCATCTCCAGTGAGTCCATCCATTTGATGGCTGTCTCACGCGTACCTTTTAAACCAAAAGCTATGACACCGCACGAACCGTTAGGCAAATATTTTTGTCCGAGTTCATAATATTTGTCATCCTTCAGACCACTGTAGTGCACCCAGGCCACCTTCTCGTTGTCATGCAGGAACTCTGCCACCTTCTGGGCATTCTTGCAGTGCTGGGCCATACGCAGATGGAGTGTCTGCAATCCAATGTTCAGCAAGAATGAGTTCTGTGGTGCAGGAATGCTGCCGAGGTCACGCATCAGCTGAGCCACGAGTTTGGTAGTGTAACCCATCTTGCCGAAAGCCTTCACGTAAGTCAGTCCGTGATACGACTCATCAGGTGTACAGAGACCGGGAAATTTCTCTGCATGCGCCATCCAATCAAAGTTGCCGCTATCCACCACGCATCCTCCTACTTGAGTGGCAAAGCCGTCCATGTATTTGGTGGTAGAGTGAGTCACGATGTCGGCACCCCATTCGAAGGGACGACAGTTGATAGGTGTGGCAAAAGTGTTGTCGATGATGAATGGTACGCCATTCTTATGAGCGATGCGTGCGAACTTCTCGATGTCGAGTACAGCACAACCAGGATTGGTGATAGTCTCACCAAACAAGGCTTTAGTGTTCGGACGGAAGGCCTTCTGGATCTCTTCCTCACTGGCTTCTGGCGATACGAACGTACACTCGATACCAAGTTTCTTCAAGGTTACACCGAAGAGGTTGTAGGTACCACCATATATCTCGTTGGATGTTACAAAGTGGTCGCCGCTCTGGCAGATATTGAATAGAGCGTAGAAGTTTGCAGCCTGACCTGATGAGGTGAGCACAGCTCCTACACCACCTTCGAGGGCGGCTATCTTTGCAGCCACAGCATCGTTGGTCGGATTCTGCAAGCGGGTGTAGAAATAGCCCTCTTTCTTCAAGTCAAACAACTGTGCCATCTCGTCAGAGTCGTCGTACTTGAATGTCGTACTCTGAATGATAGGCAACTCTATCGGTTCTCCGTTTTTGGCTTTATAGCCAGCTTGTACGCAGAGCGAGCCCTGCCTTAGTCTCTTTTCCATTTTCTTATTGTTTATACTCTCTCTTATTTCTTAAAGTCCGCGTGCCTTCAACAGACTGGAGGCATCAGGCTGCTTCATACCAGTGAAGTCGGTAAACATCTGCATCAGGTCGCCTGTGTTACCACGACTCAGAATCTTGTCACGCATGTCCTGACCTGTTTCTGGTTTCAGGGCACCACGTTTGGCGAATACGTCAGCGATATTCACAGCCAGCACCTCTGTCCACAGATAGCTGTAGTAGCCTGCTGCATAGCCACCGCCCCAGACGTGATTGAAGTAGTTGGTTCTGTAGCGTGGGGGAATCTGGTTGTTCAGCAGTCCCACCTGCTTGAGTGCCTCATTCTCGAACTCTTCAGCCTTGTCGGCTGTTGGGATAGCTGTCTGTGGCAGCATGTGCCAAGCCAGATCGAGACAGGTTGCAGCCAGGTTCTCGCCGAGGGCATAGGCGGTCTGGAAGTTGATGCTTTTCAGCATACGCTCCTTCAGTTCTGCAGGCATCGGCTTTCCAGTCTCGAAGTGACGGGCATAGTGGTCGAACACCTCAGGGATAGAGGCAAACGACTCGTTGAACTGTGAAGGCATCTCCACAAAGTCGCGTGCCACGCTGGTGCCTGAAAGACTGTGGTATTCACAATTTGAAAGCATGCCGTGCAGGGCATGTCCAAACTCATGGAACATGGTTGTCACCTCATCCCAAGTCAGCAGTGAAGGCTTGCCCTCAGGTGCTTTCGCGTTGTTGCATACGTTGAAGATGATGGGTTTCTGGTTCCAGTGGTGACTCTGCTTGGTAAAGGCATCCATCCAGGCACCACCGCGCTTCGATGGCCTGCGGTAGTAGTCGCCATAGAAGAGTGCCATCGACTGTCCGTCCTTATCGAACACCTCGAATACACGCATGTCAGGATGATAGGTGGGAATATCCTTACGCTCCTTGAATGTGAGACCATACACACGGTTAGCGGCATAGAACACACCATTCACGAGAACGCTATCCACATTGAAGTAGGGCTTCACCTCGTCGTCTGAGATATTCAGCATCGCCTTCTTCATCTTTGCTGAATAGTAGAAACGGTCGTAAGGCTCTAAACTCTCGCTGATAGGTAAGGGGTTAGAGGTGAGTTTTGCATTGTGGGCAAACACCTCGATAGCCATCGTCTCCTCATCTGCCTTAGGCGAATACTGTCCAATCAGGTTCTTCAGGAAGGCATACACATTGTCTGGATTCTTAGCCATTGCCCGCTCCAGCGAGTACGATGCGTAGTTGGGATAGCCCATGATAGCTGCCTGCTCGGCACGCAGCTTGGCAATCTCGCATACGATGGGGTAGGTGTTGTAGTTGGGGTTCGTACCATCGGCGCGATGGATCGAAGCCTCATACACCTTCTTGCGCAACTCACGATTGTCGAGGTTTGTCAGTGGAGCCTGTTGGGTGGTGTTCACAATCACGATGGCGTAAGGTGCCTTACCGCCACGATTTTCTGCATCTATGGCGCATTGGGCGATGTCAGCCTCGCTGAGTCCAGCCAGGTCTTCTTTCTTATCAACCCATACCACAGCGTCGTTGGTGGCAGCAGGTACCAGCTCCCCCCATTGCTGCTGCAGGTCAGAGATGCGCAGATTAATTTCTTTCATACGGGCCATCTTGTCGTCAGGCAGCAGTGCGCCCCTGCGTACAAATCTCTTATAGGTCTCCTCCAACAGTTTCTTGTCTTCGCCCGTCAGCGATGCGTGCTGGTTGTCATACACCTGTTTGATGCGCTTAAACAATGCCTTGTTGAAAGATATCTCATTGTCCAGGTCAGTGAGCATGGGCATCACCTGCTTCTCGATCTCACCCAACTCTGGTGTCTTATCAGCCTCTGTCAGCGCAAAGAAGGCACTGCTCACGCGGATGAGCAACTTACCGCTGTCCTCAAGGGGCAGGATGGTGTTCTTGAAGGTTGCAGAGTCAGTACGGCTCGCAATCTTCTTGATGTTGTTACGCTGTTCTTTGATAGCCGCCTCAAAGGCTGGCAGATAGTCGGTTGTCTGAATTTTGCTAAAGTCTAGTGCGCCGTATGCCAGCTTACTCTCTGTCAACAGGGGATTCTCACGCTGTGCTTGCTGGTCTGCGCCGAATGCTGCCATCATAGCAGTTGTCATTCCAATAGCCATAAGTGTTCTTTTAATCATCATTCTATTATGTTTAATCTTAAATGTTTAGTATCTGAATGCAAAGTCCTCAAGCGTGCAGATCGACTTCTCCTTGGTGTCTGATGCGAACACGAAGAAGAGGGCGTGCTTGCCTGTCAGGTCGGCTAATGTAGGCACTTCCAATGCCATCTCAGTCGATTCCTGAGGCATATCGGCCTTCAGCTCAATCTTGCCTAACACCTTACCGCCCTGCGACTCCCATGGCCTGTCTGCCATAACGGTGATGGTGCCGTCGATACCCTCAGGTATCAGGCGGAGCAACAGCTGCAGATAGTCGCCGTCGTAGCTCTTGGTGAAGTTGAAGTATTTATAGCCCACAATCGAACCGTCGGTATTATTTACCACATGGTTGGTGTTGTTCTTCAGGTCATAGGGTGCGTCAAACCTGTTGTCGGTGCCGTATGAAGCTTCTATGTATGAGCCGTAGAACACATTGTTGGGCCAGTTGTGCTCATTAACCTTCGGACCAGTGTACCAGCAAGCGATACCGGCAGAGTGGCGCTCAAAGGGATCCAGTCCTTCCAGAGCGAAACCCTCAGAGGTGTATTCGCCCTCGCTGATTTCCACCTTGCCGCCAGCACCTTCTTCCACCTTCACGGTAATTGGAGCCACCATAGCCTGACGGGCAAACTCGTTCAGACCGCTCTGACGGTGATAGAACACATACCACTGACCATTGATCTCGCAGATGGAACCATGCGTGTTTCCACTCACGTTGGCAGAGGCGATGGTGTCGCCCTTCTCGTTGATGTCGCGGGCACGTCCGTCGATGATGGTGCCGCCGTATGTCCAGGGGCCTAAGGGCTTGTCGCTGTAGGCATAGGCGAGGGTGTAGTTGGTCTCTGGCAGTCCGAACTCGCCGTTCTTCGTCCAACGGCTATAGATGAATACATACTTATCCTTGATCTTTCTCATCGATGAGGCCTCAAAGAATCTGAAGATACCAGGCTCGTTCCTGCCAGGCACCATACCATCCACAATCTTCGTACCAGGCTTTACGGTGCACATCGTAGCTGGGTCAATCTCTGCAGCGTAGGAGTGCTCAAAGCCCCAGTAGCCATACACACGTCCGTCGTCATCCACAAACACGGCAGGGTCGAAACCATAGATACCTTCTACCTTATTAGGATCATCGGCATTCCAGTTGCACACCTCGAAGGGTCCGTCAGGACGATCGCTCTTTGCTATCAGTGCGTTGCGAAAGCCTGTCTGATCGTTAGGGAAGAGCCAGTAGGTCTTCTTGCCCGTTGAGTCCGTCGTCAGCGTCACGTCAGGTGCAAAGAGCACGTCGGCAGTATTTACAGAGTCGAAGGGCTCGCCTTTGGCGTTCTTGTCCACCTTCAGGATCTCACCATCGTAGCGCCATTTGTAGAGCGTATCGACAGAAGCCGACCACACCACCTGTTCTCTTCCGCAGTAGTCTGTGATACGGCTGTCGTGCGAACCATAGATATACACGCGCTGCTTACCAGGCTGGTCAGGATCCTCAAACACGTAGGGCTCTCCGTCGGGTATATGCTCCCAAAGGGGCAGATAGGGGTTGCCAACGGTTGTGAGCTCAGACTTCTTGGTCTCTTCTTGCTTGGTGGCACACGAAGTTCCCAGCATCATGCAGCAGGCTGCTGCAAGCGTAGTTTTCAGGATGATAGCTTTCATATAATAAATAATGGTTTTAAGTAATGCTCATGCTTTCAGGATGCAAAACTACGAAAAAAAACTCAAAAACTTCTCTTTTATCACGCTTTTTTATTATCTTTGCACTCAATAATTCGCAAACTTCAAACTATAAAATGATTATGACCACAGAAAAACTCATTATGAATGCCAATCCGATTGTGACATTCCTTCAGAAACCGGCGGCATCTTTTACCAAAGCCGACATTATCAATTACATCGTGTCTAACGAGATCCGTATGGTGAACTTCATGTATCCAGGCGGCGACGGCAAGTTGAAGACGCTCAACTTTGTCATCAACGACCTTGATTACCTCGACACCATATTGACATGTGGTGAGCGAGTGGATGGCAGCAGCCTCTTCTCATTTATCCAGGCAGGTTCAAGCGATCTTTATGTACTGCCTCGTTTCCGCACAGCTTTCATAGATCCGTTTGCAGAGATTCCCACTGTTACGATGCTTTGTTCTTATTTCGATAAGGATGGTCATCCCCTGGAGTCTTCACCAGAACACACGCTCCATAAGGCAGCTGTAGCCTTTACGGAGGTTACTGGCATGGAGTTTCAAGCAATGGGTGAGCTGGAGTATTATGTGATCAGCGACGATGAAGAGGACTTCCCTGCTCAGGATCAGCGCGGCTATCACGAGTCGGCTCCCTACGCCAAAGCCAATGAGTTCCGTACCCGTTGCATGCAGTATATCGCCCAGGCAGGCGGCAAGATCAAATACGGTCATTCCGAGGTGGGCAACTTCTCGCTCGACGGCAAGAACTACGAGCAGAATGAGATCGAATTCCTGCCTGTACCTGTGGAGCAGGCTGCCGATCAGTTGATGCTGGCAAAGTGGATCATCCGCAACCTTGGCTATCAGCTGGGCTATAACATCACCTTTGCACCAAAGATCACCACTGGTAAGGCAGGTTCGGGTCTGCATATCCACATGCGTATGCTCAAGGATGGTAAGAATCAGATGCTCTCCAATGGTGTGCTCTCAGAGGCTGCCCGGAAGATGATTGCCGGTATGATGGATCTTGCGCCAGCTATCACAGCCTTTGGCAATAAGAATCCCACCAGCTACTTCCGTCTTGTGCCCCATCAGGAGGCTCCCACTAATGTTTGCTGGGGCGACAGAAACCGCAGTGTATTGGTGAGAGTGCCACTTGGTTGGGCTGCTGATGTGGATATGTGTCATGCCGCCAATCCGCTGGAGCCGCAGACCAACTACGATACGAGTATCAAGCAGACTGTTGAGATGCGCTCACCTGACGGCTCTGCCGATCTCTATCAGCTGCTGGCAGGACTTTGTGTCGCCTGTCGTCATGGCTTCGAGATGCAGGATGCCCTTGAGGTGGCAGAGAAGACCTATGTCAACGTGAACATCCACGCTGCAGAGAATGCCGATCGTCTGGCAACGCTGGCGCAACTGCCTGACTCCTGTGTGGCTTCTGCCGATTGTCTCAATCGTCAGCGTAAGGTCTTTGAGGAGCATGGTGTGTTCTCACCTGCCATGATCGACGGCATCATCGCACAGTTGCAGGCCTTCGATGACAAGACGCTCCGCAAGAATATCGAGAACTACCCCGAGGAGATCCTGAAACTCGTCAATCAGTATTTCCATTGCGGATAAAGTAGAGGAGGTATAAAATTCGGATTCGGGCGGATGACCTGACGTATAAGGGCGGGTGCTCCAAGATATAAGGGCGCCCGCCCTAAATCATACGAGCGGGCGATGCCGACGAGCTGGAACGTGCCTTTCTCCCTGTTAGCAAGGCTTTCTCTCCCTGTTAGCAAGGCTTTCTTTCCCTTGTAATGTTATTTGCTGTGGGCGCAGAGGGGACAAGTACCTTTGCGCCCTCAATTATTCCCATTAAGGGAACAACATATTCCCACGTTGGGACTAAAATGTTCCCACGTTGGGACTAAATCAGTCCCAAGTAGGGGGACTTTTTGCGAGCCTTAATGAACGACGGCTTGTCAAATAAGGCTGGCTTATCTGACAATTAGTGGCACTTATATCAGAAAAAAAATAAAATAAAAAAAGCCATTTCTACCCTAACCCTAACATTTGATTTACCGAAAGTCCCTTGTACAAAGGATTTGCAATGTTTTAATAGCCTCTAAACCCTAACGCCAACCCTAACACCATCCCTAACGTTAGGGTTCATGTTAGGGTTGACGTTAGGGATAGTGTTAAGGGTAATGTTAGGGATAAAATATGCTTTTATTGTCTAAGTTGCTGAAAAAGAGTGAGATGCAATTTTAGACGTTAGGGATTGACGGAAAAACAAAGGGGGCTCGCCGCTGCGAGCCCCTTGCTTTTCAAACCTAACCAAAAAACTAAAAACCAATATGAGAAAACTATTCAAATGAAACAACTAACGTATGAATCTTAATTCTGATGCAAAGATACGGCGATTTCTGGTTGAATGCAAGAAATCTGCGAGATTCTTTGCTGACTTGTTGCGACAAGGCAGGCGGATTGCGACAAAGTGGGGGCAATGGGGTAGGAACGTGTCGCGATAGCATAAAAAAACTGCCGTTGGTTTTGTGCTTTCGACTTTTTTGCTTACTTTTGTAGCCAGTATGGAAGAAACAAGCAAGATACCACAGGAGTGGAATAAGTTTTATCTGAAGGATGTGTCGTTTGTGAACCTGATGACGCGGCGCATCTTCAATGTGCTCATCGTGGCTAACCCTTACGACGCCTTTATGTTGGAGGACGATGGGCGAATCGATGAGAAGATCTTCGACGAGTATATGGAGTTGGGTATGCGCTACCCACCGACCTTCACACAGGTATCGACAACAGAGGAGGCCAACGAGGTGCTGCGCACTACGGATATCGATCTCGTGATCTGTATGCCAGGTAATGCCGACAACGATGCCTTCACGGTGGCCCGTGAGGTGAAGGCGGCTCATCCCACCATCCCTTGTGTGGTACTCACGCCGTTCTCACATGGTATCACCAAGCGCATCGAAAACGAGGATATGTCGGTGTTCGACTATGTGTTCTGCTGGCTTGGCAATACCAACCTCATCATGTCGATCATCAAGTTGCTGGAAGACAAGATGAACATTGAGCACGACATCAACGAGGCTGGTGTGCAGATGATTCTGCTGGTGGAGGATAATATCCGCTTCTACTCATCAGTGCTGCCCAACCTCTATAACTATATCCTCGCCCAGTCGAAGCGGTTCTCTACTGAGGCACTCAATCCCCATGCTGCAGCGCAGCGTAAGCGAGGTCGCCCCAAGGTGGTTCTTGCCACCAACTACGAGGAGGCAATGGAGATCTACGAGAAGTATCATGACAACACCCTCGGCGTGATCTCTGATACCCGCTTCCCCATGAAGACGGTGCCTGGACGCCTCTCGCATGTGGAGGAGGGTGATCCTGAGGCTGGTCTGAAACTGTTGCGTGAGATCCGGCGCCGTGATGAGTACGTGCCTCTGATCCTCGACTCCTCAGAGACCATCAATCGTGCGAAGGCTGAGGCTGAGGGTTTCCATTTCATCGACAAGAACTCCACAAAACTGAATGTGGATCTGCATAAGCTCATCGAGGAGCACATGGGATTCGGTGATTTCATCTTCCGTGACCCTGTGACAAAACAAGAGGTGGCTCGCGTAACGTCGCTGAAGGAGTTGCAGGATAACATCTTCAAGATTCCCAACAACTCGATGCTCTACCACGTGTCGCGCAACCACATGAGCCGTTGGCTCTGTGCGCGTGCCATCTTCCCAGTGTCGGCCTTCCTGAAACATGTCACTTGGCATAAGCTCCAGGATGTGGATGCCCACCGACAGATTATCTTCGATGCCATTGTGCAGTATCGCCGTATGAAGAACATCGGTGTGGTGGCAGTGTTCGACCGCCTGAAGTTTGATGCCTACAGCCATTTCGCCCGTATCGGCGAAGGCTCGTTGGGCGGCAAAGGGCGTGGCCTGGCTTTCCTCGACAACATCATCAAACGGCATCCGGAACTGAACCAGTATGAGAATGCCCAGGTGACAATTCCTAAGACGGTGGTGCTCTGTACCGACTTCTTCGACGAGTTTATGGAGAAGAACAATCTCTATCCCATAGCGCTGAGCGATGCACCCGATGAGGAGATCTTGAAGCACTTCATGCATGCTCAGTTGCCCGACTCGCTGATAGCCGATTTCTTCACCTTCTTCGATGCCGTGAAGTCGCCTATTGCCGTGCGCTCGTCGTCGCTGTTGGAGGATGCCCACTATCAGCCTTTTGCAGGTATCTACTCCACCTATATGATTCCGTATCTCAACGACAAGTATGAGATGCTCCGTATGCTGGCATGTGCCATCAAGGGCGTGTATGCCTCTGTCTATTATAAGGACTCGAAGGCTTATATGACGGCTACGCAGAATGTGATCGATCAGGAGAAGATGGCAGTGATACTGCAAGAGGTGGTAGGTAAGCGCTATGGCGACCTGTATTATCCTAACTTCTCTGGTGTGCTGCGTTCACTCAACTATTATCCCATTGGTGAGGAGACGGCAGAGGAGGGTATTGCCTCGCTTGCCCTCGGACTGGGTAAGTATATCGTGGATGGCGGACAGACGCTCCGTGTGTCGCCTTATCACCCCACGCAGGTGCTTCAGACCTCAGAGATGGAGACAGCCCTCTCAGAGACACAGACACGTTTCTATGCCCTCGATATGTCGCATGTGGGCGATGATTTCAAAGTCGATGATGGCTTTAATATTAAAAAGGTGCGTGTGAAGCAGGCAGCTGAGGATGGTGCCCTGACGTATATCGCCTCTACATTCGATCCCGTTGACCAGATTATCCGTGATGGTATCTATGAGGGTGGACGCAAGATCATCTCTTTCTGTGGCGTGCTGCAGCATGGGGTGTTCCCACTGCCAGAACTGCTTCAGATGACTCAGAAGTTAGGTTCTGAGGAGATGAAGCGACCAGTGGAGATTGAGTTTGCCTGCAACCTGAACGATGATCGCACGGGCGAGCTCTATCTGTTGCAGATTCGTCCGATTGTTGACTCCAAGCAGATGCTTGACGAGGATCTGGAGGCAATACCTGACGATACTTGTCTGTTGCGCTCTGCCAACTCATTGGGGCATGGCATCTCTGAGGATGTGACGGATGTGGTATATGTCAAGGCTGGTGATGACTTTACGGCAGCTGAGAATCCCTATATCGCTGATGAAATAGAACAGATCAACCGTCGTTTCCTGGATGAGGATAAGAACTATGTGCTGATAGGACCGGGCCGTTGGGGCTCCAGCGACTACTGGTTGGGCATTCCCGTGAAGTGGCCTCATATCTCTGCCGCCCGAGTGATAGTGGAGACGGCACTCAAGAACTATCACGTGGATCCCTCGCAGGGTACTCACTTCTTCCAGAACCTGACGTCGTTTGGCGTGGGTTACTTCACCATCAACACCTTTACGGGTGATGGTATCTTCCAGCAGGAAGTGCTCGATGCGATGCCTGCTGTGGAAGAGACCGCTCATGTGCGCCATGTGCGCTTTGAGCGTCCGTTGCGGATCCTGATGGATGGTAAGAAACAGTTGGGTGTGGTACAGCTGCCCTCACTGTCCGCCGAGGCGTGAGAAGTAGGTGGCGATATCGTCCCAGGTCTTGAAGGTATCTGAGCCAAAACGAATCAGTGCCCCCATCCCTTCCGTCTGCTCTGCGTCGATGAGATAGTCGCCGTAGAGCAGCGTTTTTTGATTGGTAAACACGGTGTGGCCATAGGCAGGTACGTTGATGTACTCATAGAGCCACTGGTTCGTGTCGGCATAGTGCTGAGGCTCAGTTGGGGCTGGTGCTACAAAGAAGATCTGGTAGGTCTCCAACAGCGTGCGTATCGTCTTCTGTGAAGAACTGCGCGGTTTTGCATAAGTATCCTTGAGTGTATTGACATCGATATAGATGATAGGACGTTCGCGCCCTTCCTGCCGATCGTCGATCCAGCGGATTACTGGTATGACGGCGTGCATGAACGACTGATCGCTCATGCGATGCTCACCATGAAAGCGGATGGCTGTGGGGTAGTGGGTGTGGAACAGATCGTAGGTGTCAACGGTGGTGTCGGCATCGCCGAAGAGTCCCCATACATGCTGTTTGTCCTCGTCGTCGAGTCCTTCAAAGCAGTGATCTGTCATCTCCTTATAAGCCTTTGCGAGTGTCTTGGTGACGATGAAGTCCTGTATGCCATCCTGACGGGGATTCGAGAAGTGCTGGGCACCTATCATGCCGTGGGCTTTCATTGTCTCTCCCATCTCTAAAGCAGGATTCACCACGATGCGGTCGTAGCCGCGCAGCATCTCTGCATACATGCCACCCATCGAGGTGCCAATGATAAGGTCGGGGGATTCTTGTTCGCATACTTCTCGCAACAATGTCATTGCCTCTTCTGGCTCTATGGGCAGGTCGGGGGCGATGACTGTAGCATGAGGTAGAACCTCACGGATCCGTGTCACAGTGCCTGACTGGCCTGATGAACCGAAGCCGTGAACATAGAGAATCTTCTTTCCCTTCATCAACTCAGGGAACTGCTTGATATACTGATTTGTCTGTTCCATACGGTTTGCAAAGATAGTGCAAATCGAGTGAAATACCAAATAAATTTGGATATTTCCGAGATGAAGCTTATCTTCAAGCAAAGATTAAAGATAGTGCAAATCGAGTGAAATGCGAAAAAAAGTGGAATAATTTGAACAACTTTTCACTTTTTTCCTTATCTTTGTACCCAAATAATGACGATAACCATATTACAATAACTTTAAAACAAACAGATTATGAAAAAGTATTTAGCGGAAATGGTGGGCACTATGGTGCTCGTTTTGATGGGGTGCGGCGTTGCCGTTAGTTTGGGTTGTGATCCAGTGAACAATATCCCGGCTGTGGTGGGAACGGCTTTTGCCTTCGGTCTGGCTGTGGTGGCTATGGCTTACACCATTGGTGGTATCAGTGGTTGCCATATCAATCCTGCCATCACATTGGGTTGCTTTCTGTCTGGTCGTATCAGCAGCAAGGACTGCGGCATGTATATGCTGTTCCAGGTGATAGGTGCATTTATCGGTAGCCTGTTGCTCTATATCCTGACAGAGAATGTTCCAGGTTTGGAGGGTACAGGTGCCAATGATCTGCAGGCCAACGTGTCAGTGCTTGGGGGCTTGCTGGCTGAGATTATCTTTACCTGCGTATTCGTGTTGGTAGTGCTTGGTGCTACAGCAAAGACCAATGGTGCAACCAACAACTTCGCCGGACTGGCTATAGGCTTGTCACTTGTATTGGTACATCTGGTTTGTATCCGTTATACAGGTACTTCTGTTAATCCTGCCCGTTCTATTGCTCCTGCTATCTTCCAGGGTGGTACAGCTTTGGCTAACCTCTGGATATTCATTGTGGGTCCTTTCGTAGGTGCTGCCTGTGCTGCTGGAATCTGGAAAATGATTGATACCAACGCATAATAAATTAAGACTATGCAGATTCGGAGACTTAACAAAAAAGTGCTTTTTGGCATGATGCTGATGTCGGCTCAGCTGGCTTCGGCACAGTCATTCCAACTTACACCCGACCTCTATTATAGACAGGGTGGGGTGGATGTGATGGCATTCAACGACTTCTACCCTGAAGGTCATCAGGGAGGCGTGAGTGTAATAATGAATGGCAAACGTGTGGCTACCAATGGTGATATCCGTCTGGAGGCAACACCTGGCCAGTGGCAACCTGTTCCCAAGAAGCTTAAACAGGACAGAAACGGTGACTGTATCACGACAACCTTGTGCTATCCTGATTCCTCACGTCACATGACAGGTTTCAATCCTATGGTTTATCCTGACTACAATGTGACTTACACCGTAAATGTGAAGCCGCAGGGCAATGGTTTGCTGGTAACGGTTGATCTCGACACACCTGTGCCTGACTATCTGTTGGGTAAGGTGGGATTCAACTTGGAGTTCTTCCCTGGCTCCTTGTTTGGAAAACCGTGGCTGATGGATGACCAGACGGGCATCTATCCCCAGCAGCCGAATGCGCCTCTGGAAACCAGACCTTCGAATCTGTCGCATTCTGGCAACTATTTCTCAGGAAAAGGCTTACAGACAGACCTGAAGCGCCTGTTGGCACAGGGCTACAGCCCAATGGCTGCTGACGATGTGATAGCAGCGCCTTATGCCGTAGGAAAGAAGTTCGTATCGCGTCCCGACGATCCTTATAGCAAACTGACAGTAGAGGCACTGACAGGTGAGCTGAAACTCTATGATGGGCGCATGAACCATAATAACGGATGGTTCGTATTGCGCAGCGAGATTGCCAAAGGTGCCACGAAGGAAGCCGTGAAATGGCTGATTACCCCCAATGTGGTGAACGACTGGCAGTATCGCCCTGTGATACAGACTTCGCAGGTGGGTTATCATCCTGATCAGCAGAAGCAGATCATCATTGAGACCGACCAACGGGCAACACCTGCAGGGATGGTGCAGTTGGTACGCTTTGATGCTACAGGTGAGAAAGTGGTCAGCGAGCAGGCACCCTCGGTATGGGGTAAATTCCTGCGTTATCAGTATCTGACGGCTGATTTCACAGCCATCAAGGATCCTGGTCTCTATCAGGTCCGCTATGGCGGTTCTTGTTCATCGGTGTTCCGTATTGCCCCTGACGTGTATGAGCGTGGTGTGTGGCAACCTGTGCTTGAGTATTTCCTGCCAGTCCAGATGTGTCACATGCGTGTGAGCGAGAAATATAAGGTATGGCATGACTTCTGCCACATGGACGACGCACTCATGGCGGCAGAGGGTAATCATATTGACGGCTATCTGCAGCAGCCCGGCCTGTCGAAGTATCAGGCTGGTGAGCGTGTGCCTGGCGTGAATGTTGGTGGTTGGCACGATGCTGGTGACTTTGACCTGCGTATTGAATCACAGGCTGGTGAGGCTTATATCCTGGCTTTGGCTTATGAGGCCTTCCATCCAGAGATAGATGTGACGGCTATCAATCAGTCGAAGCATACAGTAGAGATTCATGAGGCTGACGGACGAAATGACCTGCTGCAACAGGTTGAGAACGGTGCTCTGACAGTGGTACGTTCCTATCAGGCTTTGGGTCGCCTTTACAGAGGTATCATCTGCAACAATGTACGTCAGTATGTATTGCTGGGCGATGCTGCTGCGATGACGGATGGTGAGGCTGGTAATGCTGATGATCGCTGGATTTTCACAGAGAACAATCCGATGCGTGAGCTGTCAGCAGCGGCGCAGTTGGCTGGTGCTTCCCGTGTGTTGCGTGGCTTTAATGACGAACTGGCGGCAGAGTGCCTGCAGATTGCGGAGACAGTCTATGCTCAGACGAAAGTGGAAGGTTGGTTGGAGGCCCTGAAGCTGCAGGCTGCTGTAGAACTGTATCTGGCTACGCAGCAGCAGGCCTACCTCGACTTTGTGTTGGCACATCGAGAGATGGTTCTTAAAAACATCTCACGTTCAGGTTGGTTTATGACCAGACTGGTGAAGCAGTTGGCTACCTCAAAAAATAAGCAGGCGAAAGGCTTTGTGGCTGATTTCCAGAAGGCATTGGTATCCTATCGTGAGGAACTGGTGAAGCTGGCCTCAGAGACACCATACGGTGTGCCTTATCGTCCCAGTATCTGGGGTGCAGGATGGGATATTCAGCGCTTCGGCTTTGAATACTATTTCCTGACCAGTGCTTATCCTGAGATATTCCCCAAGGAGACAGTCTTTAATGCGCTGAACTTCGTGTTGGGTTGTCATCCTGGCAGCAACACGGCATCCTTTGCTTCTGGTGTAGGTGCTAAATCTACCACAGTCGCTTATGGACTGAATCGTGCAGAGTGGTCGTATATCCCAGGTGGTGTAGTTTCAGGAACAGCCCTGATCCGTCCTGACTTCCCAGAGTTGTTGGAGTTCCCATTCCTATGGCAGCAGATGGAGTATGTGCTGGGTGGCGGTTCTTCACATTATATGTTCCTGGTACTGGCTGCCCGCCAGCTCTTGCAGTAGCTATTTCCCACCAGGAAATTTTGACTGTAAGAACTGATTGAAAGATTCTTTGAAAGCATCGGTGACGTGAATGATCTCGTCACCGATGTATATACAATCGTTACGATCCACCTTGCGTATTTTATCTAATGCTACGATATAGGAACGGTTGACACGCATGAACTGTTGAGTAGGAAGCATGTCTTCCACTGATTTCATGGTGAGGTGGGTGATCAGCGGTTTGCGCACATCTTCCAGATAGAACATCACATAATCTTTCATACCACAGACATAAAGGATCTGTGAGAATGCGATCTGCTGGTATTCTCCATCGACTTTCAAAAAGACCGACTTCGCACTGGGGACATTCGCATGGGGGGCAGACCCCTGCGCAGAAAACCATTCATTGGCTTTCTCGACAGCCACCATGAACTTATTATAGCGAATGGGTTTCAGCAGGAAGTCGAGGGCTTTCACCTCATAGCTCTCAAAGGCATATTCCTTGAAGGCTGTCGTGAAGATGACACGTGTTTCTGCAGGTATCATGTGTGCCAGTTCCATGCCGTTGAGGTCTGGCATCTGGATGTCCAGAAAAAGCAGATTTGGCTGCTGTTCCTTGATGGCGTTAATGGCTTCTACGGAGTCGGTAAAAGAGCCCAGCAACTCCAGTTGGGGTGTTTTTGCCACAAACGATTCCAGGAGTTTGACAGCCAGAGGCTCGTCGTCAACAATCATGCAGGATATAGTCATAACTCTAAACGCTCAATTTTATGTAAACGTGGTAAATATCATTCTCAAGCCACTTTTGCCAGGTATAGTGGTCGGCATACATCAGTTCCAGGCGGCGACGGGTGTTCTCCAGTCCGATACCAGAGCCGCTGCGGTCCGCATCATCCTTTGGATAATTCGTGTTGTTGCAGGTAAAGATGACACTGTGGTTTTTCTGTTCCAGATGGATGTCAATCATTGAATCACGACTGCTACTCACACCATGTTTGAAAGCATTCTCTATGAGCGAGATAAACAGCAGAGGAGCAATCTCAACATCCTGCTCGATGTCGAATGTGGTCTTTACCTCCGTCTTCTCGTTGCAGCGCAGTTTCATCAGCGAGATATAGTTTTGCATGAACTCCACCTCACCGCTGATGGGGACGGTCTTCTTGTTGGTCTCATACATCGCATAGCGAAGAAGGTCGCTGAGTTGGGCGATGGCATCCTGAGCGGCATCAGGATCGATCTGTGTCAGGCTGGAAATATTGTTCAGCGTGTTGAACAGGAAGTGCGGGTTGATCTGGTTCTTCAGCCAGGCGAGTTCTGCTTCCGTGTGCTTGGCCTGTTCATCCTTCAGCTGCTGACGAATCTGACGGGTTCGGATGAAGTGTCGGATACCGATGGCAATAGCTGCCACGATGCAGTTGAGCAGGAAGAACATGAACATCCCGGAGAAGAAGCCGATCCACATGTTGGTAGTCATTTCTGGCATATCGGGGATGCTGTTGCGATGCCACCATATCATGAAGAACTTGCTGTTGAACAATGGAATCGCTATCAGGTTACAGAGGGCGAAGATCAGGTAGCGCGCCCGATTGCTCAGTTTGTTGAAGAGGCGGAAAGCATGGGCTTCCTTTTCGTTCATGAAAAACAGCAGCGGTCCGAACACGAAGAAGTTTACGAAATAAATCAGGAATGGTGACAACAGAAGATCATACACGACATTGAATGAGGTTTTGGCTGCTTCTGTGTCCTGTGTACTGAGCCATGTCGCCATGGGGAGGGCCAGGATGATAATGGCCCACACGGCAACCTGCACCAGCCAGAGCGAAAGGTGTCTTCCCCCCATTGCCTCATAAAGATCCTTCAAGAATTCCTTCATACGACTGCAAAATTACGAATAAACAATTACTTAACCAAACTATTACGTGAATATTTTAGTCCGTCACGTGCGAACTCTTAGTCCGACGAGACGGACTTAGAGTCCACTCCCGTCGGACTGTTGGGTATTGATAATCACTTTCCTTCAGATCCAATGCTGTTAATCACTTCGCCCTGCGACTGCTGTTCGATGAAGTCGTTCTCCACGCGGCTGGTGTGCTGCTTAGTCTTCAGTTTTGTATTTCCGAAGGTGTAGCTGACGGTGAAGGTCACACCGCTAATGGGCACTTTAACGTTGGTGTGCGAGGTGAAGTTCTTACCGCTGTTGTAGCTTTCGATGTTGATATTGCCGCCACTGTTCAGACCGATGAGTCCTGATACGCTCAGACTGAGCTTGTCCTTCAGCAGTGACTTTGTCAGACTGGCTGTCAGAAGATTGAAACCGCCGCTCCAGCCCTGCAGAGTGTAGCTCTTGGTTGAGGTGATGGCAAAGGCACTGAGTTTCAGGTCCCAAGGCAATGTCTGCTGCAGACCAACCATGGCGTTGAAAGTCCAACCGCTGTTCTTCTGATCGAGAGCATCACTGCGTAGGTCTGTGTAGTTCAAGCCGCCATTGAAGAAGAGCCTGGTATCTTTTGTCATCAGGTAGTTTACATAGCCGTTCAGACCTGTCTGGTGGCGCTTTACTACATTGCCGTAAGTGGTATTCAGCAGGTTGTCGCTATCGTAGAAGCTATACTGGGAGATGGCATTATCCACAAAGTTGTGGTGCAGGTTCAAGTTCACCATCAGTTTCGGGGTGAAGAGGTTATATACCAGTGAGAGATTGTGGTTCTTCTCAACATCGAGTTCCGGATTACCATAGGTAAGGGCAATAGGGTTGCTCTTGTCAACGTAGGGGTTCAGATAAGATATACCTGGACGAGAGATGCGCATGTTATAAGTGAGTCCAAGATTGCTGCCCTGTGAGAGCGTGTACTGCAGACTGGCTGTTGGTACGAGACTGCCGTAGTTCTTCTTGAAGTCTTCACCGTTGCCCAGATGATATTCCACATCCTGCCAAGTGTATTCGTAGCGCAAGCCTGCCTTGATGCCTAACTTGTTGAAGTTGCCTGCATATTCACCATAACCGGCAAGGATAGAGTTCTTGTATTCATAATCTGAGCTTGAACTGGGATCATAGACATCTTTCACAAAATACTTGGCATCGGATGAAGCGTTGTGCAACTGCAGCTTACCACCAAAACTCAGCGTCTGACCTTTACCAAGAGGCATGGAGTAGTCGAGTTGGAAAGTGTGGTTCGTAGTTTTGTTCTTATTCTCTGAATAACGGTTGGCCAGATCTATAATTGATGATTCGGTGTTAAACAGATTGGTCGTCTCTGTGGTTGCTGGGCTATAGTTCAGCTGATAGGTCAGGGAAAGTGACTTCGTGTGGTCCTGGTTGAAGAAACGCTGGTAGTCGATGCTTCCGTTGAAAGAGGTACGACTATTCTTCATGTCTGTGGTGCTACCATAGCTGAATCCATTGCTATAGGAGTTGCCATTTATTGTGGTCGTAGAGTTGCCATTACTCTTTATCGACATGCCGTTGACTTGAGCTGTCAGGTTCAGTACGCTCATAGAGTCAATCTGATAGCCCAGTGTCAGGCTTCCCATCGTGAAGGGAGTCTTTACGTTGCTGGTTGAATTCATCAGTTGTGAGTTGCCGTTATCCTGCAACTGTTCCAGTTCTGTCTCTGTAGTGCCAGGCTTGTTGTATGAGGTCATCACATTGGCGCTATAAGTGAGCTTACCCTGTTGTCCGTTGATGAATACACTACCTCCCAGTTGCTTTGTTCCAGCTGAAGCACGGACGGTACCATTGAAGCCATTCATGCTTTGGGCTGCATTGGGATCCTGCTTGTTCATGATGATATTCAAAACACCTGCTGCACCCTCTGCATCGTATTTCGCACCAGGGTTGGTGACAACCTCGATGCTCTTCACAGCAGTAGCAGGCATGCTCTTGAATACCATAGAGGGATTGGAAGAGAACATCACGTTGGGCATACCATCCACATAGACTTTGAAGGATGATGAACCATTGACTGTGATGTTGTCCTGTCCGTCAACCGTTACCATAGGCACTTTGCGAAGCATGTCAAGTACGGTATTCGACTTGGAGTCTTCGTCTTCCGCAACATTATAACTCATCTTGTCAACCTCCATCTTTACCAATGGCTTTTGGGCTACAATCTCTACACCCTTCAGCATCGTGGCATTCTCTTTAATATATAAGGTGTCGAGATTCAGGATACCCTTACCCTCCAATGCAACAGTTTTTCTCAGATCTTCCTTACCAATGCTGCTGAATACGATGTCGAACTGTCCTTTGCCTTTTATCTCCTGTGAGAACTGTCCGTTCTCGTCGGTGAGAAACATGGCAACAGGCTTCTCGCTCTTACCTGCCTTAAACACGCGGACTGTGGCGAAGGGCTCATTCTCACCCAAGGTCTCGTCCATCAACAAACCCTTGACTGTTGTCTGGGCCATGACTACTGATGAGAGACTCATCAAGATCATTACGAAATAAACTCTAAACTGTTTCATATCTTTATTCTTTTTTTTGTTTTGACTTCACGTTGATGACTTTTGTCGATGCAAAGGTACGGCATGATTCCCTTCGCACAAAATAACTTTCGACGACTTCTTGGTATTTTTTCGACGAGTTTTATTTCTTTCCGTTTAGGTATGAGGATCCCCAAGCCTTAAAGTAGATTAAATAGTGAGAGATTTATCGACGAATTGGCATCTTAAATCTACTAACAGAAACTTTTTGTCTAAAATGTTTTGCTAATATCGAAAAACTTCGTACCTTTGCCGACGAAAATAACCAAATGATAGATATAAATGAAGAAAGGATTATTATTAATAGGTGTAATGATGCTGACAGTGGCAACAGCCTTTGGGCAGCGAAGATGGACTCTACAGGAGTGTCTTGATTATGCGATGGCCAACAACTTGTCGCTGCAGAAGTCACAACTCTCAAAACAGAGCGCAACGGAAGATTTGAAAGGTGCAAAGGGAGCGCAGTTGCCAACCCTGAATGGTTCAACCAACCAAAGTTTAGGTTATAAGCCTTGGCGTAATTCTGGCATGACGACAGTGACAAATGGTACTGTTAATACAAAGGTGGATAAGACCTACTATAATGGTTCGTATGCGCTGAATGCTCAGTGGACGGTATGGAACGGAAACAAGAAGACCAACACCGTAAAGTTGAATACCTTAGCGGAAGAGACTGCGGAGTTAGCTGTAGAAAAAACTGCCAATAGCATTCAGGAGAGAATCGCCCAGCTTTATACACAGATTCTCTATCTGACAGAGAATGTGAAAGTACAGGAACAACTGTTGGAGACCAGTAAGAAGAATGAAAATCGTGGGCGTGAGATGGTGGAGGTCGGTAAGATGTCGAAAGCTGACCTTGCTCAGCTGACTGCTCAGCGTGCTACAGATGAATACAATATTGTGGAAGCACGAGCCCAGATGTTAGACTGCCAGTTGGATTTGAAACAGCTTTTGGAGATTACCGATGAAGAACCGCTTGAGGTGGTGATGCCAAATTATACCGATGAACAGATCCTGGCAGAAGTCCCTACCTTACAATCGGTATATGAGCAGGCTCTGCTGAATCGTCCTGAGATTGGGTCGGCTCAGTTGGCTATCAAAAGTGCTGCGTTGAATACCAGCATTGCAAAGGCTGGTTGGATGCCTAATGTGAGTATGACGGGTAGTTTTGGAACAAGCACTAATTCGTTGACATCTACCGATTGGGGCGATCAGATGAAGACAAACTTTGATGCCATGGCTGGTATGTCGATAAGCGTTCCTATTTATGACGGTCGTGTCACGAAAACTGCAGTGAACAAGGCCAAAATTAAGGAGCTACAGGCTAAACTTGATTTGGCAGAAGAACAGAAGACGCTCTATGCTACGATTCAAGATTATTGGTTGAATGTACTTACAAACCAGGAGAAGTTCCGTGCCGCCAAGGCGAGTGTGGAGAGTGAACAGGAGAGTTTCGATCTGTTGCAGGAACAGTTCCGCTTAGGACTGAAGAATATTGTAGAGTTGATGAGAGGTAAAGATAATCTGCTCTCAGCTCAACAGAGTCAGTTGCAGTCGAAGTATCTGGCACTCTATAATCGGCAGATGCTGAAGTTCTATGAGAATGGTGAAATTAATTAATAGGAGAATCATAAAATTAGCAATATGAAGAAGATTGATAAGAAAGTGTGGATAGCACTGTGCGTTGTGGTAGTGGCAATAATTGCCTATTTCCTGCTATCTGGTGGAAAGAAAGAAGAGAAAATCTCTTTTGATACGGTTAAAGTTGAGAAGACTGATATTCATACCTCCATCACGGCTACGGGTACGATTGAACCTGTGACATCAGTAACTGTTGGTACACAGGTATCTGGTATCGTGTCGAAACTCTATGTTGATTACAATAGTGTGGTGAAGAAAGGTCAGGTAATCGCAGAGCTTGATCGCACGAACCTGATCAGCGAATTGAATACAGCTAAGGCTAATCTGACAAGTTCTGAGAGCACTTTGGCTTATGAGAAGGCTAACTATAACAGGTATAAGACACTCTATGACAAAGGTCTGGTAAGTGCCGATGATTATGAAAGTGCTTTATTGTCGTTCAGAAAAGCCAAAGAGGATGTCAATAGCAAACATGAAAGCGTGAAAAAGGCACAGACAAACTTGGGTTATGCAACCATCACTTCACCTATCGATGGTGTGGTTCTTTCAAAGTCGGTGGAAGAAGGCCAGACCGTAGCAGCTTCGTTTAATACGCCAGAACTATTCAGCATTGCCCAGGACTTGACCGATATGCGGGTGATTGCGGATATTGATGAGGCTGATATTGGTGGCGTGAAAGAAGGTCAGCGCGTGAGCTTTACTGTGGATGCATTCCCTGAGGATCATTTTGAAGGTCATGTTACGCAAGTGCGTCAGCAGGCTAAAACAGAGAGTAACGTGGTAACCTACGAGGTGGTGATTTCTGCACCCAACAATGACCTGAAACTGAAACCAGGACTAACTGCCAACGTGACGATCTATACATTTGAGAAGAATGATGTGATGGCTGTGCCTACGAAAGCACTGCGTTTCATCCCAACGGAAGCAATTTTGGAGAAAGGACAGACTATAAGTGACTGTGAGGGTGATCATAAACTTTGGACGCTGGAGGGAAATGTCTTCATGGCTCATAAGGTAGAGGTTGGAACCTCTAATGGCATCATGACAGAGATTACGGGTGGTATCCCAGAGGGAACGGTGATCTTGACTGATTTCAATATCAGTGGTGGTGCGCCAGAGGAGAATCAACAGGCTGGTAACCCCTTCATGCCGCGTCCAAGAGGTAACAACAGAAGCGGTAATAATAACAACCAGAGGAGATAGATTATGGCTGAAGACAATAGAAAAGTTGTCATCGAACTGCAGAATGTGAAACGCTACTTCCAAGTAGGCTCTGAAACGGTAAAGGCATTAAGAGGCGTGTCGTTTAAGATTTACGAGGGTGAGTTCGTGACAATTCAGGGTACATCAGGTTCGGGTAAATCAACGCTGTTGAACCAGCTTGGATGTCTTGATACACCTACCAGTGGCGAGTATTTTCTGGATGGCATCTCTGTTCGTAGTATGTCAAAGACACAGCGTGCTCATCTGCGTAACCGTAAGATCGGTTTCGTGTTCCAGAATTATAACTTGTTGGCGAAGACAACTGCTGTTGAGAATGTGGAGTTGCCACTGATGTATAACTCCTCATATAGTGCCTCTGAGCGTCGTGAGAGAGCTATCAATGCATTAAAGGCTGTTGGACTGGGTGACCGATTGGAACATAAGTCGAACCAGATGTCAGGCGGACAGATGCAGCGTGTAGCCATCGCTCGTGCGCTGGTCAATGATCCTGCAGTGTTGTTGGCAGATGAGGCTACAGGTAACTTGGATACACGTACCTCGTTTGAGATGCTTGTGCTGTTTCAAGAGCTTTATAAGCAGGGACATACAATCATCTTTGTAACGCATAACCCGGAGATTGCTGAATATGCAAGCCGTAACATTAATTTGCGTGATGGTAAAATCAGGGAGGATACTGTTAATACAAATATCAAGTCGGCAGCAGAGGCACTGGCTCAGTTGCCAGTACCGCAGGATGATTAAGAAGTGAAAAGTGAATAGTAATGAATATACTGAATTTGTTTAAAGTGAGCCTGAGAGCTGTAGCGAACAATAAGATGCGCTCGTTTCTCTCGATGTTGGGTATCATCATCGGTGTGGCGGCAGTGATCATCATGATGAGTATCGGACAGGGCTCAAAAGAGAGTATCCGGGCAGAACTCTCCACGATGGGCACAAACCTGCTGACGATTCGCCCAGGTGCTGATATGCGTGGTGGCGTGCGTCAAGATCCATCGAGTATGCAGACGCTGAAGATGGCAGATTATGAGCGTATCGTACGTGAAAAGAAATTCGTGACAAAGGTGTCGCCCGAGGTGACGGCGAGTGGTCAGGCTATCTATGGTAACAACAACACGAACTCTACGATGTATGGTGAAAGTGTTGATTATCTCGACATCAAAAAGTGGGATATTGAAGAAGGTGAGTGCTTTACTGAAGAAGATATCAAGAAAGCTTCAAAAGTGGTGGTTGTCGGAGCAACCATTGTAAAGGAACTATTTGGAGAACATACTGATCCTATTGGCAGAACCATTCGTTTTAAAAGCATTCCTATGCGTATCATAGGCGTACTTAAAGCTAAAGGTTATAACTCTTGGGGTATGGATCAGGACAATGTTATTATAGCCCCCTATACAACAGTGATGAAACGTATCGCTGCCCAGACTTATTTCTCAAGTATTGTCTGTTCTGCCATTACAGAGGAACTGTCGGATGCTGCCATCGAGGAACTGACACAGATTTTGCGTGATAATCATAAGCTGAAGGAAGGGGCAGATGATGACTTCACCATCCGTTCGCAAGCTGAGATGATGGAGACCATGTCGAGTACAATGGATACAGTGACTATCATCTTAGTCGTGGCAGCTGCTTTCTCACTGCTTGTGGCAGGTATTGGCATCATGAACATTATGCTTGTGAGTGTTACAGAGCGTACGAAGGAAATCGGACTACGCATGGCAGTTGGTGCCACCGGACCTGTAATCTCATTACAGTTCTTGATAGAGTCGGTGCTGATTTCTGTGACAGGAGGTTTGATTGGTGTGATGGTAGGGGTAGGTGCCAGTAGTGCTGTGTCAGCCCTTGGTATGCCTTCGAGTGTACCGGCATGGAGTATCTATGTGTCGTTCTTGGTATGTGTGTTTATCGGTGTGCTCTTCGGCTATATTCCAGCCCAGAAAGCAGCCAATATGGATCCTATAGAAGCTATCCGTCATGAATAAGCGAGTTGTCATATTCTTGCATGTAGCCTTGTGGTCTATCATGTTTTTAGGACCGGTATCATTCCTGCGTAGTGGTAATATGACACCAGTGCAGTTTCTGTTGTTCTGTGTATCACCTTTGTTGATGATGGTTGTGTTCTATATGAATTATTTGTGGCTGACACCTCATTACTTTGTAACAGGTAAACATCGTTATTACTTGTTATGGAACATTCTGATGGTGGTGAGCTTGGGTTTGCTCCTTCATTATTCGATGGTTTTCGCTCATGAGGCATTCGACGTCCCCAGCCCTCGGATCATGACTAGGTTGGAAACCATATCGTATATCATGCACGATATCTTTAATCTTGCTGTTTCTGCTGCGGTTGCTACAGGTATTGTTTTGGCTTTACGTTGGCAACACAATGAAGAAGCACGTCTGGCGGCTGAGGCTGCAAAGACAGAAGCGGAATTGAAGAATCTTCGATCGCAGATTAATCCCCATTTTCTCTTAAACACGCTGAACAATATCTATGCACTGACGGCAATTGACCAAACCAGAGCTCAAGAGGCTATCCAGCAACTCTCAAGGTTGTTACGCCACATGCTATATGAAAATCAGGAGGCTCAGGTGGATTTGCAGGATGAGATACAATTTCTAGAGAACTATGTCAGTCTGATGAAAATCCGATTGTCGCAGGATGTTGATGTAAAACTAACTAAGCAAGTGTCGGATGCCCATCTGAAAGTGGCGCCTCTGTTGTTTATTTCTCTGGTTGAGAATGCCTTTAAACATGGTATTAGCCCTACAAACCCCAGTTTCGTCCATATTTCTATTTTGGAAGATGGGCATATACTGCGTGTGACTATCGAGAATTCTTATTATCCCAAAAACGAACAGGATAGAAGTGGACACGGCATCGGCTTGAATCAGGTTCAACAGCGTCTTGATTTAGCCTATTCTGGGCGTTATGACTGGCAGAAAGGAATCAGTGAAGACGGAAATACTTATACCTCACAAATAACGATTATCATATGATTATTACCTGTGCAATTATCGATGATGAGCCCCTGGCAGCCGGGCTGCTGGAGAGCTATGTCAAGAAGACACCTTACTTGAGCTTGCAGGGCACTTACAACAGCGCCATTCAAGCTATGAAGAATCTGCGCGAGGATCCTGTTCAGTTACTTTTCCTGGATGTACAGATGCCAGAGTTAAGTGGTTTGGAGTTTTCGAAGGTCTTACCTAAAAGTATTAAAGTGATTTTTACGACAGCCTTTTCACAATATGCTTTAGATGGCTTCAAAGCCAATGCTCTTGATTATCTGTTGAAACCTATTTCCTATGAGGATTTCCTGAAATCTACAGACAAAGCATACGAGTGGTTCTCTATTTGCATGAAACAGGATGTGTATAAGCGTGACCGTTTTATGCTTGTAAAGAGTGACTATAAGTTATTGCGGGTTGGGTTGGATGATATCCTCTATATTGAGGGAGAGAAAGACTATGTGAGCTTCGTCATGAAGAATGGCGAGAAGGTTATGTCGCTGATGTCGATGAAGAAACTCGACGACTTCCTTCCCAAACCAGAGTTTCTGCGCACACATCGCTCTTTTATTGTCCATATGCCAGAGGTTCAACTGGTTGATCGCTTCCGTATCGTATTTGGCGATGTTTATGTACCCATCTCTGAAAACTACAAAGAGGAAGTGCTTGCATATCTTAATCAGCATACCTTAGGGTAACTCTTTCGAAAAGATATAAAGGCAGATGTGTAAAAGGTAAAATGAAAAGTGCATCTTGCAAAAGGATGCTAAAGGCAATTTTTATTTGCAAATAAATATAAAAAAATCAGGCTGCTTTTGTTTTTTTACCTTTTACGTTTCTGCCTTTTTACTTTTTTTATTATCTTTGCACTCGGTTAGGCCGAAATAACTCATTTTTAAATAAAACAATTATGGTAAACTACAAGGATTTAGGTCTCGTAAATACACGCGAGATGTTCAAGAGAGCAGTAGCTGGTGGCTATGCTATCCCCGCTTTCAACTTCAACACAATGGAGCAGATGCAGGCCATCGTGATGGCTGCAGTAGAGACAAAGTCTCCTGTTATCATGCAGGTTTCAAAGGGTGCACGTAACTATGCAAACGGCACGATCCTCCGTAACCTGGCAAAGGGTGCTGTAGAGTATGCAAAGGAGCTCGGTTGCGAGCATCCTGAGATTGTTCTGCACCTTGATCACGGAGACAGCTTCGAGCTCTGTAAGGATTGTATCGACAACGGTTTCTCTTCAGTAATGATCGACGGCTCTTCACTGCCATATGAGGAGAACATCGCTTTGGCTAAGAAAGTTGTTGACTATGCTCATCAGTTCGATGTAACCGTAGAGGCTGAACTCGGTGTGCTCGCTGGTGTTGAGGATGAGGTGCAAGCTGCTGAGTCTCACTATACCAAGCCTGAGGAGGTAATCGACTTCTCTACCCGTACAGGTTGCGACTCTCTGGCTATTTCTATCGGTACCTCTCACGGTGCTCACAAGTTCACTCCAGAGCAGTGCACACTCGTGAACGGTGTGCTCGTTCCACCGCCATTGGCATTCGATATCCTGCATGAGATTGAGAAGAAACTCCCTGGATTCCCCATCGTGCTTCATGGTTCTTCTTCTGTTCCTATGGAAGAGGTTAACACCATCAACAAGTACGGTGGTCACCTCGAGGCCGCTATCGGTATCCCCGAGGAGCAGTTGCGTGAGGCTTCTAAGAGTGCTGTATGCAAGATCAACATCGACTCAGACTCTCGTCTGGCTATGACCGCTGCTATCCGCAAGCACCTGGCTGAGCATCCTGGAGACTTCGATCCTCGTCAGTATCTGAAGCC
>JAEEGG010006242.1_pt1 | contig 27994 bp, 16 predicted proteins | sample 9134161 | NCBI WGS metagenome assembly JAEEGG01 (sample SAMN16246543, study PRJNA631951) | gut metagenome | biome: gut microbiome; feature: rumen; material: CR-attached | host: Bos | place: Iran: Karaj | collected 2018-10 | reverse complement strand
TACTCTACCCAGACGCCACAAAGGGCGCCTGCTTCTTGTACTACTTCTCTGCTTATGTAAGTCTTTCAAAGAACTCCTTCTTCATGTGCCTCACAGGAGGCTTCCCTGTTTAGCGGATGCAAAGGTACGAACTTTAGGGAAAACTACCAAACTTTTTCGCATATTTTTTTCATAACAATGCAAAGATTTTCTTCCTTCTTGACATAAGGCAGAAAAAAGTACAACTATACATTATTATTATAACGCGCGAGAAGGGCCGTTTCTTTCTCTCTTGTCTGAGCCAAGAACAGCTGATAGTCATCACTATCAGGATGGAAGGGCTGATGGTGGAGTGCAGCTTTGACAGGTTGCCAGTCCTTGACAAACTGCTTGGCCAAAGGGCTGAGGTACGTCTCTGACAACCGTTCCCAGATATACTCCACCGCCTGTGCAGAAGGATGCAGCATGTCGGGCTGATAGAACCGGTAGTCGCGCAGCTCGTCAAGCACTATCTCATAGGCAGGGAAATAGCTGACGCAGCCGTACTGGCGGCACAGCTCGTCGGCTGCCATGAGAAGGGTTGCCTTCGACAGCTGACTACCGTGAAAGCCATACTTGGCATAGCGTATGGGACTGACCGTGACCACCACCTGCACATCGGTGCGTTGGGACAGCAGTTTATCGACAGCCTGCGATAGGAAGTCTGTGCATTCGGCGACTGACAGTTCCTCCTCTGCGAACAGATGATGTGGCCGTTTCTGACAGTTGTCCACAATCTCGCCCGTTTCTTTCAGGCGATATACGTGGTTGGTTCCCAGTGTGATGAAAGCGATGCGTGGCACTGCCCCACCCTCCCCCTGTCGCAAGTCAGTCCAGCGTGCTATGGTGTGAAGCACGGATGCGGGATTGTACATCACGCCGAAAGGATTGGCCACCACCGGGAAGCGCTCCTCGGCAAAGCGTTTCCCTATATTGTCGGCAAAGCACGACCCTACGAAGAGCAACTCTTCGAGCGGCTCAATGAGGAACGGCGGCTTGGGTATGTCTACTATGGTACGGAAAAGCATGACTAAGAACCTACTGTCTATTTGATTTTGATTGTCACATTCACGTCATCCTCCGTCCTGGCCTGAGTGGAGGTCGCCCCGTCATCAAAAGGTTCAATATACGCATAACGGCATGGCACCACAATATTCCCCTCCGTATCCATGAGGCCGTACCGGCCGTGCTGTCTTACAATAGCCCGCTTACTTTTGAAAGCACAGATGAGTTCATATTGTTCCTCATTCTTTGTGAGTTTGGGATAAGAGTCAACAAAGGAGAAAAACGGCATCGAGACCTCGTCGAACACCATGGATGTCATCGGCTTGCCTTGCTCATTGAGTATTCCCCAACGTTCATCCTTGTGAACGAAGACGACATAAGTACTATCCCGGAATCTCCCTATATCCATATCGTCATATTTATCATCTGTCAGTTCTTTTCCTCCCACTGTCACCAATTGCACACCTGCAGCCGTCTCTACCGCATACAACGGCTCTATGATGCTTTTCACGTTCTTATAGCGACAAGGCAGGATCTCGGCGAATGTGGAATCGCACAAACCTGTCAAGCCGTCATTCCTCACGAACAAGTAGCCACTGTAAAAGCGGAAATCGTCATAGCGTGAGAGCAGCATGCCATACCTGTTTTCATAACGAGTGCTGTCTGCCTGCCATATCTCGCGGAGGGCCTGTCGCGCATTCTCTGCATAGGGCGACCAGCCTTCCTCTATCACTGCCTGCTCATAGTAGCGTATGGCCGCCTGTATGTCTTGCCGGCAACCTTTTCCTGAGCGCAGCATATTTCCACATATAGTATAAGGTTCTGCTTCAGTAATGCGACCAGCTATATCCTCCATCAGGTGGAACTTGGTTTCATCGTCGGTAGCAGTGCGATAACGATAGGCAGAAATGCATTTCAGGACATCATCGCTGCAGTCATCGTTGTCGTACAACACGACAAACAGGGCTTCTATCTTCTGTTTGTCTGTTTCCTCGGGGCTGTTGAGCGCGTATCGGGAAAAGCGTTCCGTCAGCTCTGTGGAATATTCATCGTTCAGCAGCAACACATTAGCCGGTGTTAGCACGTTAAGTATTTCAGCGTAAGGCAGTGAAGACACATTCTCAGCCTTCAACAGGAAGACCTCTGCTGCGGCATTTACCCTGATAAACTCGTCCGACTCTTCGGCATTGTAGGTTTCATCGCCGCTGCCATCGTAGATAAATGGTGTAAGCAGTTTGCCCTTCTTGTCCATATAGGCATATCGTCCGTAGCGGTTCACGAGCAGCCTGCCTTTCTCTACAGGCTGTTCCACCTTGTATTCTACGCCTCCGACAGTAATAGTCATACTAAACCAGCCACTGCTGACCGACGCTAAGTGCATGTCAGTGAGCAGCATTCCCTCTGCGTCGGCAAACTCCCAACGGTCGTTTTGCTTCACACAGTATATCTCTGCATACTTGCAATACTCTACGGCCTCATACTTTTGGCCAAGTTTTTCTGCCATCTCATCGATGTACCCCTGAGCGTTCACACCTAATGACGTTAAAAAGAACAACGCCATTGCAACAACGCCCTTTGAAATCAGTTGTGTACAATAGGCAGCTACCGCATTAAACAATCTTTCCATAACAATTATTTATAACAGACAAAAGAATAATGAGTGTGGCTACTTACCTGCCACTCTCTTTCCCTTCTTATCGATAGTATATTCCCCATCGTCGGTTGTAATAGTGGCATAGCCGTTTTGGAAGGAACTTGGACAATAATAGAACGGCCCGGCTATGACCGTTTCGCCCTTCTTGTTGATGAAACGCCAACCGTTATCCCCCTGGACCGCTGCAAGGCCTTCACTGAATGGACTCGCCCCTTCATATTGCATAGGCAAAACCAAGTTGCCCTTTTTATCAATAAAGCCGTATTTGCCATCTTTTCTGACCGCCGCCAGCCCTTCGGTGAAATCGCTCCAAAGATAGTAGTAATTGTCACCCATGTACAAAGTCATTTTCATGATGTCATCCTCCACATTGCTGAAGATGTAATCTGTCACCAAGTTACCTCCCCGATGGGCCAATGCCCATTTCCCGCCCGACTGTACTGCATAGAGGCTGTCGATATATCTGTTGGGAGGCAGTATCATATCGTATTTGAATGGCAGCAGCATCTCGTTCTTATCGTTTACGGCACCAATCTTTCCGTCCTTCATAAAGACGAAGCAATTCTGGCTGTAAGGTCCTATCTTATCATATTCGAATGGCAACACGACCACACCAGAAGAGTCAATGATGCCCACTTTGTAGTCTTTCATTGCATAGTACAGTGTCTGCCGCTTGTCTGTAGCCTTTTCATCGTATTGTCTGTCTATGTCCCTAAGAAATTGATATACGAAAGGAGTAACCTGTTTGTAGTCATGGTCGAACAAGGCACACAGACTGTCTTTCACCACCAGAAAGTAGCGTAACTCCGGAAGCGTGGTGTTCAAAGTGTACACACCCTCATAGCTTATAGGCAGCAATTCCACAGCGTCTGCATTTGCAACACCTACCTTCCCCTTTTTATATACTCCATAGTGCAGAATAGGCTTAACGCTTTCATCGAAATCGTAGATAAAAGAATAAGCACTGTCATACTTTTCCGTGATTCTCTGAGGTATCGAATCCTCCTGGGCAGCAGTATTCCCAGCTACCAGCAACAAGGCTGCAATAACTGCTGTTTTTGCTTGCATCTTCATCATCATAGTTTCTTATTTGTTACATTTCTGCAGGCGAGAAAGCCTCATCAGCTTCTTTGCGGCCACAAAATTACTACTTTTTTCTTGATCTGCAATATATAAAGCCAAAAAAACGGTTTACGTTTGACATTATTCATTATTATAGGAGGGTGTGCTGCGCCAGCTGAAAGAAGAACCTTTGTAGAATGAAAAAAGGCAAAAACGGCACTTTGTTAAAAAAAGCGAGTAAAAAACTTGCAGATATAAAAAATAATCCCTAACTTTGCAGCTTAGATTTGGGAGCGCAGGCGTTTCCGCCCGCTATGTATGCGGCCGAGGGCGTCCGTTCTCCTCTTCCTATACGACGCTGTATTATTAACCTAATAAAAACAAACCATTATGAAGAAGTATTTAGCAGAACTTGTTGGAACGTTCACACTGACGTTCCTGGGTTGCGGTGCAGCCGTGGCCCTGGGCTGTGGCAGCGACACAGCCAGCATCGTAGGAACCGCCATGGCCTTTGGCTTGGCAGTAGTGGCTATGGCCTACGCCATCGGCGGCATCAGCGGCTGCCACATCAACCCCGCCATCACGCTGGGCTGTTTCCTCACTGGCCGCATGACCTCCAAGGACTGTGGCATGTACATGGTGTTCCAGACCATTGGCGCCATCCTGGCAGCAGCCGTGCTGAAGCTCATCGTCTCAACGGCTGAGCCCAGTGCCATCATCACCACCGACACTGGTGCCAACGCATGTGCCTTTGGCGTTACCAACGGTCTTATTGTAGAGATTGTGCTCACCATGCTCTTTGTGCTTGTGGTGCTCGGCAGCACGTCGAAAACCAACGGCGCCACCAACAACTTCGCCGGCCTGGCCATCGGCCTCTCGCTCATTCTCATCCATCTGGTAGGCATCCACTTCACAGGCACCAGCGTGAACCCCGCACGCAGCATCGGCCCCGCCCTGTTTGCCGGCGGCGACGCCCTGAGCCAGCTGTGGGTGTTCATAGTAGGTCCCTTCGCTGGCGGCGCACTGGCAGCCGGCGTGTGGAAAGCCATTCACCCCGACAAAGCATAGACCGCTATGGAGCAATACATCACCGTACGTTGCAAGAACAACGGCGAGGTGGTGCAGGCTCCCATGGGCAGCACGCTGGAAGAGATCTTCCAGCTGCTGCACGTGGAGATGGAACGCCCGCCCATTGTAGCGCACGTTAACAACAAGGTGGAGGGCATGCACTACCGCATGTTCAAGCAGAAAGAGGTGGAGTATCTCGACATCACCTCGGCTTCGGGCATGCGTACTTACACCCGCTCGCTATTCTTCGTGCTGTGCAAGGCTGCACACGAACTGTGGCCTCAGTGCCGCGTGTCGATAGACATTCCCGTGAGCAACGGCTACTACGTAGACCTGCAGTTGAAGCGTCCGCTGACACTCGACGACGTAGGGCAGCTGCGCCGCCACATGCAGAAGATTATCGACAGCGCCCTGCCCATACACCGCCACGAGACCACTACCGAGGAGGCACTGCGCCTGTTCACCGAGAGCGACTCGCCATCGAAGGTGAAGCTGCTGCAGAGCCTGGGCACCCTCAACACCACGTACTACAGCTTAGACGGCTATATAGACTACTACTACGGTGCACTGCTCACCAACACGTCGCAAATCTATCTTTTCGGACTTGAGAAGTATAACGACGGCTTGCTGCTGCGGCTGCCCTCGCGCGAACACCCCACCGAGCTGGGTGAGATGGTGATGCAAGACCGCATGTTCAGCATATTCAAGGAGCACCACCGCTGGCAGGGCATTCTGAAGCTGCGCACTGTGGGCGACCTGAACGAAACCATCAGCAAGGGCTACTCCTCACAGCTTATTCAGATAGGCGAGGCGCTGCAGGAGAAGAAGATATCGCAGATAGCCGATGACATAGCCCGCCACAAGGGTGTGCGACTGGTGCTCATAGCCGGCCCGTCGTCGTCGGGAAAGACCACCACCTGCAAGCGTCTCAGCGTACAGCTGGCAGTGAACAGCATCTGGCCCATCAACATCTCGCTCGACGACTATTTCGTGGATCGCGACAAGACTCCGCGCGACGCTTCGGGCGACTATGACTTCGAACATCTGCACGCGCTGAACCTCGACCTCTTCAATGAGCAGCTAAACGCGCTGTTCCGTGGCGAGGAGGTGGAGCTGCCGCGCTACGACTTTCCCACGGGCACCTCGCAGATGAGCGGCAAGAAGCTGCGTCTGCCCGACGATGCCGTGCTTGTGGTGGAGGGCATACACGCCCTGAACCCCGAGCTGACGTCGCAGATACCGCCAGAGAAGATATACCGTGTGTATGCCTCGGCACTCACCACGCTGCTGCTCGACAACCACAACTACGTGCCCACTACCGACAACCGCCTGCTGCGCCGCATCATACGCGACTACAAATACCGCGGGGTGTCGGCACGCGAGAGCATACGCCGCTGGCCGTCAGTGGGCAAGGGCGAGAACCGCTGGATATTCCCCTATCAGGAGAATGCCGACCAGATATTCAACACCGCCATGCTCTTCGAACTGGCCGTCATCAAGCGCCAGGCCGAGCCGCTGCTGGAGCAGGTGCCTGAGAACTGCCCCGAATTTGCCGAGGCCTACCGCCTGCTGAAGTTCCTGCGCTACATTAAGCCCATACCCGAAGATCAGATTCCCCCCACGTCGCTGCTGCGCGAGTTCCTCGGCGGCTCGTCGTTCACCTATTGACGACGGCTACGTGGCTCAGCCGTTTTTTCACTAACGCCCCCTCTTTAGAGCTCTCTAGAGAGGGGGATTGTTTTTAAGCTGTTTCTTCTTGGTAGTTTTTCCGAATATCATTCGGAACAAGTGAAGAAGCCACCGACCAAGCGAATATCATTCGGAACAAGTGAAGAAGCCACCGACCAAGCGAATATCATTCGGAACAAGCGAAGAAGCCACCGACCAAGCGTATCGCCCCTAGGGATAGACGGCCTGTCCTGATGGAAGGGGCACCCGTGCTCACAGTGTCACTTCTCGCCCTCGAGCCATTGAGCCATGCCCCCATCATGACAGCATACTGCAGCAGGCAGATGAACATTAAAGAGATTCCCCTACAGCTTTTTAGGGATTTTCCTATTGCGTTTTCGCGGAAAATGATTAACTTTGCACCACGATTGTGATAATAACGGTAAAAACAAAACTTTGCGAATATGAAAAAGATAGTCATTACCCTGATGTGCGCAGGACTGCTGTTGAGCAGCTGCGGCAGTTACGAGGCCACTGGTGCCTATACGGGCAGCATGTTTGGCGACATGATAGGCTCAGCCATCGGCGGCATAGCTGGCGGTTGGCGCGGCCATGAGATAGGTTCGCTGGTAGGCACCGTAGGTGGTGCCGCCATAGGTGCCGCCATAGGCCAGTCGGCCGACCGCAGACAGGAGCGTCGTGCCCAGGCAGCTCGCGCGCAGCGCCGCTCTGAGCAGCAGCGTGCGCAAGCCCAGCGCCAGGGCTCGCAGCGCACCCCCACCGTGGTGCCCCAGCAGCGGCAAGAGAGCAGCGGCTATGACCCGCAGAGCAGCGGTTATGACCCGCAGATGGGCGGCGACGACCGCATCACCTTCGACGGAGCCGCAGGCACCTATCCTGCCGAGGGTGCAGTAGTGGCACCTCCCGTTGCTCCTGACCGCATGGCCTTTGGTCACGACGGCGCCTTCAACGGACCGGCGCTCATCATACGCAATGCCGGCATCTACGAGGATGAGCGCGACGGCGTGCTCACACGCAACGAGTCGTGCAAGGTTATCTTCGAGATAGCCAACAACTCGCCGCGGCCCCTCTACAACATTTTCCCCTTAGTGGAGGAGGTGACGGGCAACAGGCATGTACACATCTCGCCCAACATGCGTATAGAGAGCATCGCCCCCCATCAGGCCGTACGCTACACGGCCATACTGAAGGCCGACAACCGCCTGCGCAACGGGCAGATAGAGGTGCGCTTGGGTGTGGCCGAGGGCAACAAGGTGATAGAGTCGCAGACCCGCCAATTCTCCGTGCCAACGGCTAAGGGCCACCGCTAACACCACTAACGACGAAACTCACGGATAACACGAATGCTTCCATACGGCTGACAGGTGTAGGCGCTGTGCTTCACTTCCTTGTCGACAGCCTGTGTGTGTGCTGCCTCTTTCTGCTGGCTGACACCTCGACGGCGACAAGCCTGATGGGTGTGTTCCTCACCTACAACATTCTGGCATTTCTTACACAACCACTGACGGGCATGGCTGCCGACCGTGTCCGCCAGCGCCGTTTATTGCTGCAGGCCTCCGTGGCATTGCTGGCTGCCGGCGTGGCCGTGGCCTCGCTGACGGCTGGTGTGGGGCGTGGCGGAATGGTGGCCTTCATGGCGGTTGCCTTGCTCCTAGGCATGGGCAACTCGCTGTTCCATGTATGGGGCGGCAAGGAGGTGGCCATAGCCAGCGGCAACGACATTCGCGCGCTGGGAGTCTTCGTGGCTACCGGAGCCTTGGGTCTTGCCGTGGGCGCAGTATGGCATGCGTGGTGGTTGCTGTATGCGCTGCTGGCAGTGCTGGTGGCGCTGAGTGTTGTGGCTCATGGTGCTTATAGCGCTACTGCCACTGCGGTGTCGACCGTTACTGCCGCTGCAAATGCGAATAGCGCCCCTGGCGGGGCATCCAAGCCTGACAGGTCTATCCAGAACCTGCTGTCGTTCAGGGCATGGGTGGTGGTGCTGCTGCTCATGGCTATCGTGATGTTCCGCTCGTATGCTGGCGAGAGGTTCACTGCTGGAGTGGCGAAAGGGGCAGACATGATGCTGCTCATTGGTGCGCTGGCCATGACGGGAAAGGCGCTGGGCGGCTTCATCGTGCGCGAACGACTGGCGTTCCTGCTAGTATTGACGACAGTGGTGATTCTCCTCGAGCTGAAAGCAGACAGTATATGGTGGCTGGGTCTTCTGCTGGTCAACGGCACCATGGCCTTCACGCTCTGGCTGGCCAACAAGTTCATGCCCGGGCGCGAGGGGCTGGTCTTCGGACTGCTCGCCGCAGCCCTGATGCCCGGCTATATGCTAGCCATGGCAGGTGCCGACAGAGATGCCGCCATACTGCGCCTGCTGCTGACGCTGCTGCCCACCATCGCCATAGAGCTGGGCGTGCTGTGGGCGCTGCGCGAGCGCCACGCCGATGTGCTGTGGTCGGCCGTGGTAGTAAACATTCTCACCAACATTCCGCTGAACCTCTTCCTGACATACGTTGACGGCGGCTGGACGGCCCTCATAGCCGGCGAGGCAATAGTGCTCGTGGTGGAGGCGCTGTGGTATAGCTACTTCGTGCGCAGCTGGGGACAGGCCTTTGCCTATAGTGGTCTGTGCAATGGTTTCAGCTTTTTCATCGGAATGTTGGTGCAGCTGGTTTGGATACTGTTCAACAGCTAGACTTCAGGCCATAGCGCAGTGAATGCAAATAGTAAACTAGAAAAATAGTAAATAATAATCAACCTTTAAAAAACAAGAAAACAATGAGCATGTTAAACTTTCTTTTGGACATTGCACCCTATCCGCGCCACTACGACAGGCATCCCAGGGTGATTGACACAGTGGAAGACACCATCGACACCGTGGTGGGCGTGGGACAGCAGATGGGCGACGGCGCAGGAAGCGGCAGCAGCAACCTGCCCTTCATACTGGGCGGCCTGCTGGCAGCCCTCATTGCCATGGGCTTCCTCATCTTCATGGTGAAGTCCTACCGCAAGCGCGGTGAACAGCAGGTGGCCTTCAGCTAAGAGGCTGGCCACCTTACCACTTCACACTTTCCCGCACGCGCGCGCGTTTTATACGCGCGCGTGATTGTTTGGTGCTTGCACCACTTGCACCACACCTCATTATCAGTAAGTTACATGCGCCTTTCAGGGGCACCAGCTTGCACCACAAAATCCCAGGGCCTGGGACAAACACAGGAGGGCCTCCCGTGAAAAAAAGTGGCCGCCAAATTTTCACGGGAGGCCACCATTTTTCTTTATCCGCTGTTCTTTGTTATTCAGGCCGCTGGCCGCAGAGTGGTGCAAGTGGTGCAAGCACCTAACAGTCATACGCGCGTATAAGACGCGCGCGCGCGAGGCTGACGGTGCTATGCTACAGACTGAGGCGACGGGCCTTGCCAGCTTGTAGGCTAAGGGTCTTGGTGGTGCCGTTGCAGTGCAGCACTACTGAGCCACTCTTTTTGGCCTTGATGGTGACCTCGGTGGCACGACCACCCTTCCACACCATGTCCACCTCATAGCCGCCACGGGCACAGAGGCCGTGCACCTCGCCGTCGGGCCACTGAGGGGGCAGTGCGGGCAGCAGCTCTATGGCGGTGCGCACACTGCCCGGCGTGGTGCCTTGCTTCATGGTGCTCTGCAGCAGCATCTCGCATATGCCCGCCGTGCCGCCGAAGTTGCCGTCTATCTGGAAAGGCGGGTGAGCATCGAAGAGATTGGGATAGGTGCCTCCGCCCGGGCGTCGGCGGTCTTTTCCGCGATAGTTGTCAGGACTCACATAGTTGAGCAGCATCTGCAGTATGTGATAGGCCTGCTTGGCGTTGTGCAGTCGCGCCCACAGGTTGATGCGCCAGCCGGTGCTCCATCCCGTGGTCTTGTCGCCCTTCTGCTCGAGCGTCTTTACGCAGGCGGCTAATAGCTGATAGTTGATAGCGTGGAGGGCAGAGTTGGCCACCGCCATAGATTTCGTGGTTGAAGCAAGCTCCACACGCTCCGCTTTGCACGCTAAGCTATTAATATGGTGGCCCGGGTAGATGCCTATGAGGTGGCTCTGGTGGCGGTGGTGCGGGTCGAAGTCGCGCCAGTCGTGGAACCACTCGTTCAGGTCGCCCTCGCTGCCTATGGTGTAGGGGTGCAGGCGGGGCAGGGCCTCCTTTATTCTTTTCACTGCGGGAGAAGCGTCGTGCACTATACTAGCGGCCAGTAGGGTGTTGGCGAAGAGTTCGCGTATGATGGCCATGTCGGCCGTGGAGCCGTAGCAGGTCATGCCGTGGTAGCCCTTGTCAGTGATGTACTCGTTCTCTGGCGATGTGCTGGGCGCCGTTATCAGCTCGTCGGGCTTGTTGGGGTTGGGCACGAGCCAGTCGAGGCAGAACTCTGCTGCACCCTTCATCAGCGGGTAGGCCGTCTGGCGCAGGTAGGCATCGTCGCGCGTGAAGAGATACTTCTCCCACAGCGTCTCCACCAGCCATGCCCCGCCCATGGGCCAGTTGGCCCACTCTGGCTTCTCGTTCTTCTCGCCCACGGGGTTGGCCATGGCCCAGATGTCGCTGTTGTGTCCTGCCGACCATCCGTGGCTGATGCCGTAGTAGTTCTGGCTGGTGTAGCGGCCGTTCTCAGCCAGCGCCCCGACGAACCCGTCCAAGGGCATGGCCATCTCAGCGAGATTGCAGTTGAAGGCGGGCCAATAGTTCTCCTCCAGGTTGATGTTGATGGTGTAGTTGCCACGCCATGGAGCCCACTGGTGGGGGTTCCACAGTCCCTGCAGGTTGGCGGGCACTGCGGGTGTGCGCGAGCAGCCTATGAGCAGGTAGCGCCCGTACTGGAAGTAGAGCGTCTCCAAGTAGCGGTCGGCATCGGCACAGCCAGTGTTGTAGCTTTTCAGCAGGCTGTCGGTGGGTATGGCATCGACGGCAAACGCCGATGCACTCGTGGAGGCAGAGGGACCGGAAAGACGAAGCCTGACGCGGTCGAAGTACTGGCGGTAGTCGCTGATGTGGCGCTGCAGCACCTCGTTGTATTTCACGTTGGCAGTGTGCCAGGCACGGTTGTTAGCCAGCTCTATGTAGGGGGCGCCCTCCTTTACGGGATGGCGGTCGAAGCCGTTGAAGCTGGTGGCGTTCACCACATAGATGGTGGCCTCGGTGGCATGGGTGATGCTCAGCGTGGAGTCGGTGTGGCTGACGGTGCCGTCGGTGGCCAGTCGCACGATGGTGCAGAAGTGTATAGTCTCTTCTTCGCTGCCATCGGCATGGCCTGTCATGGTGAGCTGCTGGTTGCTGGCCTTCACGCTGTGCGGCAATATGGAGTTAAGGCTGAGTTCCAGGTTGAGCGCTCGGTGCATAGATGCGCAGATGTTGATGGCAATGAGGCTGTCGGGGGCCGAGGCCAGGTATTCGCGCCGATAGCGTATGCCGCCTACCATATAATATGTACGAGCGATGGCAGAGTCGAGCGACAACTCGCGGCGGTACTGTCCCATAATAGGTATGGCCTCGTTGTATCGCTGTCTGATGTGGAGCGTGCCCAACGGCTGGTAGTGGCAGGAGTTGTGACCCTGTACGTGTAGCTGCAGCGAGTCGGCCAGGGCATAGTTCTCGGCAAAGAGTGCCTGACGTATGGAGGGAATCCACTGGCTGGCCCCGGCGTCCTCCTGACGGTCGATGGGCTTGCCCGTCCACAGCGTGATGTCGTTCAGCTGCAGGATGTCGTCGTCGGGATTGCCATATATGAGTGCCCCTATGCGCCCGTTGCCTATGGGCAGTGACTCCTCGAAGAAGGTGGCGGGCTGATTGTACCACAGCCGCATGGGCTGCTGCTGAGCGATGGCGGCCACGGTAGCCATGCAGCCCAAAAGGGAGAACAGTGCTCGTTTCATGTTGTTTCAGTGATTAGGTTTGCATTGACGGGTCAAAGGTACGAATAAATGAGCATAGAACAAAAGAAAAACTTGTTTTTCTTTCTTTCTATCGAATGAAAGTACCTTCGGCATAGCCAAAGGTACGAATAAATGAGCGAAGAACAAAAGGAAAATGCTTTTTCTTTTGTTTTTTCCTCGCTTTTTCGTACCTTTGCCCTGTCAAAGAATACCACCTGCTTATAAGACTGCTGAAACAAAATGAAGAGAATAGCCCTGTCACTGCTTTGCACTATACTCTGCCTGACGGCCGCGGGGGCCAGGCAGAAGCCAACGCCCATCAAGATAGAACGGATGAGCGTAGAGAACTACACGGAGCCTATGGGCATAGGCACCACGGAGCCGCGATTCGCCTGGATGATTACGGCCGAGGGGCTGAACGACGTGGTGCAGACGGGCTATCACCTCATTGTGAGCGATGACCGCGGCGAGGTGTGGAACAGCGGCATGGTGAGCAGCAGCGAACAGCTGTGGATAGCCTATCGCGGCAAGCCGCTCAAGGCCAGGCAGCACCTCAGCTGGCGACTGAAGGTGTATACCAACAAGGGCGAGACCGACTGGAGCCCCGACCAGCCATTCAGCATAGGACTGCTGACAGAGAGCCAATGGGGCGGCCGATGGATAGGGCTGGAACACCCGCAGCCAGGCGAACTGACGGCTCAGCAGCACAGCCGACTGGCCGCCCGCTACCTGCGCAAGGTCTTTACGCTGAACGGCAAGCAGGTGAAGCGGGCCACGGCCTACGTCAGCGGACTGGGCTTCTACCGCCTCTTCGTGAACGGTCAGGAGGTGGGGAAAGACGATGTGCTGAAACCCATGCCCTCTGACTACAGAAAGACCATCTACTACAACACCTACGACGTAACGGCCTGCATGACCGACAGCTTTGCAGTGGGTATCATACTGGGCAACGGCAAGTACTTTGCGCCACGCCAGGATAAGCCCTACAAGAACAACACCTTCGGCATGCCTAAGTGCCGCATGAACATAGTGGTGGAGTATGCCGACGGCACAACGCAGCGGTTGGTCACCGACGAGTCGTGGCGCGTCACCGCCAACGGCCCCATACGCGCCAACAACGAATACGACGGCGAGGAGTATGACGCCCGCATGGAGCTGAACGGCTGGCTTGCCGCCGACTACGACGACAGCCACTGGCAGCAGGCCGAGCGCACGGCACTGCCAGAGGGGGTGTTGCGCTCACAGCCGGGCTGCCTGCGCCAGCAGGAAGCCATGAACAGCAGACACAAAGGCTCCAACGTCTACGATTTCCAACAGAACCTGGCAGGATGGGTGAGCTTCCTGCCACAGGGCAAGGAGGGCGACACCATACGCGTGCGCTATGCCGAAAGGCTCAACGCCGACGGCTCACTCTACGTAGACAACCTGCGCAGCGCCCGCTCCACCGATATCTATATATGCAGTGGCAAGGAGCATGAAGCAGCATGGCACCCCTCGTTCGTCTACCATGGATTCCGCTATGTGGAGGTGACGGGACCTGCCACCAACGTGCAGGCATGGTCTATAGGCGACCACATGGAGCAGACGGGCACCTTCCTATGCAGCGACACCATATTAAACAAGGTGGTGGAGGCCGCCCGACAGGGCATAGCCGCTAACTATAAAGGCATGCCCATAGACTGTCCGCAGCGCGACGAGCGGCAGCCCTGGCTGGGCGACCGCACCGTGGGGGCACTGGGCGAGAGCTTTCTCTTTGGCAACGAGCGCCTATACACAAAGTGGGTGCGCGACATCTGCGAGGCGCAGCGCAGCGACGGCGTCATACCCGACGTAGCACCCGCCTTCTGGAACTACTACACCGACGATGTGACGTGGCCCGCCGCGCTGCCCTTCGTCTGCCAGATGATTTACGAGCAGTATGGCAACATGCAGCCCATTGCCGATGCCTATCCCGCCATGAAGCGATGGGTCATGCACCATCTGCAGGAGAATGTGCGCAACGGCTTAGTGACCAAGGACAAGTACGGCGACTGGTGCATGCCGCCTGAGAAGCTCAACATGATTCACAGCGAAGACCCCACCCGCAAGACCGACGGCACGCTGATAGCCTCTGCCTACATGATACGCTGTATGCAGCTGATGGAGCAGTTCGCACGCATGCAGCAGTTCAGCGACGATGCCCTCTACTGGCAGAAACGGCGCGAGATGATGACCGCCGACTTCAACCACCGTTTCCTGCACGTAGCCACAGGTAGCAGCCCCAGGGCAGGACATCCGCTCTATCCCGACAGCACCTACTACGACAACAACACGGCTACGGCCAACCTGCTGCCGATAGCCTTCGGCATCGTGCCCGACACACTGCGAGAGGAGGTGATGAAAAACGTGGTGGAGAACATCATCGTGAAGAACGGCGGGCACGTGGCATGCGGCGTCATAGGCATATCATGGCTGCTGCGCACCCTCTCTGCCAACGGCTACAGCGACGTGGCCTACCTCATAGCCACACAGAAGACCTACCCCTCGTGGGGATACATGACAGAGAACGGCGCCACCACCATCTGGGAACTGTGGAACGGCGACAAGGCCAACCCCGCCATGAACAGCGGCAACCACGTGATGCTGCTCGGCGACTTGCTGCCCTGGTGCTACCAGACGCTGGGCGGCATAAGAACAGCGGAAGGCGGTTCGCACGCCTACAACTGCATCAGGCTTGAGCCCGACTTCACCATACAGGCCTGCTCGTGGGTAGATGCTTCGTGGCTGTCGCCCTACGGACGCATAGTGAGCCGCTGGAAGAAGACGCTGCAGCAGCTGCACTGGGAGGTGGAGATACCTTGCAACAGCAGTGCCACCGTGGTGTTGCCAGGGGGCGAGGAGCGCACCATAGGCTCTGGCCGCCATGTCTTCGACGTGACCATACCCACCAGCGACGAGCGCATAGTGAAGGACGAGTTCCTCTACGAGACGGCGCCCTTCGCCTCGCCCCATGCCGCCACCATCGTGGAGACACGCCGCGGCGATCTGGTGGCAGCCTACTTCGGCGGCACCTACGAGCGCAATCCCGACTGCTGCATCTGGGTGAACATCAAAAAGAAGGGGAAGGGCGAATGGAGCGCTCCCCTCCTCGCGGCCGACGGTATGGTGGACGGCGAGAAGACTGCCTGCTGGAACCCCGTACTGACGGAGATGCCCAACGGCGAGCTGTGGCTCTTCTACAAGGTGGGAAAGACCGTGGCCGACTGGACGGGCTGGCTGGCAAAGTCAAAAGACGGCGGCCGCACGTGGAGCAAGGGCGAGCGGCTGCCCGACGGATTCCTCGGCCCCATCAAAAACAAGCCTCTGCTGCTGAACGGCAAGCTGCTGTGCGGCTCTTCAACCGAAGGCAAAGGCTGGCGGTTCCATGTAGAGATATACGACCTGAAGACCAAGGAATGGCAATACGTAGGGCCTATCGAGTCGACGCTGGCCACACCGACGGTGCAGCCCGACACGCTGACGCCCATCGACTGCATACAACCGTCGTTCCTGCAGCTGAAGGACGGCAGGCTGCAGGTGCTCATGCGCTCGCGCAACGGGCGTATAGCTACCTCATACAGCAGTGACCGGGGTGAGACATGGACGCCCGTCACCCTTACTGACCTGCCCAACAACCAGAGCGGCACTGACGCCGTAACACTGAGCGACGGGCGGCAGGTGCTGGTATACAACGACTTTGCCACACTGCCCGGCACGAAGAAGGGACCACGCACGCCGCTGGCGCTCGCCGTGAGCAACGACGATGGCCGCACATGGCGCCACGTGCTCACCCTTGAAGACTCGCCCGTGGGCGAATACAGCTATCCCGCCATCATAGAGGGCAGCGACGGCACGCTCCACATCACCTACACATGGCGCCGCCAGCGCGTGGCCTACAAACAGGTGAAGCTATACTTATGAACGCCTTATATGCAACAGATGACTATCCATTTCTGATATTTCACGCACTCTATGCGAAGAATTTCGCAACGAAACACTCCGCAAGCACGCACAAGGCTGTCTTTCATCTGTTGTTTACGGCAACTTGTCAAGGAAGTAAAGGCGGTCATCGCCCTGCAGATAGATGCGGCTGCTGGTGGCACAGATGCCCCCGATGGGTGTGGTGAAGTGATATTCCGGAAACCCCAACTCGTGCACCACCCACAGGTCTGAATTCGGATAGCTGTGATGCACCCACACACGGTCGCCCTGCTTATGGACGGGGAAATAGAGGTGCTCGTTGGTAAAGTGCTGGGAAATGTCGAGATGCTCGTTAACCATGTACACCTCGCCGTTCTCGGTCATGACCGTACAGTTCTGTCCGTCGAATTCAATCAGTTTGAAAGAGCCTTTCAGTGGGTAGTAGACATAGAACGGTGCAGTGCGCATGGCCCAAAGCCTGCCGTATTGCTTTTGGTTCCATAATGCTATTTCAGTGTCTGGACTGCGCAGGTCTGACTGATAGGCCAGACCGTCGTCGAACATCATATAGACGCCGCTAGGTGTCAGCGTGGCATCAGCCACAATATCCTTTTTCAAGGTGAGCAGGTTCATAAACCGTTCCTTGCCCGTTTTCTTGTCGAAAGCAGCAATGAAGGGGCGTCCCATCTTCTTCAGGCCGCCGGCCACCACGCCATAGCCATAGCTGAACATGTAGAGCAGCGAGTCGTCTTGCAGCAGGGTGGCGTGTGTGGCAGTCTTATCAGGCAGGTCGGTCTGCCACACGGTGTTAAGTGTGCTGTCAAGGCACACCACCTGCTGACGGTCGGCGAAGAAATACACTGTGCTATCTTTCACCACGTTGCTGTGCAGGCTGGTCACAATGTTCTGGCCAATATAGAAGGGATAATAGCCATATCTTCCGCCCGACAATGCAACAGTGCCTACCGCCGCAGTAACATCCAAGAGTCCTTGCAACAGTGTACTCTTCACATCAGTGACAGCCGTCTTCGCCTTGTACACCTGTGTCTCGCCCGTAAGCATATTCAGGCGCACAAGGTTGTCGCATACCACTATCAAATGGTTAGCGTCGTCGAGGACAGCATCGCCCCATCCCCAGTTCTTGTCATGGGTCACTTTGGCAGTCCATAGCTGCTGACCAGTGCGCATGTCGTATCCCAAGAGCTTGCTTGAAGCATTGTTTTTATAGCCTATCACCACGCCTTCAGAGTCATCAATCTTTACTAACGACATCTTGGCCTGCCACACGGTGTTGCCTGTATTCTTGTCTAACAGCGTGATTTTCCTGCCGTCGTCGATGAGCACTCCACAGCATGTTGGCACCAGTTTCTGCTTTTTGTATTCGTAGGGCTGCGTCCACAGCATCTGGTGGTCGGAAAGGCGCAGCATTCCTATATCTCCTTTCGTATCCCACTCTCCTGTGTCCCAAGCTTGTTCTCTGAACATCAGCAGCATGTGTTCCTGCTGTGAATCGATGGCCATGTCGTAGATGGTACGCCCAAAATCCAGAAAATGGGCTTCAACCTTGGCGCTGTCTATAAGGTGTACACCTATGGACGACGTGCCCGTAATGGTCTGCGCCGGCAGCAGGGCACAGCGCAGGGCAAGTAATGCAATGATGACGATTCGTTTCATTCTAACAAAAAAGGTCTGCTTCTGTTGTATTGAAAACATTTAGCTTCTGTCCTATTCAACAGCTACTTCTTTGTGGCTCGTATGAAATAGCAGATGAGGAGCACATAGGCAGCAAGGGCAGCCAGTTCAGAGAGTGAATTGGCGAGCCACTCCTCGTGGATGAAGTTGAGGTTGAAAAAGCGCATGAGGGCGCTTACCACACCCATGAGTGCGCCACCGGCAATGAAACCGCTGGCAAGAAGGGTGCCGCGCTCGCCACGTGCCTCGTTCACGGCCTTGTCCTTCGAGCGGGTGGTGACATACCAGCTGATGGCGCCGCCAACGACGAGCGGGGTGTTCAGCTCCAAGGGTATGAACATGCCCAGTGCCACGGCCAGGGCGGGCATCTTACAGAAGTTGATGATGAGCGCCAGCGCGGCGCCGATGGCATAGAGCAGCCAGGGTGCTCCCTGTCCGCTCATCACCGGGTCGATGACGGCGGCCATGGCATTGGCCTGAGGAGCCGACAGCTGACCGCTGGTGAAGCCGTAGGTTTCGTTGAGCAGCATGATGACGCCACCCACGGTGGCTGCCGAGACAAGGGTGCCGAGGAACTTCCACGACTCCTGCTTCTTAGGCGTTGTGCCCAGCCAATAGCCTATCTTCAGGTCGGTGATGAAGGCGCCAGCCATAGAGAGGGCCGTACACACCACGCCACCCATGATAAGTGCTGCCACCATGCCACTGGTGCCCTTCAGCCCCACGGCAGAGAGCACAACGGAGGCGAGGATGAGCGTCATCAGCGTCATTCCGCTCACAGGGTTGCTGCCCACAATGGCAATGGCATTGGCAGCCACAGTGGTGAAGAGGAAGGCTATGAACGCCACAAGCAGAATGGCCACCACGGCAAACATAAGATTGTGCATGACGCCAAGCCAGAAGAACAGGAACGACACTGCCAGCGCCACCATGGCGGCAATGGCGATGAACTTGAAGGAGAGGTCGCGCTGCGTCCTGCGCACTTCTGCGCCCGCATCGGCACTGCCCTTCAACTCCTTGCCTGCCAGCGAAACGGCGCTCTTGATGATGCCCCACGACTTCACAATGCCGATGATGCCGGCCATGGCAATGCCGCCGATGCCGATGCTGCGGGCGTAGGTCTTGAATATCATCTCTGGCGACATCTCACCCACGGTCTGCGTCACGCTCACGCCGCCAATGTTGAGCACCGTGTCGTGGAACAGCAACGACATGCCGGGCACGATGAGCCACCACACGGCCAGCGAGCCCAGGCAGATGAAGAGGGCGTATTTCAGTCCGATGATGTAGCCCAAGCCCAGAACGGCGGCGCCCGTGTTAATCTTGAACACCAGTTTGGCCTTCTCGGCTATGGTCTCGCCAAAGCCCACCATGCGTGTGGTCACCACCTCGTTCCACCAGCCAAAGGTGGCCACGATGAAATCGTAGAGACCGCCTACAATGCCAGCTATGATGAGCGGCTTAGCCTGGTCGCCGCCTTTGGCACCCGACACAAGCACCTGCGTGGTGGCCGTTGCCTCCGGGAAGGGATACTTGCCGTGCATGTCCTTCACGAAGTACTTGCGGAAGGGGATGAGGAAGAGTATGCCCAGAATGCCGCCCAAAGCCGAGGCCATGAACACCTGTACAAATGAAGCCGACATCTCAGCGCCGTATTTCGCCTGCAGGATGTAGATAGCAGGCAAGGTGAAGATGGCGCCAGCCACCACGGCACCTGAGCAGGCGCCGATAGACTGTATGATGACATTCTCGCCCAGCGCCCTCGAGCGTCGTGCGGCAGTGCTCACTCCCACGGCGATGATGGCAATAGGTATGGCGGCCTCGAACACCTGGCCCACCTTCAGTCCTAAGTAGGCAGCGGCGGCCGAGAAGAGCATGGCCATGAGCACGCCCCACGTCACCGACCACGTATTCACCTCCGGGTACTGGCTGCGCGGTGACATCAGCGGTTCGTACTCCTCGCCTTCCTTCAGCTCGCGAAAGGCATTCTCTGGCAGTTGGGTCTTTATCTCTTCCATTCTTTCTCTAAGCTTCCTTATTTACAATTTAGAGATGATGCCAAGCTCAGTGGCACGGACAAACTCTATAATGTGGCGTATATGCGGACTGTCGGGCACCTGCTGCTCTATCTGCAACACGGCGTCGAAGACCGACGTCTTTCCGTGGAAGAGCAGACGATAGGCATTGGCAATGTGCTTCAGCGTCTTGTCATCGACGCCGTATGCCTTGCCCATGGTGTAGTTCACGCCACCATACTCCGAGCGCTTGGTGCAGATGATGTAGGGAGGCACGTCTTTCGAGAAGGTGGTGCCTGCCTGTATCATTGCTCCCTCGCCCACACGCGACTTGGCGTTCTCAATGACGCTGGAGGAGAAGATGACACCGTCTTCAATGATACAGTCGCCGGCTATCTTTGTGCCATAGCCGAACACGCAACGGTTGCCCACCTTCGTGTCGTGGCTGATGTGGGCGCCTTCCATGAGCACATTGTCGTTGCCTATGACGGTCTGGCCGCCTGTGTGGGTGGCGCGGTTGATAACCACGTTCTCGCGTATGATGTTGTTGTCGCCTAAGATGCACTCCGACTTCTCTCCGTGGAAGTCGAAGTCCTGCGGCAGTGCACCGATGACGCTTCCCTGGTGCACCTTGTTGTGTCCGCCCATGCGTGTGCCGTCGAGTATGCTCACGAAGGGGAAGATAATACAGTTGTCGCCTATCACCACGTCATCCTCTATATAGACGAAGGGGAATATCTTACAGTTGTTGCCAATCTTCGCCTTGGGCGAAATCTCGGCTCTTGGACTAATATCGCTTGCCATAATTCTTACGTTACTAATTACTCATTACTTAGAGCCTCCGCCCAGTGCCTGATAGAGCGTGACCACGGCCTGCATCTTGGCAAAGTCGTCGCTGACGAGCGAGATGCGGGCATTGAGCAGTGATGACTGTGCCTGCAGCACCTCCAGATAGCTGCTGCCCTTCGAGGTGTAGAGCTGGCGAGTGTCTTCCACCGTCTTTGTGAGTATGTCAACACGCTTCTGCTCCAGCTGCCGTTTCTCTTGACTGCTGCTGTAGGTGAGCAGTGCGTTCGACACTTCGTTGCCCGCCTTCAGTATGGTGTTCTGCCAGGTATTGAAGGCCTGTTCCTCCTTGGCCTTTGCCACCTTCAGTCCAGCCACTATCTGTCCGTGCTGGAAGATGGGCTGCGTGAGACTGCCCACTGCTGAGAGGAGCCATTTGCCAGGATTGACCACTGCCCCGAGATTATTGGTGAAGGTGGCTGTTCCCGTTACGGTGAGGTTGGGGTAGAAGCGCGAGCGTGCCGCCTCCACGTCGTAGAAGCACTGTGCCAGTGCCATCTCGGCAGCGTGCACATCGGCACGGTTGGAGAGCAGCTGTATGCCCACACCGGCCGCGAACTGCTCTGGCAGGTGCTGACCGTAGAACGATCCGCGGTCAATGCGGTGGCCCGACTCGTTGAGCAGCAGGGAGAGCGAGTTTTCCATCTCGCGTATCTGGCGCTTCATGTCGATGACCTGTGCCTGCAGCTGATAGTAACTGGCCTCGGCGCTCTGCACGCTAGTGCTGCGGGCACGGCCCAGTTCCATCTGCAGCTTCATCATGTCCCATGTGTCCTTCGTCAGCTTCTCCATGTCATTGAGAATGGCCAGCTGCTCGTCGAGCATCATCAGGGTGTAGTAGAGTGTGGCCACGCCGCAGATAATGCCTGTCTGAGCAGCCACCTGATAGTCCTTCATCATGAGCAGCTGCACCTGTGCAGAGCGTTTCTGCGAGAGGATGTTGCCGAAGAGGTCGACATTCCACGAAGCAGAGATGGGCAGCTGATAGGTCTTCGAGGTGGTGGCGCCGTCCATCTGCACCCGGCTGATGGTGCCGCTGGGGGCAATGGCGATGCCTGGCAGGAAGGCGAGTTTGGCCACCTTCAGCATGTCCTGCATCATCTGCACGTTGAGCGCAGCGTTGCGCAGGTCGGTATTGTTCTCCAAGGCCGTCTCTATGAGCGACTGCAGCTGCGGGTCAGTGAACACTTCGCGCCAGGGCAGCTGTCCGAAGTTCTCGTCGGTGTTAACCATCAGCGTGTCAACGTCAGAGCTGATGTCACGGTACAGTCCCTGCGTGTTAACCTCAGGCCTTTCGTACTTATTGTAGAGGCCACAGCTGGAAAGCAGGAGAAGGACTACCCCAACCCCTCCCCAACGGAGGGGCTTTAGTATGTTTTTTACAATTCTAATTATTGCCATATCTGAATAAAACTTGCTTGTTTCTAAATAGATCATCTAAACCATCCTCCCCGCCTTATGGAGGGGCAGGGGGTGGGCTTATTTCTCCAGCTCATACTCCACAGGCCGCTTGGCATACTGCTGCAACTCTGTGGTCACATCGGGATTCTCTTCCTCGCCCTCGAACTTCATTGGACGAATCTTCTCCTGCAGACTCTGGAACACCACGAACAGGGCGGGCACCACGATAATCTGCAACAGCGTGCCTATGAGCATGCCGCCCACAGCGGCAGCGCCCAGCGTCTGGTTGCCGTTCTTGCCCACACCGCTGGCGAACATCAGCGGCAGCAGACCTATAATCATGGCGAGCGACGTCATGAGGATAGGACGCAGACGGGCGGCAGCGCCGAGGATGGCACTCCACGAGATGGCCATACCCGTCTGTCGGCGCTCCAGCGCGAACTGCACTATCAGGATGGCGTTCTTCGCCAGCAGGCCTATGAGCATGATGAGCGATATCTGCATGTAGATGTCGTTGGCATGGCCGAATATCATGGTGAAGAAGAAGCAGCCTGCCAGTCCGAAGGGCACTGAGAGCAGCACTGCCCATGGCAGTATGTAGCTCTCGTATTGTGCTGCAAGTATGAGGTAGATGAACATGAAGCAGAGCAGGAAGATGATGGCCGTAGAGTTGCTGGCCTTTGCCTCCTCACGCGTCAGTCCGCTATAGTCGTAGGTGTAGCCCGTAGGCAGCACGTCGGCAGCCACCTCCTCAACGGCCTTGATGGCCTCACCGGTAGAGTGGCCGGCAGCCACGGTACCTGTAACGTTGATACTGGTGAAGAGGTTGAAGCGGTTGATGTTCGACGGGCCGTAGACACGCTCCAGCTCACAGAACTCCTTCACGGGCGACATGCCAGCGGGCGTGCGCACATATATATTATTGAGGCTCTCCGACGTCATGCGCGTCTCGGGTGCACCCTGTATCATCACACGGTAGAGCTTGCCATAGGCGTTGAAGTTCGACGCATAGAGTCCGCCGTAGTAGCCCTGCAGCGTGGTGAGCACCGTCTGGGGCGATATGCCGCTCTGTTTACACTTTGCCACGTCCACATGAATCATGTACTGCGGATATGCAGGGTTGTACGACGTCTGTGCCATCTGGAACTCCGGCCGCTTGTTCAGCTCGGCAATGAACTGCGTCACTATGCCATAGAACTTGTCGAGCGAGCCACCCGTGCGGTCCTGCATCACAATAGACACACCGCTGTTGGCCGAGAAGCCGGGAATCATAGGCGGCGAGAAAGCCAGAATCTTTGCGTCCTTGATGTGGGCGGTCTTCAGGAATATCTGTGCTACGACGCCTGTCGACTCCATGGGGTTGAGGAAGAAGCGGTAGATGCCGTCGCCCTGCCACAGTCCGCTCAGCTTCCAGAAGAATCCTTTCTGGCGCTCCTTGAACGGCTTCAGCTTCAGGATGAACGTGGCCTGGTCTGAGCCGGCACCGGCTATGAAGTTGTAGCCCTGTATCTGCTCGCGGCTCTGAATGGCGGGGTCGGCAGCGAGGATGCTGTCCACCTCGTTAATGATCTGTCGAGTGCGTGCCACCGACGTTGCGGGCGGCATGGAGATGGTGCAGAAGAGGGTGCCTGTATCCTCGTCGGGCACGAGGCCGGTCTTCGTCACCTGCATGGTGCCCACGAGGGCTGCTATGCCCACCACCACAATGATGCCTATCAGTATGGGGCGGCGCACCGTCTTCTCCACACGCTTCTTATACTTCTCCAGAATCTTATTGTAGCTGGCGTTGAACGAGGCATGGAAGCGGTCCACTATCGACATCTTCTTCTCCTTGCCGTCCTTGTCGTGCGGTTTCAGGAAGATGGCGCACAAGGCGGGCGAGAGCGTCAGGGCGTTCAGGGCTGAGATGAAGATAGACACGGCCATCGTCACGCCGAACTCACGATAGAACGTACCCGTGGTGCCGCCAAGGAACGACACGGGAATGAACACCGAGGCCATGACGAGCGTAATGGAGATGATGGCGCCGCTTATCTCGTTCATGGCGTCGATACTGGCGGTGAGCGACGACTTGTAGCCCTGGTCCAGCTTCGCGTGTACCGCCTCCACCACCACAATGGCGTCGTCCACCACAATGGCGATGGCCAGCAGCAGAGCCGACAGCGTGAGCAGGTTGATGGAGAAGCCAAAGACGCTGAGGAAGAAGAATGTACCTATGAGCGACACTGGCACGGCAATGAGCGGGATGAGCGTAGAGCGCATGTCCTGCAGGAAGATGTACACCACGAGGAACACCAAGGCGAGTGTCATGAGCAGCGTGAACACCACCTCCTCAATACTGGCGTAGAGGAATTCCGTCACGTCGTAGTTGATTTTGTAGTACATGCCCGGCGGCATGAGCTTCTGCTGCTCTTCCAGCTCTTTCTTCACCTGCTTGGCTATCTCGTTGGCGTTGGAACCGGCTATCTGCTGCACCATGCCCATCACCGACGGGATGTTGTTGTTCTTCATCGACACGCTGTACTGCTGTCCGCCCAGCTCAATCTTGGCCACGTCCTTCAGTTTCAGTGTGTTGCCGTTGGCATCGCTGCTAATCACGATGTTGCCAAACTCCTCGGCACTTTTCAGACGGCCCGTGTAGCGCATGGCATACTCATAGGCTACGTCGCTCTCCTGACCGAAGTTACCAGGGGCAGCCTCGATGTTCTGCTCGGCCAGCAAGGCGCTGATGTCGGCAGGCATGAGGTTGTACTGCTTCAGCACTTCAGGCTTCAGCCAGATGCGCATGGCATAGGTCTTCAAGCCCGGGCTCTGCACGTCGCCCACACCCTGTATACGCTTGATGGCAGGGATGATGTTGATGTTGTTGTAGTTAGTCAGGAACTCGTCGTCGTAGCGGCCGTCGCTGGTCAGCGTGAACATCATCACTTGGCTGGTCTGGCGCTTCATCACCGTCACACCGATGCGCGTCACCTCGGCTGGCAGCAGCGACAATGCCTGCTGCACACGGTTCTGCACATTCACGGCACACATGTCGGCGTTCATGCCCTGACGGAACAGGATGCTGATGTTGGCCGAGCCGCTGCTTGCCGATGAACTCATGTAGTCCATGCCTTCCACACCGTTGATACTCTCTTCGAGGGGAGCGAGCACCGAGTTCTTCACCGTCTCAGCATCAGCACCAGGATAGCTGGTGAACACCACGACGGTGGGCGGCGCAATGTCCGGGTACTGCTCAATAGGCAGCGACACCAGACCGATAAAACCCAATATGACGATGAGTATAGAAATCACCGTCGACAATACCGGGCGTTTTATAAAGTTGGTAAATGTCATCTTTCTTTAATTAATAATTATGTAACTTTAATTAGTAATGAGTAATGAATAATTAATAATTATGATTTGATTGTTAGCACCAACTGCCATTGTTACTATAGCGCCTGCTGCCATTGTTGCAATAGCACCAACTGCCATTGCAACTATAGCGCCTGCTGCCATATGTTACTGCACTAATACAAGGGATTGGTGTAATCATAATTACTAATTACTCATTACTCATTACTAATTACTCATTATTTCTGCATCGCGTCTACAATGTCGCCGGCGGTCATGGCCTTGGCCTGCTCCTTGATTTTCTGCTGGTAGCGCTCAGGCGTGATGGGCACAATCACCATCTGGTCCTGCAGCTTGGTGATGCCGTTGGTCACGTACTTGTCGCCCAGGTGAAGACCGCTCGTCACGATGTAGTTGTTGCCGTCGTTCTGAGGGTCAACGGTAATCTCGGTGTACACCACCTTGTTGCTGTCGCTCAGCAGATAGACGAACTTCTTGTTCTGCACCTCGCTGACCACACTCTGCGGTATGACGATGGCGCCTTCGTTGGCACGCGGAATGATGATGGTGCCGCTGCCGCCACTCTTCAGCAGCCCGTCGGGGTTGGGGAAGTGTGCCTTCAGCTGTATGGAGCCGGTGGCTTGGTTGATGACGCCACTGATAGCAGTCACACGGCCCTCGCAGTTATAGATAGTACCGTCGGCCAGCTGCAGCTTCAGGGCGGGGAACTGGTCAACAGCTCCCTGCAGGCCGCCATTGCCCTTCGACATGGCGAGCATGTCTTTCTCAGTCATAGAGAAGTACACCTCCATCTGGCTGATGTCAGATACATGGGTGAGCACGTTGCTGGAGCTCACCAGTGCGCCCTTCTTCAGGGGCAGTGTGCCCACAACGCCGCGAGCAGGACTCTTCACATAGCAGAAGCTCAGCGTTTCCCTGGCCGATGCCAGTGCTGCCTGTGCCTGTGCCAGCTGTGCCTGTGCGCTCTTGTAGCTATTCTCGGCGGTCTGCAGTTCGTACTCGCCGATAACGTGGTTGTCAAACAACTGCTGTGAGTTCTCGTACGTCAGCTTCGCAGTGTTTACCTGGCTCTGTGCCGTATTCACCATGGCCTGGCTCTGGCGCACCTGCGCCTGATAGGTCTCATTGTCGATGACGAAGAGCACCTGACCGGCATTCACCTTCTGTCCCTCGGTAACGTTGATACGAGTGAGGAAGCCCGACACCTTTGGACGAATCTCCACATCCTGAATGCCGCTGATAGTGGCAGGATAGGTGGTCTGCATCTCGGCGGACGACATCTTCACCTCTTGAACGGGATACTCATTGTCGCCAAAATTGGGCATACCGCCGCCACCGCCACACGAGGTCAGTGCCAAGGCAACGGCTGCGGCCAAAAACATTTTTTTCTTTTTCATAATAGTCATCTTGTCTATTTTTAATTGTTTGATAGTCTGCTACATTCGACTGTTATACTCGAAAACCCGTGCGCGATTACGGGTTTTTCAAACTGCAAAGGTACAAAAATAATATGGAAAGTAAATAAACAGTACTGTATTTTTACACTTTATTAGCAAAAGTAATGACACAGCAAAGGAAATGATACAGCTGATAAGTTTAAATGCAGCGGCCGTCAACGGGCTTTGGTTACTACACTAGCAGTTGACAGGCGGGAGATAAGGTATACTTTCCACTTATAATAGGTGGTTATGATTATCCGCTATGAAGTGATTAAGACGTTAAAAGGCATCGGGGGCGTTTCTGCCACTATTGTTAGGTCGCACGCGCGCGCGTTATTATGCGCGCGTGACTGTTTGGTGCTTGCACCACTTGCACCACATCAAAGTGATGGTTCACGTATTTTGCGTGGCGCCCTCCTGTGAAAAATTCGCGCCCTCCTGTGAAAAAAAGTGGCCGCCAAATTTTGCTGGGAGGCATCCGCATTTTGAAAAAGTGGTGCAAGTGGTGCAAGCACCTAGCAGTCATGCGCGCGTATAAAACGCGCGCGCGAGACGACCTCCTCCTTTTCCGAGTAACGAATTAGGCATCGCCTAAAATGAAGCCACGAATAAAAACATTTTGGGTTATAGAGAAAGCGCAGGGAGTGCAGACAAAAGTGCAGGGAGTGCAGTCAAAAGTGCAGGGAGTGCAGACAGAAGCGCAGGGAGTGCAGTCAAAAGCGCAGGGAGTCCGTAGGCACTCCCCTCCCATGTAGGGGAGGGGTAGGGGTGGGGTCAGTATCTTTCTAAGGGCTTGAAGAAGCGCAGGTTAGACAATACATTGAGGGCAGACATCATCCCAAGCCGAAGGAGTGAGAGATGCCCTTGAGTAAGCGGATTGGGATAATACTGACCCCACCCCTACCCCTCCCCTACATGGGAGGGG
>JAEEGG010006241.1_pt1 | contig 27994 bp, 17 predicted proteins | sample 9134161 | NCBI WGS metagenome assembly JAEEGG01 (sample SAMN16246543, study PRJNA631951) | gut metagenome | biome: gut microbiome; feature: rumen; material: CR-attached | host: Bos | place: Iran: Karaj | collected 2018-10 | reverse complement strand
ATATGCTGATAAAGTTGGAACTGTTACCTAAGACGGATGTGACACCAATTGTAAAGAAAACCAGAGGCAGACCTAAAAAAGTCAAGGGATAGTTGATCTATACAATTGGGAAAGTTGTAATCAACTATACCATTTTCAACAGTCATATAAGCATCTTTCATTTCCATTTTAATTATTCTCCATATTAGCAATTGACAAAGATGAAGTGCTACTCAAAATCCGTAGCACTTCATCATACTGTAACGAGTTGTCGCTATGGATAACATCCTTCACTATTTCCTGATTCACATGATCTCCATCAATGTGAAAGCCATACTTGTCCCAGTTAAATATCCTAGATCAGTAATCCATAATATGACCCTAGAATTCCTCAGGCTTCAGATGGCTGAATACATACCAAAATTCATTTATCAATTCAGGTTAACCACAAGCTCATCATGAACAGACACTACCTTAAACTCATGGTTAGAAAGGCGTGCAACAACCTCGCAATGGCACTGTAATGGTCCGAAGGGACAGCATCTCCACTGGAGACAACTGAAATCACCCTGAGGGAACAGATACCAGAATAAGGCTGCTATTTATATAGATTACCGCGTTTCAGTTGAATCGGTTTTAAGATCAATTTCTCACTCGGAAATCTTTACTTTTTTATGACTAAATTTTTAAAGAACTAACTCTATCGAATAAAGGCGCATTTAAGGGAGAGAAATTATAAAGGAAGAAACGTTGATTCTACTAGAGTTATGAAGAGTGTCAATACTTTTTTTATAAAAACTCAATATTTTTTTAATTCCGCGTCATTGACATAATCAGAACTGTTATTTCGGCCACCTGCTTTAGTAGTGTAATATTTTGATTTACAATAAAAAATTATAAAAAATGTCATACATACTCATATAGCCAAAATTCATAAACAACTAAAATTTCAGCACTCTTACGTACTTTCTCAAAAACATGGCGAAATGGAACACCAGTAAGCAAATGCCGGATCGGGTTGTAAAATGCTGCGGATCACCTTTTCTTCCGCTGACGGATCTGTTTTTCTTCCAGTTTTGGGTCAGCCGGACCACTCCTTATAACTAATGCATTTTCAGGATTTTTGTCTTACAGAATTGGAATCGTTTTATTAAAACTGTAAATTGAATCTGACAGGAGGAGGCAACTTCGGTCTGACAGGCAGGAAGAAGTTGTGTAAAAGTCAGGAAAAAGATTAGAAGTAAAAAAACGTCATATCTCGAGAGTGGCAGATTAATAATCTGAAGCAGGTTTTCAGAATTTCTGTTTCACATTTGCTGAGATGATTTCTGTTCGTCAGTTCGAAGTTTTGCTAACGCTTCTCTCAGTTATCACATTATTGTGACTACCTTGAGAAGCACTAAATCTTGCTGCTAAATGCCAGGTTCGGGACTTTCACCCTATTGAAAATGTGCATTCCGAGCACACAAAAAGGAAGATCTCAGCTCTGCCCTGACATGCACATTACTGATCAAACTCCATACCAGCTATGCGACATGATTATAGGCGTATAAACTGCTCCGCTTTCTGAAATCAACCAGGTATAACCCGTCCACCAGGCATCCAAACTACTTGCCGATATCCCTGAGTTTAACCCCCTTCATCAGATTGCTCTCCAGATGTTCAAGAGAAACACCTTTTGTTTCCGGCACAAATGCAAGGATCAAGAAAATAGCAATGAATGAAAAGGCGGCATACATAAGCAAAGTCATGTCCGGACCCAATACACCCATTAGCGGAAGGAACGTAGCGGCTATCATCATATTTGACAGCCAGTTAGCACCGGTCGAACAGGTGATACCAAAATCCCGGCCCTTTAACGGCTGAATTTCCGAGCAGAGAACCCAGACCACAGGTCCGGCAGAAAAGGCAAAGGCAACAATAAAGACCAGCACTGAAATAACAGCGGCAAGGCTGTATCCGAAATGCATAAAACCGGCAACGCCAAGCATGGCTGCTGCCATTATGCTGTATCCTGCCAGAAGTATCGGCTTTCTTCCCCATTTATCAACAAAGGCGATAGCAATAAAGGTAGCCAGCACATTTGTAAGACCTATTGCAACAGTACCAAGATTTGTGTGAAATTCGGTGGTATAGCCTGCCGCCTTGATTAGCTCCGGTCCAAAGTACATGATGATATTGATACCGCAGAGCTGCTGCAGCAGCTGGAGAGTAATTCCAAGGAATACAGTCTTCCTGAAATTTCTGTTTTGCATAAACATGGCAAGTCCGTTGGATTTACCCTGACTGGAAACAGTACTGATAATTTCATTTGATTCCTGAACAGCCTCCTCTTCGCTGTTTCTGATTTTCTTCAGTACAGTAAGCGCCTCTTCGTTTCTGCCGACAGAAATCAGCCATCTTGGAGATTTTGGCAGGAAGAAGATTCCAACCAGAAAAATCACAGAAGGAATAACTGTGACTCCAAGCATTGAACGCCAGCCAAGAGAAACGTCCGGAATTAAAAAATTCTCCGCAATCTGACCCTCGGCTCCGGTAAAGGTAATGTTTCTGATCAGGGTATTGATAATGAAGGATGCCAGAATACCGATGGTAATCAGAAGCTGATACATGGTGATCATTGTTCCTCTGATATTTTTGGGTGCTACCTCTGAAAGATAGAGAGGAGCCGTAAAGGATGCAACACCAATAGACAGACCGACAATTATTCTTGCAACAATAAGCGATGCTCCGCTCCAGGCCAGAGCGCATCCCATGGCACCAATCACAAAACAGAATGCGCTTATAATCAGTGAATTTTTTCTTCCCAGTTTTCTGGTAAGGTAGCCTGATACAAGTGCACCGAATGTGGCACCGCCCATCATGGCTCCCACAACCCAGGAAATAACCTGCTCATCTACACCAAGATCTGTAACTATAAAGTCCTTGGCCTGGGCGATAACACCGATATCTATGCCAAACAGCAAACCGGCAAGAGCTGCCATAAAGCATACTAAAAAAACAGTTTTGGAATTCCCTGATGGCATAAAAATACGTCTCCCGCAAAAGTGAATGCAAAGAATACTCCAGTAAAAATCTACAATGAATAAAATGAAAGGCTCTGTTCAACAAAAGTTGTTGATTCCACAGAAACGCAATACGTTTCATAAAGTATTTATATTTTTTAACTTAAAAAAGTAAAATTTTTCGCTCATATAACTTTATGATTTATCGTGTTTATTTCTGGAGCAACACTATTCCATAACAGCGTTAATTTCCATAAAAACGGTAACTTTTCAGATTTTTGATTTTTAATTATGCTCTGGTTAACGTATTTCCTAAGTTAAGTCAGGCGTTAAATTAACCACACAAAAACTATGTTTTTGACTTGTGTGGTCCTCTTTTAACACCGGAATCACTACGCATTTTTCGAGGTTTGGAATCCTTTGATCCAGAAGGTCTGCCTCTCTTTCGTTTAGGCTCCTCAACATACTCACCACGAGCCTTGGCTTCAGCTATGGAAGTTTCACGTTCAATGGTTGCCTTGTTTTTACTTCCTAATTGTCGACCCCGTTTCCTTTTCTGTGTCGTACCAGACTCTGGCATTTTATGAACCTGACTCTGGATCGCTTCTGTTTTCCTGCGTGTGAAATCCAGAGCGATTTCATCAAAGCTGTCCATGTTCATAGAGAATTCTTCAAACAGATTTCTTGCGTTGACAGACATATCTCTGATGAACCTGTAGGTCCGATTTTCAAGGTGCAGAAACGTAATCCTGTCCATTTTTCGAATCATGTCATTTGTGTCCAGACCTTTGCTCTGACATGCAGTCATGATTGTATGTCTCAGAACAGTGGCTGCAAAGCAAATGGCAAACTTTGACATCATGGCGGCATCCGTGTGCACCCTTGTCGTGTCGAATCCTTCCTGTGATTTAAGAATCCGATACTGTACTTCCGAGGCCATTCTCAGTCCATAAATTTCGTATGTTTCCTTTGCTCCAAAATCACGCGAAGACAGCATTGAAAAGAAGCCTCTGTCTCTGAGTGATCTGCGCCATTCTTCATAGTTGCAGACAACACTGAATTTGCCATCCTGATCCTTAGTCACTTTAAGAAAAGATCTGAACTTTGTCGGGATCGTTGGTTCCAATCCCATTGCACATTCTTTCTCTGCCTTTTCTTTTGCTTCGCTCACGGTCAGATTGAAATCGCGCCCTCTGAAACACTCTCTGGTGGCAGAAAAGTACAGATTGATCACACCGGTATCTGGATTCTTTGCCCAAATTTGCGTTGTTCCCGATGTCCCATAGAGTTCTTTACTGTCAATGAGATATTCAGGATTGAAAAACATCTGTTCGCCATTGTTGTCCAGTATTGTCTTATATCCCAGGATATCTCCCGAGATCATGATGACAAAATCAATTTGCAGAGATCTAAGCGTCCTGACCACTTCCACCGTGCAAAAACCTCTGTCAAGTATAACGCCCTCGACATCAAGTCCGTACCCCTTCAGAAAATGAATGATCTTTTGAAAGGCCAGACAATCAACCTTTCCGCCTGGATTGACGAAGTATGAAACCGGTTCTCCACTGCCTGCTGCAACGGCATACATATAAGCGACTATGGGCTTTCCGCTATGGGACTTGTTCTCGCCATATTCTGCATAGTCACTCTCCTGTATTTGACAGTCGTTGTTCGAGCCGTCAATACAGATCCAAACCTTTTTCAGTCCATTTTCAACGCATCTCTTGATCCATCTGTCTCGAAACTCTGTATGCATTTCCTCCGTGAGATCATAAGTAAAAATATTCGAGAGAGTAGCATCGCCTGGAAGTTCCTTTGAAAAAATCACTTCCTTTCTCATTCTTTCAGGAAACAACTGGGTCACATCACGCCGCTCCAGTATTGAATACATGGAATAATCCATGATGATATTGGTGTACTTTGGCCCGTAGGTATCCTGGAGTACCTGGTATAGCCCATTTTTGTACGACGCACCGAGACATAATCCGTACATTCCAACATACATCTCGTATCCCTTTGGATCGTTGAACTTCGAATAAACCTGATCCCATATCTCCGGATACAACTTTCGAAATGTATCATTAGGGTGCATTGTGGATTCTGACGTTGCTACTCCGATAACCGTTCTTTTCTTCGTTACCGGCTCCATCAGGTAAACCCTGGCATCGGAATGATTTATGTATGCCTCATGCGGAATGGGGATTTCCGGGCGTTCTCTGTATACGTGGCTCATAATTATATATTCAAAATCAAAAGTTACCGTTCGGCAACATTTGATTATATCATATATAATTATTTTTGTGAACTCCTTTATCTAGCATAACCCCTTGTCGCATAAGGGTTTGTAAAGATTTTATCGAACATGACAAATAGCAGTTTTAATTACCCAAGTTACCGTTTTTCTAGAAATTAACAATTATCACCGATACTTTATATTTTTCTATAACTATGTATTCTTTTTTGTTCGAAAATTCTATTTCGAAGTTATTTAACGGCGTTGCCTTGTTAAAGCAACTTTCATGCATGAGATGCCTGAGTTCAAATGCAGAATAATCTGAGTGCCCGTGTTTCCTGTTTTTTCTCTCCTCAAAAAGCATGTCGAGAATGCTTCCTATACAGTCACTGTCTCTGTCGTTGTTTAAAACATTTATTAATGGAGGAGGTGAACTGAGGTCAACTGTATGAGGACCGGCAACGCTTGAATTCAGATAGTTACGCATTATTCTGCTGTATATTTCAATTACATCTATGTGCAATTGTTTATTCAGCATTGCGTTTTGCAAATTTTTTATCCCAAATCCATGTTCACCCAAACCTCTGTAGGAAGAAATAAACTTAAACATCTCATCAAAAAAGGTGTCGAAGTTAAAAATGGTATTAGATATTGATGAGCGAAAATACCAGTCTGGATATACACTTGTTCCTTTTAAATAATTATCTTTAAAATAAGGTATGCCTGTTTCGAAAATACTGAAATCGTCCAGAAAACAATGGTATATCTCAGCATTGCTGCCAAAATCTAATTTTCCTGTCGATGCAATTTTGCCACAGCCTTCAAACATTCCTGATGCATCTTTTAATTTAGGAAAATTCAAATCTCCAACGGATGTCAATCCAGAGCAGTTTTTAAACATACCTGAAGCATTTTCCAGATAAGGATAACTCAGATTTGGTACTGATGTGAAACCTGTACAGTTTGCAAACATGGATCCGGCATTAGATACGGATGAAAAATTCAAAGCAGGAATAGATGTTAATGACGTACAGTAAGAAAACATGAATGATGAGTCCTTAAGCATGTTCTTGTTATATTGTAGCTTGATAGTAGTTAAACTTTCACACCCTCCAAACATGCACGATGCATTTTTTAAATTTGGAAAATCCAGGTCAACCGAGACCAGCTTGCTGCAGCCGATAAACATTGAATAAGCGTCTTCCAATTTAGGAAAACATAGTTTAGGAAGAGTCGTTAAATTTTCACATTCTTCAAACATATATTCCGCTTTCTTTAATTTCGGTGCTTCAATTTTGCCTGTGATAGTTTGCAGATTTTTTAGTTCACTAAAGAGCATCCTTGCAGATTTTGACAGTATTTCGATATCAAACTTTATCTCTTTCTGTTGAGGATCGAAAACATTTTGTCTTATCCTTTGGGTATCGCCTGCATCTATATCAAAATCGATGACAAGTTTGTCCAGGTTATTCTTGAGCAAATCATCCTTGACCTGAGTTGTTGCGTCAGCTGCGCGATTTAACTGTATCGTTTTCATACCAGTCATACGGTTCCCTTCTTTCCTGTAAAATTTATCTGTGAGACTTAAGATTTACCTTAGTTTGATTAAAATCACATTAAATTGAACTAATGCGAATTTAAATAGATCTATGTTAAAGATATTAAAAACTATTTTTTTTTGAGGGGAAGACGCATGTCACATTTTTTTTGCTTAACCATCTGTTTTTAATAGTTTTGTGTTCAGCGTCAATATTTACGTTCTAACTCTTGTTCGCATTTTGCAAGTGGCATGAATGCTTCTGCCAGATTCTTTTCAGTAAAGTCTGAGCGGTGGAATTTCTGTAGTTTCTACGCACGAAGGGACGTTGGCTTTACTGTCAAGGGTAAAGCAGAACGTCTGAAAACTCCGTAAAATCCAGGGATTGCGGAGTTTGATGCTTTTTAGCAGGTTTTAAAGAACGATTTTGTCTGTATGTGAAACCATATCATGTCGGAGAGATACGGCATAATGGAAACTGTTTTGCTGTTTCAGGCGGTTGTAGAAGCCATTTTGCTTTCAAGGAAGTAACTGCGGGAATGCTGCCTAATCTTGGAGGTGAACAGTAGTTTACTTTCTATGAAAAAAAGGTCTTTATAAATCATTTCGACCTGTTTGAGTTTGAAGAGAGAAAGTCTCCTTTGCAGGAGAGATGCAGAGGTATGGCCATCCAGGGAGGATCGCCGTAATCAGTACAGCACCACCGAAAAGCAAAGAATACTGCTGTTAACTTCAGCAGGATTTGTTGCTATAGATTGTCAAATAGAAGTGTCAGCATACCAGTATGCTGTGATTTTCCATTCGGAATGAATTCAATTTTCAGCGTCAAATTCATCGCAGCAACCGGCCGTTTCAGCAGATTCAGACAGGGATTTCCATTTTCGTTTTCCAGTCGGATAACATCGGCTTGACTGATCCTGATTCCAGAACGCTCAGACAACTGTTTTTGAGTTATTCCGGTTCTGATCCTGCATCTAATACAGAACGGGCGATATCCAATTCTGGTACGAAATTCTTCGTACTCTCTATGAAACTCTTCATCTGCCTTCAGTTCGTCTGTCAGTTCCTGAATGTCACTTATGATTTCTTCTCCTATCTTGAAAATGGTATGTTCTGCTGTTTCTTGGCAAATCCGTTCGTTGCAACAATAATTATGTTCTCTTCGAAAAAGAAAAGAATCCGAATGATATCCGTTCCAGTTTTGCTGCGAAGTTCTAAAATTCCTTCTGCTTGGTGCTTGCTTAACGGTTCTCGTGCCAGTCTGATCCCTGTCATATAAATGAGTATGGTGCGAAAAGTCAAAACAGAACTAGCGAGAAAATGAAGGACTAGAAAAAGGGTTCGTTACTTCGATTTTGTTCGATAACGAATTTTTGCACTGCACTCATAATCTGTCTTTAGATTGGATGAAAGTGCATAATTAGATGGGGAAAATATGCAGATAACAGGTGATTATCTGCATATTTATTGCTAATATATATGCAATAAATGGAGACTGTACATGCATATATTTGATTACACATTTTTAGATGAAGGTTTATTACCTGCAGAGCTTGTTAATCTTACATCCACCATTTCCGCACTTAATGCAATATCAGAGGAAAGAAGAGGACGGAACGCGACTGTCTATACGGAACTGGAGAAGATAGCTCGTATTCAATCTGTTAAGGGTTCCAATGCGATTGAGGGCATTATAACTACAGATGCTCGAATAAGGGAAATCGTAGAAGAAGACAGTGCTCCCTTGAATCATACGGAGATGGAGATAGCCGGGTACAGGAATGCGCTGGATGAGATACACACTTCTTTTGATGCTTTAAGAATCAATGAACAGACCATTTTGCATCTACATCAGGTTATGACGGAAGTTGCGGCATATGAAGGTGCCGGTCAATACAAAGCAGATGATAATATCATTGCGGAAATAGATGAATATGGACGGCGGAGAATTCGTTTTTCACCGGTACCGGCAACTGAAACGAAAGACGCGATGGAGCAGCTTATACTTGCGTATATAGATGCCAGGGACAATTCACGAATCAGCAAACTTTTGCTCATTCCGTGCGTGATCCTTGATTTCCTGTGCATCCATCCCTTCGCCGATGGTAATGGACGCGTTTCCAGATTGCTGACGCTTTTGCTTATGTATAAGAGCGGATTCAATATTGGAAAATATGTTTCTTTCGAAGAACAGATAAATAAGTCTAAAGAATACTATTACGAAGCTCTTCAGGATTCATCTAAAGGCTGGCATACTAATGAAAATACCTATACAGAATTTATGAAGAATTTTCTTTCCACTCTGTATAAGTGTTATAAGGAACTTGATAAAAGGTTTTCCACGGTAAACAGGAAAAAACTGAAAAAATACGAAAGAATAGAACAGACTGTACTTAATAGTGTATTGCCGATTTCCAAATCCGAGATTTGTGAATTCTTGCCTGATGTCAGTGCAACAACCGTAGAGGCTGTCCTGGGGAAAATGATAAAAGGGGGAGCAATAAAAAAAATAGGAACTGCACGGGCAACAAAATATGTTAACGCGAAACATATCAACTGATTTTTGTTGTATTTCAGTGTGATTTCGGGTCTCATCGAAAATATCTGCTGTCACACAATTTATTGTGACAGATGTTGCATTAACGTGATGCTTAACTGTAAACTTTTGCAAGATCTTCAGAAAGAGATGTTTTGATATAGAGAGAGAAGCAGTAATCCGGAGTGAGATGTATGATTTTACCAGAAATTGTTAACAATCCTTTCAGAACGCTTGGAGTTTGTGTCAACTCCACTGTGAAGGACATAGCCGCATGTAAAAGCAAATTTTCAGCATTTATGCGTGTCAACCGTCCTGTGAAACATGATCTGGATCTTAACTCCGTTCTTCCTCCAGTCGAAAGATCTGAAAAAATTCTGGAAGAAACTTTTGTTGCAATGGCAGTTCCCAGAAACAAACTCAGACACGGTATGTTCTGGTTCATGGAGAATGATTTCTTTAAAAAAGATGTGCTGCCGCTTCTGACAAAAGGTGATCTTGCCGGTGCAATTAATGCACTGAAGAAAGCTGAAAAAGATATTGTAAATATGCAGAATCTGATGATAGTCTACCTCATTTTCGGGATGTATTCAGATGCTCTTGATGCGGCATATTTTCTTTTCTCGCAGAAGAAGGATGCCTATCAGGGTATGATGACGGATCTTTTTTCACTTTCGAAGACATATTTTATTGAAAGACTGTTTGAAGCATTTGTCAAAGCCGGTATTTCCTCTGATATTACGTTCAACAAGCCGACGCTGAAGAAGTGGGAGCCCTGGTACCGTCAGAAGCAGGAGCAGGAGCACAGGTTTGTTGATTCTCTTCTGGACGTTCCCTTAAATTTTTATTCGTCAACGCTTGAGATTCTGGATCTTCTGCTGAACCGTACTGTTGAAGGATTTGAAGATAACCGCAGGGGTGATGAGAAACTGTGCGGTTTACTGCCGCCGTCCGACATCAGTGATGATATATATAACAGAACGTCCCGTGAGATCAGTAACCTCCTGCTAGGTTTAAAATTCGATTACCAGGATGGTAAAGGAAATCAGGGAAAACTTCTGCGGCGTCTTACGGCAAAGATATGGAATGATCTGGATAGTCTGCTTCATACAGCGTGGACAATGGGAAGAGCATTTTTTCTGTTTCCTGCCTGTACCAGACTGATAAGTGCTGCTGAAGCAGTACTTGGTGGAAAATTTGAGTATCCCTTCAATTTGCAGACGCAATTAAAACCTCTGGTTGAGCGTAATAATTTCATCAGACTTTTTACTCTGTTTCTGCAGCTCATCATTTCAACATCAGATAAAAAATCCATACAAACAGGCTGCACTTCAGAAATTCTGAAGGTTATGAAAATTGTGGTTGCGATCCTTGATTTTGTTGGTGAAAAACCGGTTCTGAAAACTGCCTCTGATGTTTCAGAATTCCAGAAACTGTCGGCGGAAATTTATTACACCGATGATCTTTTCAGAGAAAAATCTGATTCCATCTATGCCATAATTAAGCATCAGATGAACTATGACGGTAACTCTCAAAAACTTGCTTCAAATAAGTCTGTTGCAGACGCACAAAGAATTTTCAAACTTCGTAATCAGGAATTTTCGAAAGAGTTAAAATCATTAAACAATGAAATTGAAAGATGCTATTCCAAAAGATTTAAGGATCGTTTTAATCCTGAACTGCTGGAATTCTATGTTCAGAGAAAGGCATACCTTGATATGTTTAGAAGAAAAGACTTCAGCTATGAAATGAATGACATAATTGACAGACTGAAATTGCTCTCTGATCATGAGAATAAAATTCAATATCTTGCTGAATGCGATGATTTTTCTAACATTTTCAAGGATTATATCCATTCAAGACATGAATCTATATCAAAATCAGGTGATGATCCTTTCCTGTTAAAGACTCTTTTAAAATATTTAAAGTACCTGCCTCATGATGATGACAGTGATGATGATTTTGATGACTTTGATGACGACTTTGATTTTGATCCGGAGGAGCTTAATAAGATAGAATGGAACCATTCCGGGAGTTCAGGGCCAAAGAAAAAAAGAAGAAAAAAGGCTCAGAACGGCAGAAATAACAGCAATAAGAAAAAGAAAAAGAAGAAATAAAATCTTTGTTTCGGATTCTGCACTTTTGATTCAGCAGGAACAGGGATCCATTTTTTTCAGGATCCTGTATTTTTATTTAGAAATTTCTCTGTAGCTCAGCTTACAGAATAAATGTTTGTTATTTGATTTATGACGCCTGATTTTGACTTTTTGCCATACCTTTTTCTTTTAACAGCTCTGTCTGTCCTGGTAAACCTTTTCCTTGGCATATGGTTTTTCAGAGTTCTGCGACGGCTGTCAGAACAGCATGGAACCTCAGCTGATGAGAAAACACCAGGTAACATGCACTCTGCCATGGCAACCAGAAAAAGTACTCATGTATCTATATCCGGACATTTGTCACCGGAAAAAAATTTTTTTAATAAAACTCTTGAGAACAAGCGGTATGTGGTACTGGCCGAGCGAATGGATTCCGCTGAAACAGTGATCCGGAATCTGAAGGCGGAGAATGAGAGTCTGAAAAAAATTATTTCCGAATCAGTCCGCGCCGATCAGCTGGACAGCTTAAAAATCAGATCGGATGATTCTGATGTCAGAGTGTCAGCTCTTGAGAATGAGCTATCCGACCTTACTGAACTGCTTAACAGCATCAGCAGCCGCTCAGAACACATTGAGGAGTCTCAGCTCGAGCTGTTTTCCAAATGTCAGCTGCTGGCAGATGATGTAAGTCATCTGATGGATGAGGAAGTTTCTCATGATTTTTATCTTCAGCTGGCAAATGAAATTTCTAAATTTGAACTGAATCTTTCCAGAATGAGTCCGGACACCAGAGGCTACAAGCAGCTTAAAAGAAGTCTGGGCCGCATCAAGGACAGTTTCATGAATGCCGGATACGAGTTTGTGGATCTTATGAACAAACCGTATGTGGATGGCATGAACCTTATTGCCAACTTTGATGATGACGAGTCCCTGGCACCGGGCACAAGGATTATTACAGGCATCCAGCGTCCCCAGGTTAATTACCAGGGCAAGCTGATTCAGTCGGCCATGGTTACCGTGTCTCAGAATCTGCAGCTTCAGGAAACAGAAGAAGAGCATGAGTCTGATGAAGAAAATGTAACTGGAGAAGGCAGAACTGAAGAATCGGCAGAAATCATCGGGATCGCTGCCGGTACGGCGGATGAAAGACAGTACTCCGGATCTGTGTCAGAGGAGTCTGCCGGTACCGCATTATCTCAAAACACTGCATCTTTCTCCAATATCACGGACAGTGAGACTGAATCAGATTTTACTGCTAATCCTTCTGATGAAAATTCTTCGGTTCCAGTCTCGTCACATTATCATCAGGCTTATGGAACTGCTGCATTCACTTTGTCCGGTATATCATCTGAAAATACTTATGCCGGAAATGAAAAGACAAATGCAGAGAAAACAGAAAACGCTGAGATTATTGACATTCATTCTGCCGGTGATGGTTCAGAGCATACCGATGAACCTGATGCATGCAGCGAAGAGAAAACAGGTTCATCAGCAGAAACAGAACAGAAAAACCCATCAGGAACAGACTCTGCAGACTTTTCCTCTGAATACTCAGATATGCGCGGCAGCGGAGCTGATGTTTCAGATGAAAAGACAGCTCATGCAGCGGAGTCTGAAAGCGGCAGTGTGCAGGAATTTAAAGAGCCGCAGACTTCGGAAAATATTTCTGCCGCGGAGGTTGAAATTCATCAAGACAGTTCTGCCACAGAAATTGTGACTGCCGATTTTTTTGTTTCTGCCGGTAATCAGAATGCAGATCAGCAGGATGCCTTTCATGGCTGCACTTCGCTTAAAAATGACGTCAGTCAGCAGAAACCCGGTGTTTCAGATGAAGATTATGAAAATGCTGAAATCGCTGAAGCAGGCGGAATTAATGATGACATCGAACTGAAGCCGGATGGATCCGGTGAAAGCTCTGTTTCATCTGTTTTGCATTCAGTGTCTGCCTTTACAGAAGATTCCCACACTGCAGAAGATAATGAAGATGAAGAAGCTCGAAACCGTCAGACAGGTGACTGTATGGTGCAGGGTGAACCGGTATCTGATCTGACATCGGGCAGTGCAGTTGAAGAACCTGATAATCAGACTGAAGCATCTTCAGAAAAATTCCCTGAGCAGACTGCTGATGATTCTTCTTCCTGCAGTTCTGCAGTTGAAACTGACGGCAATATTTCGGATGGGGATCTGAACCCGGAGCAGAACCGGACGACTCTTCAGGAGCATGACCAGTCTCGGTCAGATGCTGTAACACCGGAACTGATTTGTGAAGGAGAGGAAAGTACCGTATCTGTCGGTTGTGAAAATGATATCCGGCATTCAGAGACAGGATCCGATTTTTCAGTCACTGTTGACGATAAAAAACGGGATCCTGATTTTTCCGGACTGTCTGCCGAGGAGGATGACAGTTTGTCAGATAATGCTTCAGAATTCAGCGAAAACGAAAAAACGTTTAATGACCGGGATGATGAGCTGCAGCAGAATTATGAGAGGGATATGTACATCAGTCTGATGAATGAACTGATGACAAACGGAGTAAATCTGACTGAAGAAAATGCAGATCTCCATGAGGAAAGCATCATGTATGATGATGCTCTTTCCTATGCCCGCGAGAATGAGTTTTCGTCTGTTTCTGAAATCAGAAGTGATATTTCAGATATTGAAAGGAATGATATTTCTTCTGCTGCAGAGAAGCCTGATTGCGACAATGATCAGTCCTGCGGAAATACTGAAGTAAATACTGCTGCCGCCGTTTCATCCGATGGTGTGAGTAAGATGCGGGATCCTGCAGCAGTGCCGGCTGCAGAAACAGCGCAAGAGTATGTGTCATCTGATGTTGTTACTGCAGCTACTGCAGAATCTGCTGAGCAGTGTATTTCAGAAATAGAGGCTGAGTCTCACACTGATGCCGCTGCAGAGCAGTCTGCAGGAAACGGCGGGAATGATTCGACTGCAGGTACAGAAGCCGGGGACGGATCAGAATCGGATATAAAGATCGGAGATTCACTTAATTACAGATTTTCTGATTCAGAGTCTGTTTCAGAAGTTTTGCCGGAGAACGGATCTGAAATGTCTGTTCACGGTAATGATGACCTGACTGCGGATACCTTATCAGTTCCGGAAGAAAAATCTGATGCTTCTGTAAGGGACGCATTAACTCAGAATCCGGTTTCTTCCGGTAATATAAATGCAACCGCTGAAGATGCAGAAACAGAAACCGTGACCGGATCTGCCGACAGCATCTCCACCGGATCTGAAGGTACTGTTTCAGACAGAAGCAGTGAGAGCCAATTTGACGATTCCGGCTCACATAACAAAAAGGACAGACAGCAGGATCTTGAAAGGATCAGACTTGCCTATTTCAAAAAGAAAGGAAAGAAATTCAGACACAGGAGATGATGTCAGGGCATATTCGTTCAGCACATATGCAGAATAATGCTTCATCCTGAATTATTCTTTTGATGTTTTTAAGGATTTTACTTTAAATTTATTTTGCGCCTGGATTTATTCATGCGCAATTTTGTAATGTTCATTGTTAGGATAATTTATGGCAAAAGTTAAATACGGCATTGATTTGGGAACAACAAATTCATCAATAGCCACCCTGAAGGATGGAAATCCCTTTATTTTTCAGTCAGAACTCAAGGAGGATGTAATTCCTTCCTGTGTTTCATTTACCAGGGGAAAGGTGGTTCATGTAGGTTTCTCTGCTCTTAATGACTATTACAGCGAGAAGAAATCTGCAGCCCAGAAAAGAAAAGCCGGCAAAGCCAACGCCTTTATAGAATTCAAGCGTACCATGGGTACCGACCGTGTGTATGAAAGCTCCTACATGAAATCCTCCTACAAATCCGAGGATCTTTCTGCTGAGGTGCTGAAGAAACTCAGATCATTTGTAACTGATGACAATGTCAGACAGGTTATTATTACCGTTCCCGCCAAATTTACACTGAATCAGAAGGCGGCAACTGTAGAAGCCGCCAAAAAGGCAGGCTTCACCTTCTGCCAGCTGCTGCAGGAGCCGCTTGCCGCAAGCTTTGCCTACGGTCTTTCTGCAGACAGTTCCGAAGATGGTGTCTGGCTTGTGTTTGACTTTGGCGGCGGTACCTTTGATGCCGCACTGATCCACAATGAAGATGGTGTTCTCCAGGTTTTCGATACTGAAGGAGACAACTACCTTGGCGGAAAAGATCTGGATTATGCAATTGTAGATGCATTTCTTATTTCGTACCTGGAGCAGGAATACAATATAGACGGAATTATCGAAGATTCGGAAAAGAAGAACATCCTGAGAGAATCTCTTAAAATCCACGCTGAAAATATCCGCAAGGTTCTTTCAAGTGAAGAAAAAGTTGAAATTCTGACCGATCTTGGTGAACTGGGAAAGGATGACAACGACGAGGAAATGGAGCTTGATATTGAGCTGACACGGGAAGATGTATTCCCTGTAATTGACAGCTACTACCAGCGGGCTGTCGATATGTGTGCTGATCTTATGAAGCGCAATGACATTAAAAGGGAAAAGCTTTCAAAGGTTATTCTGGTGGGAGGTCCTACCTTCTGTCCTCTGGTAAGAGACAAGCTCAGGGAGCAGATATGTGAAAATATAGATACCTCCATTAATCCTCTTACCGCTGTTGCAGTGGGAGCCTCGCTTTATGCCCAGACAATTGATGGTATTGAGGAGGAAGAGGTATCTCAGGAGACTGTTCAGTTTGATTTTAATTATGAGAGTACAACAGTAAGTGCATCCGAGTGGCTTACTTTCCAGTGCCGGGATCTTTCAAAGGCACCGAAGGGCATCCATCTTGAGATCAGCAGAAATGACGGAGCATGGTCCAGCGGCAGACTTGATGCTTCCTCTGAAACCGGAGATATTGTTGAACTTCCGCTGGTGGAGAACAGGGCAAACTCATTTACTGTAAAGGGTTTTGATAATGAAGGATCTCCTGTTGATGTCTCACCGAAGGAAATTTCTATAATCAGCGGTACAAAAGTTTCAAGGGCAGTCCTTCCGTATAACATATGTTACGGAAGACTCGGGTATTATATGTTTGAAATTGTGTTTGAAGAAGTTGCTCTTTTCGGCAATCTTAAGAAAAACAGTTCACTGCCGACTGTCGGTATTGGCAGTGAAAATCATACTTATGAAGATCTGAATGAGATTTGTCCTTTAAAAATTCCTCTTTACCAGGCTGATTTTTCAATGCGTGAGGGAGACAATGTACTGGCATATGATCATGTGGCCGATATTGTAATCAGGTATGAAGACGTAAAACAGGTGATACCGGCCGGAACTCCGGTTACACTTAAGCTGAAAATTGATGCTTCTGAGATGATGGAGATTGAAGCCTCTTTTCCATCCTATGATCTGACTGTCACCAAGCCGGTGGAAATCAGTACCAACAAGACCGGAGATGAAGCGAAAATAGTTGGGAACAGAATTACTGATTATTTTATCAGACTTGGCAATATTATAGGTCCTAAAAAAATATCTTCTGTTACAGAACCGTGGTGGAAGTTAGCATTTTGTGAAGACGTCTCAAACGATGATGGAAGCTATCTCCACAAGGCACAGGAAATTGTCAGGAAAGCAGAACTGGTTCACCGGCAGTACAAGCGTACTACTCTTATGAAGGAAATTGAGGAGCGCTTTGAGAAGATAGAAGAGTTTCTGGAAAAGGATTCTGATTTTTATAAACATCTTGTTGCAAAATTTGGATTGCCGTCTTCAGGCGCCTATAATGATCTGACCATGGAAGAACTCAGAGACAGACATTTTAAGTTCGCAATGGAAACAGATCATATGATCTCATCTATCCATAACGCCCAGTTCTTTGCAAATGAATATGAATTTGGGGCTTACCTAAATTATAAGAATCCAAAGAAAGCCAAGGAGATTTTCGAAAAAATGAATAAGATTGGATTCTTTGAAGTAGATAATCCTGAATTATATGCACTAGCCCTGGAGCTTAAAGAACTGATTCCTTCTGACAGGGTCAGGTGTATTCAGAATAATAAACTCTATTAAATTTATGATGCTTTTACCGCAGAACAATAAATGTGGCTCTGTTCTAGAAAAGTGTTGATGTCGAAAAGTGACATAAACCGTCATAATCATTAAATGTATATAATTTGTCATATTATTCTTAATTTATCAATATATTATATACGCATGACATTTATATACATTATCTATACAAAATACTCCATAACAAATTAAACAAGACATAAAGACACTAACTGTCGGTGATTTAGATCATAATTTCATAAACAATTCATATTATTTCCTATGTTATTTATATTTGCTGAATATAATGATATATAGAAGACAATATAAAGGTGAATGATATGAAAATGAAGTTAAAACCGATAGTAGAAATGCTTAGAAATCTTAATGTAGATGAACTGACCGAAGTAATGATGATTCTTACTGGATCAAAACTTGAAACTGTTATTGATGATCCAATTAAATCATTCAAAGAACTAATACTTAAAAGGAAAGCAACATCATTAGGTGACAGACCATATTGTCCTCATTGTCAGTCTCATAGAGTAGTTAAAAACGGTCATAAAGACGGTAGACAGAGATTCATATGTAAAGACTGTAAACATACTTATACTTGGACTAATAATACTATTCTCTATGGAATGAAAATATCTTATGATACCCTGTTAATATACTGTGACTGTATGATGCATAAAATGACCATTAGACAGTGTGCAACCTGTTGCAGAATTTCTAAATCTTCATCTTTTGATTGGAGACATAAGATTTTAGATGCACTCCAGAATATGCACAACGAAGTTGTGCTGAATGGTATTATTGAATCCGATGAAACCTATTTCGGATTGAGTTTTAAAGGTTGTAAAAACCCGGATATACTCACCAGATTACCACATAAAAGAGGTGGATCTAACCACGTTAGAGGTATATCAGATGAATTAGTCTGTGTTCCTTGTTCAGTTAATCTAAACGGGTTATCTATCGGTAGAATAACTAATCTGGGTAGACCTACTATTGATGAATTATCAGGATTTATTAAAGGCAGGATTGAAGAAGGTTCATTCTTTGTTACTGACAGTCTTAACAGTTATGATCAGATTGCAGAAGACAATAATCTGACTCATATCAAGATTGAAAGTGGTAAACATAAGAACGGAATGTTCAATATCCAAAAGATAAATAGTTATCATAGCGAGTTAAAACGCATGATTAACGACCTTTTCAAAGGTGTGGCTACCAAATATCTTAACAACTATGTGGTGTACCACAACTTTGTTAATATCGCTAAAGAATCAGTGATTGAAAAGACTAAGATTCTTAAAGAGTTTGTTTGTTCTACAATTTGCAATTCCAGAGGGTATAAAGTGAATTTGAGAGATGCGATTCCGGTTTAATGTTCGTTTAAATTTTGAAATAATATATTGCTTTTTTGTTCAACATATATATAACATAAGTAAAGGATACTTGAATCGTAATGATGATAAAATGGTGATATTATGAACATGAAATATAAAGATTTATCTAAAGAACAAAAAATCTACATTGTTTATCAGACTTTACTTGCATACGTAGATGATTATTTAGCAGACCCAAACAGATTTAATTCTCAAAGGACAAATCAATTATTAAAGGTTATATTAAAATTGTTAAAAGATATTAATATTTTTAATAAAACTATACGTCATATAGACTGGAATAATCCACGTAGATATATAGGTGCAATGGTAAGAATTCTTAGAAAAGTAGTAAAAAAATACCCAAATTGTAAGGATACAGTTACATATCACAAAGAATTATTACACATTACAATTAAAAATTTAATATTAGATTAGTAATCTATCACAAATTAAAAATTATCATGAATTGAAATTGTGTATACTTGACTATTTTTCTGTATTTTTGATACACTGATACATTTGTTTTGATTATCTAATTTCTTAACAGGTATTCTTTTATTATTATAACCATCATTTTGTATCTGACAAATTGTTCTAAAATCAAATTTTAAATAAATTTGATTTTTAATCGGATCTGAATCAAAATTACAAAAGTATTTTTCTATATTTGTTGATGGAATTATATATACAAAAGCCACATAATATTTATTTTTAGCACCATTAATATCCGGCAGTTCATTTTGATTTTCGACATTATTACCAAGTATAAAACTACATCCAGCAAAAAATCCATGATATTGTTGATAATTATTTATCAATAGATTTAGTTTGCTAGATATAAATTTTAATAAATCGCATATTTGATTAGGATTAGGGTTATCAATATCAATTCTTAATTTTTCTAAAAACCTTATGTTATCTTCTCGGTTTTTAATATCGAATATCCTTTTTAATTCATTAATCGTATTATCTGTATTTGTTTTGATATTATCCAATGTTTCAATATATTTATTAAAATGTTTCAATAATAATTGAGTTACGGTTATAACCGTATCTTGCTGACTACAAAAATCTTTTACAATTTTCATATCATCAGGAATCAACAAATCTTTCTTAGGGTTATTTTTGCTTTCATATAAATATTCTCTTAATATATGTCTATAATCATCACGATTATTAAAAAATCCATTTTCAAATAAATAGTTTTTAAAACTCATAATTTCCTCTTCTAAAGATTAAAGTTGTTAGTATTGATCACATTTTTTTAATAACTATTGTGGTACAAATTATTTATATCATTTTTATGGAGAATTTTATAATGAACATTTGTACACTTTTTAACCGAATTGGGGGGGGGTAAGAGTCTTAACGAATTCCCTCCACTTCTATTCATATCCATTCTACATCAATTCAAAAATCCAATTCTCAATCAACATAAATACTGTATCAATGTTAAAAGAGGTACAGTAAATGTCTGAACAAATGATTCAAAATGGACTATATTCTACACCAGTTCAATTTGGTAAATATACATGCATAAGTTTAGGTGCAACGCCAATAAAATCTCTAGTGGATAATAAAAAAATAAAAGGGATTAATCTTAATGAATGTTACAGTATCAAAGCCAAAAAACCTGATGTCTTAATTTTAAATAAAAACAAAGAAATAGTTGTTTTTATAGAGATGAAGAAACCAGAAGATTTCAATTCAGATAAATTAAAACAACTTGCAAAACTCCAAGAGTTAGAAGTTGCAAAACAAACAAAGTCTAAAATTTATGTAATATCTGATGGGAATACTTTTATTTGGTTTAATCCCAAAACAGGAGAGCATATTCTTGATGAAAAATCAAATCCGGTTTACAAAAAGATTAATCCAAAAGATTTAACTATAGAGCAAAATAAAGCATTATCGGATTTTATTAGTGAAGTTGCCAGTTGCATAGATGACACAAATAATCAGATTTACCCTAAAGTTTACCTTGATCCTACATGTCTTGCAAAGCAGGTTGCAAGGATTTTGCAGAATATGTCCTTATCTTCTGCCAAAAATTCGTTATATACATTTGTAGAAATGTTTACTTTCAAATTTTTGTCAGATATTGAAGTATTAAAGGGTATATACAGTTTTGAAAAGATATATGAAATATATCAAGAACATTCTGCAAAAGATGCATTTATGATGTATCTTACAACTATAAGGAATTATCTTATAGGATTATTTCCTTTAGCCAATGACAGTACCACTATAATCAATGGACGTATATTTCATACTCAAATTGATGATATGGGTAGACCAATTATAATTGATAATGCAGCAGGATGTTTTGGAAAACTTCTAGAATGTTTTAAGAAATATGAGAATGCTCATGGAAAGTTTCTTTATATAAAGAAAGATTTTAAGTCAAAATTATTTGAAACATTCATGAAAAACAGCAGCGATAAGGATGGAATGGGTCAATTTTTCACTCCATTAAAAGTTGTTCAAGAAATGGTAAAAATGGTTGATGTACGTGAAGGAATGACAATATGTGACCCTGCATGTGGTGTTGGCAAATTTTTACTCGAAGCATCTCTTAAGGTATCAAATCCATTCTTCTTTGAAAATGGAATATTCAAAAGTTCTATTAAATTGGTTGGATTAGAAAAGAGAATGGAGGATAACAATGATGATTTAACTACAATCCTTGCTAAATCTAATTTATTGCTGTTTTATTCAGATCTGTTTAAAAACAATAGTGATGATACTACAAAGATTACAATTCTAGCACAAGATCTCTTAAATAAAGTTATAAAGTCAAGTCATTCAACATTAGGAACTCTCGAGCAATTAACCCCTGAAATATACGACCTAATATTAGCAAATCCTCCTTATTATCGAAGTGCAAAGATAACGGAAGATAGCAAATCAGTATGTTTGAAAAACACAAACACAAAAGCATATACATGCGGTGGTCAAGGTATTGAATCTTTGTTTGTTGAGTGGATTATTAAATCTTTAAAGAAAAATGGTGAAGCTAATATTGTTTTGCCAGATGGAATTTTTACAAATATAAGAAATTCAAAACTTAAAAAATTTATTTTGGATAATTGCTTTATAGAAAGCATTATTTCATTACCTGTCGGAACTTTTTTTAACACATCAAAGAAAACTTTTATTCTGACTCTTCATAAAAGAAATGAACAAGAAGAAAACATAAAACAACCTTATCCTGTTTATTCATACTTGTGCAGTTCTATTGGTGAGACACTAGATTCTTATAGGTTTGACATTGAAGATAATGACTTGCAAGATTGTGTTGAATTATATTCACTTTACAAAAATAACAAAGAATTATCTCTTGTAAAAAATCAAGTTGAAAGCAATCCTAGGGCAAAACTCGTAGATATAGGTTATTTTGATATTAATTCTAATTGGGACATAAATCTTTGCTGGACAGATAGCGAAAAGGAATCTCTTGGCATAAAAAAAGCGGATAACACAATGTCGATTGATGAATTCAAATCATTCATTAATGATCTTTTAGATGATATAAACGAATATATGGAGAATATTGAATGCCTGAAATGAAAGAGTATAAAGTTTCAGAAATTCTTGACTATATGAGTGGAAATCAAAATCTTACTAATCAAGTAATCCATTCAGAGAGAAACAATTTAAATGGAATAGATGATATTGAGGTTTTATCTTCTTCTGTGGATAAATCTTTTTCAATGGGATATGTTTCTAAAAATTTGCATTTAAATAACAAACCATTAAAAACTTTTGAAGATAAAGAAGGGATATTGGTAAGTAGAAATGGTAACGCCGGTATTCTTACATATCTACCAAAAGGTAGATACACAATGAATGATCATGCATATATTCTTTTCATTAAACCTGAATTTAATAATTTTATTGATACCTTTTATCTATCTTTGCAATTACAGGATGAATCCTTAAAATTTCTCTCTACAAGAGATGGTAATAAAAATTGGAATATAACAAAATTCATGAACAACGCACGAGTTTATATTCCAACAAGTTCTGATGGAAAGTTTGACTTAAAATCACAAAAAGATTTAGCGAATATCTATAAAAAAATTGAAGACAAAAAAGATAGTCTTCTTGACAAATGCAGAAAGTTAGAAAATTTAACAATTCAATTAGATAAAGAATCAAATATTGAATATAAAGATGTTCCTTTAAACACAATTATTGAACACTATAATGGAAAAGCATCATACACAAAACAATGGTGTAAGAATAATAAAGGAGAATTTCCAATTTATTCTGCAAATAATACTAAACCATTTTCATTTATTAATCATTTTGATTTTAATGGTGAATATTTAACATATTCAAAGAATGGATGTGCAGGATATATATCAATAATTAAAGGTAAATTTTCTATTAATGGTGATCGTTGTGTTATAAAAATTAATACTAATTATAAAAATGATATCGATATACTATATCTAAAATATTACTTAGAACCAATCTTTAGATTCAATAAAAAGGGAAGGATAGGTGATCTCGGAAAAAACGAATTTACAAAATTAAATTCAAACATGATTAAAAAATTAAATATCCAAGTTCCAATTCCAATTACATCAGATGGTACTTTTGATCTTGAAAAACAGAAAGAGATTGCCAATAAATACCGACAAATTGATGAAATTAAGAAAGGATTATTAGAAAAAATACAAAAAATAGTATCGATTAAAATAAAACCTTCGAGTTGATAAAATTTAACATCCTCTCAAATCTTGAAACATGACACCAAGCATAGAGCATCAAAATTTGAGAGGACTTTTTATGTCATAGATACTCTGTTCACTTTTCGGTATCAACACTTTTCCAGAACAGAGCCATAAATGTTAATGTCAGACCTCTTTGCTTTTGCAGGGAGGTTTCTTTTTTGGTGAAATCCCAGATTGTGCTTTTACGACTGATTTTTTCTTTGCATGTTGCGGGAGGATACACCGGATCATGTATAATTAGTAAAATTTGTTAAAGCGAGCAGGATCCGGAAATCAGGATCCATTACAGGATTTTTTGAGGTTTTTATGGAAGAAAATTCATCTGAAAAAAATATTCCAACCAATTTTATCCGCCAGATTATTGATGAGGATCTGGCTGCCGGAAAGTTTGCCGTCATCAGAACAAGATTTCCTCCCGAGCCAAACGGATATCTTCATATCGGTCACGCCAAATCCATCTGTCTTAACTTTGGAATAGCCAGAGATTATTCAGGCGTCTGCAATCTTAGATTTGATGATACAAATCCATCCAAGGAGGATACCGAATATGTTGATTCCATCAAGGAGGATGTAAGGTGGCTCGGTTTTAACTGGGACGGCGATGCCAGGTATTCATCAGATTATTTTGATCGCCTGTACGGTTATGCTGTGGAGCTGATCAATCAGGGACTTGCCTATGTTGATGAGCTTTCTCCGGAAGAGATAAGAGAGTACAGAGGAACTCTTACATCTCCGGGAAAAAATTCACCTTATCGGGACAGAACTCCCGAAGAGAATCTCAGACTTTTTGAAAAAATGCGCGACGGCGGATTCGAAGAGGGCAGAGCATGTCTCAGAGCCAAAATCGACATGGCTTCAAGCTTTATCTGTATGCGGGATCCGGTGATCTACAGAGTGAAATTCCAGAGGCATCATCAGACAGGAGACAAATGGTGCATCTATCCGATGTACGATTTCACTCACTGCATTTCTGATGCCATCGAGGGAATTACTCATTCCATCTGCACTCTGGAGTTCCAGGACAACCGCCGTCTTTATGACTGGGTTCTGGAGCATATATCACTGAATTCTCCAACCAGACCGCATCAGTATGAATTCAGCCGTCTTAATCTTGAATACTGCCTTACCTCCAAGAGAAAGCTCAAGCTTCTTGTAGATGAAGGCTATGTAGACGGATGGGATGATCCTCGAATGGCAACTATTTCCGGAATGCGCCGCCGCGGATTCACTCCGGCTGCACTGCGTGAGTTTTGCCGCCGCATCGGCGTTACCAAGCAGGAGAACGTGGTAGAAATGTCGGCCCTTGAAAACTGTGTAAGGGATGATTTGAATAACACGGCACCGAGGGCGATGGCAGTGCTTCATCCTCTCAGACTGGTAATCGACAACTATCCTGAGGGAAAGGAAGAGTTTTTTTCCGCACCTAATCATCCGCTTAATCCCGACATGGGTCAGAGAGAAGTACCTTTCAGCGGTGAAGTCTTCATTGATGCAGCTGATTTCAGAGAAACTGCCAACAAGCAGTATAAGCGTCTTGTTTTAGGCAAGAATGTCCGTCTGCGTTATGGTTATGTAGTCAGAGCAGACAGCTGCGAGAAAGATGAAAACGGCAATGTTATATGCGTACACTGTACATACTTTCCGGAGACGCTGGGTGCCGATATGCCGGACGGACAGAAGATCAAGGGTGTTATTCACTGGGTAAGTGCTAAGCATGCAGTGAAGGCAACGGTGAATATGTATGAGTGCCTCTTTAATGTTCCAAATCCAGGTGCTGCGGATGACTTCCTGTCCACGATTAACAAAAATTCTCTGACAGTGCTGGACAATGCCATGCTGGAGCCTTCACTGAAGGGTGCACAGCCAGGAGTGACCTATCAGTTTGAGCGGGAAGGATATTTCTGTCCTGATTCCAGACATTCGACAGAAGAGAAGCCTGTTTTCAATCTCACGGTCACTCTGAGAGATTCATTCAGTAAAATTGAGAACACCAAATAATTCAGGGAGCTGAAGATTCAGACTGACAGATCTTTATGATCAGCCGGTTAAGTCTGACTGAACTGTTACAGGATCATGGATCTTTAAACGACTGCACGGAGGAATTTTTTCTTCCTGCAGTTTTTTTTGTCAGTCTTTTTGGCGGAACTTTCCTGCCTGCAGAATTTGGCATTACAGAATCATAATTCCGACCAGGATCTTGCGGCCGATGACGGCTGCTGCCAAAGCTCAATGCAGTGCAGAATGTGCATTGATCTGGCTGCACGCAACCGGAGTTTTTATAGAAACGGTTTCCGTGTTTTGCAAAAAATATACTGCCTGTTTCTGCAGGAAAAGCTAAAAAATGATTTGACAAAAAAGTTATTAACAAACGAATGTTCAGGATTCGGAGGTTGTCAACATTTTACAAACTATTTTTGTTAATTGTTTTCGGGATTCATTGCTATATCTGGATTCGGCACATAAATACTGGCGGATGCGGACAATACCTGGTCTGCCGCCATCAAATTTTGAGATGCTGAAACAACATAATAGGGGAAACTGCATTATCACAAACTTAACAATACGGGAATTGCACAGGGGGAAACAAAAAAATCTTAAACCCTGTTTAAAACACTTACGACATTTGTCTCGGATATCAACATTAAGAGCAGTTTGGTGGAAGTAGCCATGAACAGAAGTGAAGTTTAACTCCAGTGGCATTCAACTGTGGCCGGATCCTGATCATCAGGTCTTCAGAAACCGGGATCAGCAGCTATTCATGGTTGTAGCCGAAATAGTTTACAGCCCACCTGAAGATCCTGCAGGTGTAGAAGTCGGGAGTGTACGGCTCCCTGAAAAATTTAGGAACAAGACGACTCTCATCCGGAATTTCCAGCAGTTTTCCATTTTTGATCTTTGCTGTCCAGTTTTCAAAGGTGAACAGATCTTCGTGTCCCTCAGCCGGCTCAACAGCAAAATGTACATTGTGAGGATAGTTCTGATGTTTGCTGTAAAGGTGCGAGGAAACACCGCAGAAATAAACAGCCCTGAACATTTCGTCAGGGTATTCATCCATAACCAGCAGGTGCTGATCTTTCATGTCCGGGTTGGAAGTCTTTGAGAATTTTTTGCTGAATTTTCCCTTCAGACACCACCTGCAGTGATATGACGGATTAGCGTCATGTACGTACATGGCCCAGAGCCATTTGAATTTCGACGGATCAAAGTTGTGTTCAACCGTAATCATAACTTTTCCTTTTTTTCGGATTTTTCTGCCGGCTGCATTTTGCAGCAGGTATATTTCAACTTCATGCTTGGGGAACAGTCAATTCTGTTTAAAACCAGGATTTTCAACAGAAAGTGCGGGAACGAAATTTATTTTGAGAAAATTACGCTACCTGCAATATACGCATTCCGAACCGGCAAAGACCATGGCACAGGCCTTGACTGTTTATCCCTGAACTACGGTTCGTTCTTGTAGGTTTGTACCTGTTCGTTTGCCTCATTTTTCTGACTTTCAATCTTTGCTTAAGTCGCGTCTTTTTTAGCGTTGTACTTCAGTTCGATGAGGTAGACGCATTCGCTTTTCTTTCCCTTGTTGATGGTTATTATCAGATCAGCGAATTTCTCCCAACTGCCGATGACTCTCAGTGATTTCTGCTGTTCAGCCACAACTCCGTGCATGGGATTAAGTTTGGCACGCAGACCAGATTCAATGCCTTTTCACTCATGTGTCAGAACGGAGAAAATGAGTAAAATCAGGAAAGCAGAAAGGAAGTTTCAATCTGAAATGTGGAATTCTTTATAAAGCTGATGCCTGTACTCAGATTCGGTGGCAACCTGGGTCATATCATCAAATCTGCCTGCTGTTATCATTTTTTCTATGAGTTTGCCTAATTTGAGCTCACCTTCCTTTCTTGCTTTTTTATACTCTTCTTCAAACCCTTCTTTAAATCCATCCTCCCTAAACCACAGGAGATTTTTCTGCTCGTCATATTCGGTTAAGCACATGGAAGTTACCCCACTTTGTCAGAACGGTGAAAATGAGTAAAATCAGTGAAGCAGAAAGATTCAATCTGTAATGTGGAATTCTTTATAAAGTTGATGCCTGTACTCAGAATCGGTGGCAACCCGGGTCATATCATCAATTCTGCCCGCAGCTACCATTTTATCTATCAGTTTCCCAAATCTGATCTCACCTTCTTTCCTACCTTCCTCTTTTCCTTCTTTATACCCTTCTTTATATCCATCCTCCTTAAACCAAAGGAGATTTTTCTGCTCGTCATATTCAGTTAAGCACATGGAATTACCTCGCTTTGAAAGAACGCTGACAATGAGTAAAATCAGCGAAACTGAAAGAAGGATTCAATCTGTAATGTTGAATTCTTTATAAAGCTGATGCCTGTACTCAGAATTGGTGGCAACCCGGGTCATATCATCAATTCTGCCTGCAGTTACCATTTTATCTATCAGTTTCCCAAATCTG
>JAEEGG010006235.1_pt1 | contig 28014 bp, 24 predicted proteins | sample 9134161 | NCBI WGS metagenome assembly JAEEGG01 (sample SAMN16246543, study PRJNA631951) | gut metagenome | biome: gut microbiome; feature: rumen; material: CR-attached | host: Bos | place: Iran: Karaj | collected 2018-10 | reverse complement strand
CGACGCCCTCCAGCGCGCTCTCCGGCCCAAGGATTGCCTGGACAAGCGGCAGAAGGACGACAGCGACTACGCACCCTTCCCCGTCGTCCAGGGAACGGACGGCTCCCTGACCACGCAGGGCCATATCCTCTGGAACACCGGCTTTGCCTCCCTCTACCTCGACTATCTGCACTTCGCCACCGACGACCAGCTGCGACGCCTTGACCAGGAGCTTGCCTGGCGCACCCAGACCCTGACCGGAGGCGATCAGGAGACCGTCTTCAACCGCCTCGTGGAGCTCGTCAACGCGCGCACCCCGCAATGGGACGTTCCCCTATCCCGCTTCTGGCCCAACGTCCCGCGCGGATCCAAGCGCTTTGCCAGCGTCCCGCCGGCCTACACGGCCCAAGGCTACGCCGAGATAGCCGGCGGCCTCGAGCGCATGGACGCCGACACGGGCGCCCCCTCCTTCCGCGACAGCGCCTGGTGGAAGATGTACCTCGAGCGCTATGCCTCGGTGTGGGCCGACTTCGTCATGAAGAGCGACGATGCCTGGCGCAAGGCCGAACGCGTCGAAGAGCTCAGGCGCACGAACGCCGGCGCCGGCGGGCGCCAGTCCCCGCAGATGAAGCTGCTCGCCGAGATGGCGGTCCAGCTGGGCCCCCTGAAGCAGGAGAAGAACCTCCCCGCCTGGGGCGAGGAGATCTTCCTCATCGACGCCGTCTCGCGCATCGCCGAGGCATCCCAGGCAGCCAAGGAGAAGGACAGGAAGGGCGTGCTTGAACTCGCCTGGAGCAGCAGAGATCTGCCGAAGGACGAGATTGCCACCCTGAAGGAGCTCTTCGCCACGCCCGCCAGGGCCAAGGACCTGGCCCAGGCCGTGGAGTGCTGGGGCAGATACGAGGGCGCTCTGGCCGAACTCGGCGCAACGGCTCTCAATCCCGACGGCGCCCTGGAGCTTGCCAGCATCGAGTTCGGCGGCAAGGACTACGGCGATCCCAAGGCCACGGCGCCCACCAAGGCCAGCGACGCCATGACTGAGCTCTTCCAGGCCCTCGGCACGCCAGGTTCCGCCGACGCCGTCAAAGGCCGCGCAGGCGTTGCCTCGACGCCGGGACGCCAGCTCCTGCTCGGTCGCATCCAGCTCGGATGCCAGACGGCGGCCTACACGGCTGCCATCCAGCTTCAGGCGGCCTGGGACAGCCAGGTGCTCCCCCAGGCCGACATCCTGCCCGAGCACGCCAGCCCCGAGCTCTTCTTCGGCAAGGACGGCATCGTGGCAAAGTTCGCCGAAGGCCCGGCCAAGCCCTTCCTCCAGCGGGAGGTCGGAAGCTTCAAGGCAAGGACGAAGAACGGCGTGGCCTTCCCCTTCACCAAGAGCTTCCTCTCCTGCCTGCAGAAGGGTCAGGAGGCAGGCGCCAAGCCCCCCAAGGAAAAGTACGAGACCACCGTCTCCACGCGCACGGCCGACGTCAATCCTGAATCCGCCGAGCGCCTCCAGTTCTACGAGCTCACCCTTTCCTGCAAGGGTGGCTCCCAGACCGTGCGCAACAGCAACTACCCCGCCGACGCCGCCTTCAGCTACGAACCGGCAAACTGCCACGGCGTTGATCTGCACATCAGCTTCCCGACGCTCGATCTCGCCTACCAGTACAGCGACTTCAACGCCTTCCTGGAGGCCTTCCGCGCCGGCGAGCACAAGTTCACGGCAGCCGACTTCCCTGCCCAGAAGGAGTCTTTTGAACGGCTTCGCCTCGACTGGATGCTCCTCAGGGTGCTCGTCGACCAGTCCGACGACATCCTCGAGGCCTTCACCGGCGAAATCCAGATTCCAGACCGCATTTCGGAGGTGTGGCCATGAACCCGCGCCGCCTTCGCCTGTGCAGGGGGATCTTCCTCGTATGGCTGCTTTCCTTCGTCCTTGTCGTCGGCTTTTCCCTCAGCGACACGGGCTGGGACGGCAGATCCCCCTCCATACTCTCCCTCTTCATCCAGCCCCCGGAGGCGGCCCCGGCGCCGCCGGTGGCCACTACGGCCATGGCCGAGCCCCAGCCTGACCCCAAGCCCGTCCAGGCAACGCCGCAGCCCAGGCCCGAGCCGGCCAGAAGCACCCTTGTCCGGGGAAAAAAGGCCGGAGCTGGCACGCTGGGCATCCCGCATGCGACCAACTCCCAGGACGCAGCCACCATCGCCATTCCCTACCGGGGACGCCTTGGCGAGTACCAGGCCTTCAGAGCCCACAACGTCAATTCCTGGTGCATCGACCTGCAAGGCGACTGGAAGCCCTGGGAAGGCACGGTCCGCCCCAGCGGAGCCGGCATCGCCTCCTCGGTGCAGGTCGGCCGCCACAAGGGCTGGGCGCGCATCTCCATGGTGGCATCCGATCCCAGTGCTGTGCTCAAGGAGGAGATCACCTATACGGCAGACACTCTCTACATCCGCATCGCCCAAACCCAGGCTCAGCAGGATCAGGGGCATGGCCAAGGGCAGCCTGTGGCAGAACCCCGGGCCAAGGCCAGGCCGGCGGGACACAGGAGGTAGGCATGGGCGAGACAAGGCTTCTGGAGCGCATCCGCGAAATGACCGCGGAGCAGGGCCAGCGCAAGGACAAGGCCAAGGACAAGCCCAGCCTCGAGCGATCCGTTCTCGCGCATCTGACCAAGCTCCTCAATACCCGGCAGGGCTCCACCATCATCTCCCCCGACTTCGGCGTGCCCGATCTGGCGGCCATGACCACCTCCCCCAGCGCGGAGAACGTGGCGCGCATCGAGAGCATCCTCGCCTCCGTGGTCGAGCGCTTCGAGCCGAGACTCACGGGCGTCAAGGTTGTCTTCTCGCCGTCGGACGACGATCCGCTGAAAATGAGCTTTTCCCTGCAGGGAACCCTTGCCGGACAGGTTTCCGATGCGGCAGTCTTCTTCCAGACCGTGCTCTCCCCCTCGGGGCGCATCAGCATCCAGCGCGCCCGCGAGGTCCAGTAGTCCCGAGCGGCCGGCACGCAGCCTCTTCCGCTTTCCCCCAGCATCCAGACCTTGCTTCGGCAAGGCCAGCCAAGGCGGCGCCATGGACATCACCCTGACCAACCCTGGGAGCCCTGTTCCCGAATTCACCGTCGAAGGCGCCATCGACACCCTCGAGGCGCCGAAATTCCAGGATGCCGTGCTAGCCGGCGTTGCGGCCGTGCAGGCCAAGAACGTTGTCATCGACTGCTCGGCCATGCCCTATCTGACGAGCACGGGACTGCGCGCCTTCATGACCATAGGCAAGACCATGATGGCTGCCGGCGGCCGCATGGTGCCCTGCGGACTCTCTGGGCTCGCGCTCGAAATCTTCACCTCCTCGGGCTTCGCCCAGGTCTTCCCTCCTGCGGCAACGCGCGACGACGCCCGCAGGATGCTCGGCGGGTAGCGTCATGAAAGAATACGAGTGTCCCGCCGTACTGGACAACCTCAGGCCCGTTCTTGCCGTCGCGGCCGAAGAGCTCATCGCCAGCGGAACTGAAACGTCCCTGCGCCAGCGCTTCTTCGTCGTGCTGGAAGAGCTCTTCAACAACGTGGCCATGCACGCCTACAGGAGCCGGGTCCTGCCCGGCCCCGTGCGCATCTCCATCAAGGCGTCCCAGGACTACGTCGAGCTCAAGGTCATGGACCAAGGGGCCCCCTTCGACCCTACGACCTACGACGACGCCAACCGCCTGCAGCGCCTGGAAAGCATGCAGCTAGGCGGCGCCGGCATCCTCCTCGTCAAGACGCTCTCGAGTTCCGTGACCTACCGCCGCGAGGACGGCTGGAACGCCGTCACGGCCATGCTGGAGCTCCCGCCGGTCGAGGCGTAGCGAGAGCGCCCCTGCCGGGGCGGAGCACAAAGGCGACATGAACGTGGCCACGCCCTGCCTCAGCGACCCAGGCCGAACGAACGCTGTCAGCAAGACGCGGATCCTGCCAGCAGTCCACGTCGGCGCAGCGCGCTTCGACGAAGGCTCTGCCACAGCCTGTGCCGTTCCGCCCTTCAGCACCTCCGGCAGGGATGCCAGACGTCCCCGCAGAGCGTCCTTCTGCCTGTGCGCCTCGGCAAGGCTCCGATCCGGCGCCAAGGCAAGCGCTTCGGAAAGCAGGGCGAAGTTCCCCTTCCAGACCGCACGTCCCGCAGACGTTTCAGAGAGATGATCAGCGGTCGAGCTTGCCCGTCAGCGCCAGCGTGAAGTGCATGCCCATGTAGCGAAAATGCGGGCGCACCCGCAGGCGCACCGTGTACCAGCCCGCCGAGGTGTCGTCGCCCGAGACCTCGACTCGCGCGTAGTTGAAGGGCCTGCGGCCGCGGGTCTCCTTGTCAGGATCATTCATGACGGTGACGTACTGGGCAAGCCAGGCGTTGATCTCGCGCTCGAGCTCCATAGCGCTCTTCCAGGTGCCGATGTTCTCGCGCTGGATGACCTTGATGTAGTGGGCGAGGCGCGTGATGAGGAACATGTAGGGGAGCTGCCGCGAGAGGTTCCAGCTTAAGACCTGCTCAGAGATCCCGCCCCCGCGCTCCTCCATGGGGCGCTGGCAGGAGCTGGCCGAGAGAAAGGCCGCGCTGTCCGCGCCCTTGAGCATGGCAAGGGCGCAGAAGCCGAGCTGGGAGAGCTCGAACTCCCTGTGCTCCGAGACGATAACCTCAAGCGGGATCTTCTTCTGGATGACGTCCATGCTCTCAAAGGCGTAGGTGGGCAGCTCCCGCACGGCGCCGTCCTCGGGACCGACGATGTTCACGCACCAGCGGTATCTGGCGAAGCTCTCGCCGAGCCGCTCCCCCAGAGCCAGGCAGGGACTGCCCCAGCAGGCCGTCTCCGGATCCGAGCTATCCTCGTTGAAGCAGAAGGACTCGACCGCGGAACTGGCGGGGCTGTAGGGGACGCGCAGAAGGAAGCGGGGCAGGAGAAGGGCGCAGTAGCGGGCGTCCTCGCTCTCGCGGAAGGATCGCCAGGACGCGTACTGCGGCATGTCGTAGATGAAGCCCAGATCCTTGATGTTCGGCAGTTCCTCCCAGGAGCGGATGTTGAAGAAGCTCTTGCCGGCAGAGCCCAGAAAGGGGGCGTGGGCCATGGCGGCGACGGCCGCGATGCGGGAAAGCAGGCGCATGTCCTGCGGGGTGACGCCGAACTCGTAGAGCCCCAGCATGGCGCCCACGGGCGTGCCTCCGTACTGGCCGTACTGCTCCACGTAGATGTGCCGGTAAAGGCCGGAGTAGACTACTTCCGAGGCGTCCTCGAAGTCGTCCAGCAGATCTTGCTTGGAGGCGTTGAGCAACTGGACGACGATATTTTCCGAGAAGCGCAGGCGCGATACCAGAAAGTGCATGCCCCGCCAGGCGCTCTCCAGGCTCCTGAAGTCCCTGTAGTGCAGGATTGCATTCATCTGTTCCGAGAGGCGGCAGTCGATCCCGGCAATGACCTGCTCCACGAGGCTCGCGTCCACCGTCATGGAAGGCGGCGCAAAGCTGAGCGAGTACACGAGCGCTTCCAAGCCGAGCACCACGCGCTCCCTGGAAAAGCCCTTGAGGGAGGAGACAAGCTTGTCGACGAGCCCGGACCAGCCACTTTCCGGCGTCTCGGCCAGCACCTCCCGCCCTGCGGAACACCGCTCCGTCTGCATCTGCATCTGCTCCCTGCGCTCCTCTGCGCCGCCAGGCGTCCTGCGATCGTCCGCCGGCGTTCGGCAGACGGAGGCTGCGGGACAAGTGACCGTAAAGGAGTATTCTACTGAAACGGCTCCACCTTTTCAAGCCACGCGCCAGCCACGAATTCCGGCACCTCGGCGTCTTCCGCTGGTTTCCAGCCACGAGGTATTCTGCTACATCTTGAGACATCGCCCTCAAGGCGCCCACTCCCCACCGCCCTCTCCGGGCTCCATCCGCCATGGACAAGAACGCCGGCACCACGCTCCGCACCAAGCTCATCTGCTTCATCATCCTCGTTCTGGCCGTTGCCATGCTGCCGCTCATGGCGCACGACCTTTTCCTCGCCCAGCAGAACGCCCGTGAGCTTGTGTCCAACACGGCGCGCGCCACGCTGACGGCGGCCCGCGAGCACATTGCGCAGCACTTCAGGCAGACCATCGCCATCGAGGCCGGCATCATCCTGTCCACCAGGCGCGAGATGCACAGAGCCGCGATGGTGGCCGCCCAGATGCTCTCCTCCGCCGACCCCAGCCACATTGCAAAGATAACGACCGAGATTACGCGCCAGCATTCCGACTCGCCCCTCATCCTTTTCCATACAGGCCGAGACATCGTGCCCGGTCCCGGATCCGAGAAGACCGAGCCAGCTCTGCTTGCCGCCCTGACGGCGCGGGCCCGCTCCACGGCAGTCCTCGGGGAGCCCGACGACTTCGCCGTCGCCGACTCGGCCGGGCGGAACCACCTTGCCTGCTTCGTTCCCATCAAGGGCGCCTCCTGGCTAATCTGCGCGCTCTATCCCCTGGACGAGGCCGCGGACTTCGCCGGGCTTGTGAAGGAGATGCACCGCGAAGGCATCAACGCCTACCTCAACTCGCTGTCCATCTATCCCGCAGGCGGCATCCACGTCATCCATGAGCGCACCCTCGAGGACTTCCACAGGGAGAAGACCCCTCTCGAGCCCAGCCCGCGCTTCCTGATCCAGCAGGCTGTGCACAGCGGCCTCGACTACGTAGAGATCCCCACGTCGGGCGACATTCTGCACTGCTTTGTCACCACTGTGCCTGGCGCCCCCTGGATCATCGCCTTGACGGTACCCCAGTCGGCAGTGACCATGCCCCACTGGCGCATGATGGTGAGGCAGCTCGCCCTGTTCGCAGGCATTACGGTCCTGGCCTTTGCGGTCGCGTTCAGGCTCGCGGCCACGCAGTTCGGTCCGCTTGGCGAAATCATCGCCTGCGTGCGTTCCTTCCCGCACCAGGACTTCACCAAACCCCTCGCCTTCGGCGACAGACTCCCTCTCAAGCGCAGCGACGAAATCGGCATACTCGCCCGCGCCCTCATGGAGATGGGACGCATGCTGCAGACAACGCTCGACGGCATGCTCAAGGCCACGGCTGCCAAGGAGCGCATGGAGAGCGAACTGGACATGGCACGGCGCATCCAGGAAGGGTTTCTGCCACCGCTGGCGCCGGACATTGCAGACCATCCCGCCTTCGAGCTCTTTGCTTCCGTGACGCCGGCAAAGGTTGTCGGCGGCGACCTCTACGACGTCTTCTTCGTCTCCGAGACAAAGCTCTGCGTCGCCCTGGGCGACGTCTCCGGCAAGGGGGTGCCGGCGGCCCTCTTCATGAGTTCCGCCGTCACCCTCCTGCGCGGCCTCGCCCGCGGCATGGAAAGCCCGGCTACCGTCCTTTCCGCCATCAACAGAGAACTGGCCACCAGAAATCCGGAGAACATGTTTGTCACCCTGGCCATTGGACTCTTCGACACGGAACGCTCGCTCTTCACCTACGCACTGGCAGGGCACCCCGCCCCGATTCTCATCCCTGGCAGCGGCGCTCCCTGCCACATGCTCGGCGGCTTTGCCCCGGATCTGGTCGCAGGCGTCATGGAGGATGCCTGCTACCACGACCACGCCATTGCGCTGGCGCCCGGCGACGCGCTTTTCTTCTTCACCGACGGCATTTCCGAGGCGCCTGGCACGCAGGGAGGCTTCTTTGGCATGGAGGGCATAGTCGCAGGCCTGGAGCAGCTGCGGATAAAGCCACTCGACGAACTCTGCCAGGGCATGCTCAAGCTTGCGGAAGACTTCGGCCAGGGACTTCCCCAGGCGGACGATGCCACCATGCTCGCGCTCAGGCGCAAAGGAGGTTCCCATGCCTGCTGACAAACATTCCCTCCTCCAGCGCCTCAGGTGCAGGGCCAGCCTCCTGTCCGCCGGCATGGTGCTGTCCTCCTTCCTGCTTCTGCCCTTGGCGGGAACAGCGGCGGAGCCCCCCTCGTTTGCCATTGCCGTTGCCGGCCTCGGGGAAAACCTGGAAGACGCGCCCTGCGTTGCCGACAGCCGGGCCATACTCGGCCTGCTTTCCTCGAAGGAACTTGCGGAACGCACCGGCCTTGCCTGGCAGATCTCGGCCGTCGAGCACCTTGCCTCAGATCCAGCAGAGGCGGACCGGACCGCTCGGCAGGCCCTTGCCAGCAAGCCCTCCCTTATCCTCTGCACCAACGCCATCATGCTCAAGAGCGTGCTGATGGCCCGCACCGATGCCACACCCGTCTTCGTGCCGGAGGGAGTGCCAGTGGAAGAAACGGTTCTCGATGAAATTCCCGGCGAAAAGCTGAAAAACCTCTACTTCCATTCATCCAGCCCCAGCACCAACCCCAAGCTGGCCACGCTTATCGGCTATCTCGGCGCAAGGCGAATCGGCTTCCTGCATGTGGACATGCTGGACGATATCCAGGATCTGCTCCCCACCCGTGCGGCCAGAGCCGCCGCAGAGCTCGGCTGCGAAGCCGTTGCCGTCGGCATTCCCCAAGACAGCTATGACGAATGCCTCAAGGGCATGCGCAGGCTGGCCGCCCTCAAGCCCGATGCCGTCTATCTCGGGCATCTGCGCTGCGCCTCCACGGAAGAGCTCGGCGGACTGCTCCAGCCGCTTCTCGATGCGGGCATTCCCGCCGTCGGCACCGAGTCCCTCGGCGAAGCCTCTGCCGGTGCGCTACTGGCCTTCTACCAGCGGGCCGACACCATGGAGCGGCGCAACGCCTACCGCATGCTGCGCATACTCTTCTCCGGCAGGGGGAAGGAGCTTCCGCCTCTGGTCGCGCCTGGAGAACTCGCCGTCAACATAGAGACGGCATCCATGCTTGGCATACGCCTGCCGATGAACGTGCTGGCCGATGCCGAATATATCATCTGGAAGACACGGAGCGCGCCGGCACCCTGATCCGGCAGTCCCCCGTCCCCGCCTGCCAGCTTTCCTCTGCCAGAGACGCAGGCGCGTCAGCGCGCCTTCTCCGGCGCCCAGATCCGAAGGATGCGGTCCAAATCTTCCGAGGCCCGCAAGCGCCCCAGCAGGCCGGCAAAGCGCGCACGTCCGGCTGCATCTTCCTCCCTGAAGACGGGCACAAGCATCCCCTGCCCCCAGTCCTGCAGCGGAAGCGACACGGCGACGCCCCCAACGGCGTCCTTCAGCGTGCCCGCTGTGCGGGCCGGCACGAGGGCGCTGGCAATCATGCTCCGGGACAGCGCATTGACCAGGGCATCCCTCGAAGGATAGGCCCGAACCCGGCAGGTGCCGTGAAGGCGCATCCGCATGGAGGAAAGAACCTGCTCCTCCCAGCTCCCTTCGATGACGCCGACTGTCTTGGGCGAGTAAACAACGGCCTTGCCGGCAAGTTTCCTGTCCCAGGACACGACGGCAAGAGGACAGGACAGCACAGCCTCCCCGAAGGCCAGTCCTTCAGGCGGAGCTGCGCCGGTCTCGACGAAGCTGAAATACAGATCGACAATGCCGGCGCGCAGAAAGTCCTGAGCTACCTCCTGACGCAGGGGCAGGTGGTGCACCCTCGCCCCCGCCACTCCGGCCAGCGCGTCCACAAGCGCCGGGCAAAGGCCCTCTGGACCGTCGTCGGCGTTCAGCCGCGAAAAGGGCGTCTGCCCGGCAAAGAATCCGTGAACCCAGAAGACGCCTCCATGACTGGACGCGGCGCACGGCGCCAGCAGAACCAGCAGCAGGGCGAACGCGCAGGTGGCGTGCCGGCCCGCTACCAGCATTTCTCAAACCTGCCTTCGCGGAAGCGGTAGACTGTCGTCTCCACACCCGTCGGATTGCCGTTCTCGTCAAAGCCTATCCGCCCAAGAGGAGTCTTCCAGGTCCCCTCCCGCAGACTCTTTGCGATGTCGCCCGGCGTAAGGCTTTCTGCCGCTTCCAGCGCACCGAGCAGAGCCTGCATGGCCGCATAGGCGCTGAAGAAGTAGGGTTCGGGAAGCGTGCCGTACCAGTTCCTGTGCAGTTCCGCCAGCGAGGAGCCCAGACTTCTGGAGCGGGTCAAGTCCGTGAAGACCGCGTAGACCTTGACGTCTTTCAGCTTTATGGCGCCGACGGTGGCCACGTTGTGGAGCACGTCAGGGCCGACCACATTCACGGTCGCCCTGTTGGCCTCGAGGAGCGTGAGGATGCGCTCGCAGACCTCCTTGTAGGCGCCGATGAAGAGCGTGTCTGCACCGGAGCGCACTAGCGACCGAACAGCGGCCGAGAAATCGAGGGAAACAGGGTTGAGCTTGTCACAGAGCACTGTTGCTACGCCCATCTTCTCCAGCTGGTCGCGTACCCCCATGGCGAAATCCCGGCCGAAGGTCGTGCCGTCGTGCAGGAAGGCTGCCCTATGGACGCGGAGCTTGTCTTTTGCAAACTCGGCCGCGACCCGCGCTTCCTCCCGCAGGGGGTTGATGGTCCTGAAGAACCAGGGATTGAGCTTGGCATCCCCCATGTCATCCTTGGTTACCGAGGGCGAGATGGCAACGATGCCGGCCTTCGCGTAGACGGGAAGCGCGCCCTCCATGGCGTCCGTGCAGGTGTGGCCGAGCACGGCAACCACCTGCTTGGCGGCCAGCCGCCTCGCGACCTCAGCGGCCTTGACGCGGTTGCACTGGTCGTCCATTTCCTCAAGCACCACGCGCATGCCCCGCACGCCGCCCCTGTCGTTGATCTGCGCAACGGCTATCTGCGCGGCCCGGCCTATGGAGGGGCTGTCCACGGCAAACTGGCCCGAAAGCGCATCGGCCACGCCGATGCGCAGCACCGCCTGATCCCCGCAGATGGCGACACGGGGGGCCAGCGCCATCGCCAGAAGAAGGCAAGCGCAGGCGAAGGCTCTGGCGACAGGCCTCCCTGCACGATGCAGAAGAAGGCTACCTGGATGTCTTGCGCGTTGCTGCATGGCGAAGGCTCCTTGAAACTTGAGGTGCAGGCAGGGCCCTGCGGGCGCCTGCGCTTCAGGGAAAAAAGGCCTGAAACAGCCTGCTTGTCAACTGCGGGCCAGCAGCTTCCCTACAGGAAGAACTCCGGCTCCCGGCGCTTCTGGCAGGAGGCTTCGAGCCAGCTCCGGATCGCTTCCTGGCGCTCGTCCTGAAAGGTCTTGGCGCCCTGGGGGCAAAACTTCACGCAGGCGCAGCAGCGCAGGCAGCCCTCGCCTACCAGAGAGGGGTCGACGCTGTCGATGATGCCAAGGGGGCAGAGCCCGGCGCAGGTGCCGCAACGGGTGCAGGAGGCAAGCGTCGCAGGCTTCGCTGGGGCAGAGGGGGAAAGCCTCTTGTAGGGATGCGCGCCCGGAAGTCGCGGCAAGGCGTCCCGGCCCTGCGCGACGGCCTCAGCGGCCCTGGCGGCAAAGCCGTCAAGCAGTTCCAGATCGCGGGCATCCGGCCTGCCTGTGGCCACGGCCGGCGCAATGCAGTGCTCGGCGATCACGGCGCCTGCGGCCACCACCGTGAAGCCCTGCGCCGCCAGCAGATCGCCTGCCTCGAGCAGCGCATCGTCGTAGTGGCGGTTGCCGTAGACCGCAAGGACAATCGCCGGCCGGCCTGCGCCCTCAAGGGTCTGCAGGCAGGGCAGGCAGAGCTCCGGCACGCGACCGCCGTAGACCGGAAAGCCGAAGACAAGGACGTCGCCTGCGCCAAGGCTGACCGGCTCCTGCCGCCCTGCCGGGAGGGTCCAGTCGTGCGGGAGGACGCCGGCCTGAAGCTTCCTGGCAAGGCCCTGCGCCAGCAGAAGCGCCATGCGCTTCGAAGAGTGCGTGGGACTGAAATAGACGGCGTGGACAATCCTGCTCATGCGCTGCTCCTTTGCCCCGGCGCCGGCGCGCCCAGGGCCGAAATGTCTGCCCGCGCTCTCCTTATGCCACGTCTGGCCTCGCTCCGCCAGCCGGAAAGGCGAGGCCTAGCGCCACGAAGCACTGGCTGGGGGGGCAGGATGAGGGGGACTGGCAGGGCTGGCAGGCGCATTGACGGACAGGCGCCCGGGCTTCTAGGCTTGCCGGACGACTTTCCGCCGCAGGAGCCGTCTGCGACTGCCACGGCCCCGCACTCTGCAACCTCTGCCCTCATGGAGAAACTATGAACCGAACTGCGACCGCCTTTCTGCTGGCACTGCTCCTGCTCGCCGGCACCCAGTCCATGGCCAAGCCGCCCGTCCCCGCCCTCGCCCAGACCCTGCTCGACCGCGCGGCAGAAGCCTGGGAGACGAAGGAGGTGCCGAACTACGAGGCCCTCACGGACGAGATCCTCGACAATCTCGCGCTCAAGTTCGCCCTCAACGCCAGGGGACAGCTGCTCAACAGGAACGACAATCCCGAGGCCTTCCAGGGCGCCGGCCCCGAATTCGACTGCGCCCTGCCCCGCGCCGAGGCCGCGGAGCTCGCTGCCTGGTACCTCGGCCGCAGGGCGCCCCTGCAGGGCGTCAAGGGGAAGTACGTCTACGGCATGGCGGCCGACGGCCCCCGGATGTGCCAGGCCAAGCTCGAGCGCATCGAGCCGCAGGGGCAGGGCTCCTTGCTCAAGGGCGCCCTGCTGTGCTTCGAGAGCTCGGGCGACGACGAGCCCAGGCCCGCCGGCACCATCGAAGCCTTCATCGTGCCTGAAGCAGGATCGCCCTCGGGCTACGCGGTGACGCGCCTCCATGCGGTGCGGCGGCAGTAGGTCCCGCTCTGGGGCTCCGCTGGTCTGCCGGAGCGTTTGCAGCATGCGCTTCCGCATTTCTAGTATATTTTCTACTAGAAATCGAAAGGGCATCCAGCTCTGTGCCGGATGCCCGAAATTTCTGGTGGGTCGTGCGGGGATCGAACCTGCGACTCTCTGCTTAAAAGGCAGATACTCTACCTACTGAGTTAACGACCCGTATCTCGTTGGAGAGATAGTCCCCAAGGCCCTGCATGTCAAGGAAAACATGCAAAGCCTTCCGGCGCAGGCGTTTTAGCCCTTCTTCTCGATCTTGGCCCAGCTGTCGCGCAGAGTCGCCGTGCGGTTGAACACGGCAAGCTCCTCCGTGCTGTCCCTGTCCTTGCAGAAGTAGCCGACCCGCTCGAACTGCACGGCCTCGCCTACCTTGACGGCGGCCATGGCCGGCTCAAGCCGAGCCTGGACCGTCTTCATGGAGTCGGGGTTGACAAGATCGAGGAAGGTCTTGCCTTCCGGCACGTCGTTGGGATCATCGTCCAGGAAAAGGTGGTCGTAGAGGCGCACCTCAGCGGGGATGGCATGCCTTGCGCTCACCCAGTGGATGGTGCCCTTGACCTTGCGGCCGTCGGGGCTGTTGCCGCCCTTGGACGCCGGATCGTAGGTGCAGTGGATCTCGAGCACGTTGCCGGCCTCGTCGGTCTTCACCTCCGTGCAGGTGACGAAGTAGGCGTAGCGCAGACGCACCTCGCGGCCTGGAGCCAGGCGGAAGTACTTCTTCGGCGGATCCATGCGGAAGTCGTCGCGGTCGATGTAGAGCTCCCTGGCAAAGGGCACCTTTCTGGAGCCGTAGGAGGCGTCTTCCGGATGCAGGGGCATCTCAAAGACTTCCTCCTGATCCTCGGGATAGTTGTCGATGACCACCTTGACCGGATCCAGGACGGCCATCCAGCGGGGCGTGTGGGCGTTGAGGTACTCGCGGATGCAGAACTCGAGCAGGCCGTAGTCCACCACGGAATCGGACTTGGCAAGGCCGATGCGGCGACAGAAGTCGTGCAGGGCCTCCGGCGGAACGCCCTTGCGGCGCAGGGCGCAGAGGGTGGGCATGCGGGGATCGTCCCAGCCCTTTACGTAGCCTTCCTTGACAAGCTGGATGAGCTTGCGCTTGGAGAGGACGGTGTGGGTCAGGTTCAGGCGGGCGAACTCCGTCTGCTCGGGATGGTAGACGCCGAGCGTCTCAAGGATCCAGTTGTAGAAGTCCCGGTTGTTGACGAACTCCAGCGTGCACAGGGAGTGGGTGATGCCCTCGATGGAGTCGCTCAGCGGATGCGTGAAGTCGTACATGGGATAGATGCACCATGCATCGCCGGTGCGGTGGTGGGCCGCATGGCGGATCCGGTAGAGCGTGGGATCGCGCATGGTGAGGTTGGGCGAGGCCATGTCGATCTTGGCGCGCAGGACGTGGCTGCCGTCTGGGAACTCGCCGGCGCGCATGCGACGGAAAAGGTCGAGGTTCTCCTCCACGGAGCGGTTCCGGTAGGGGCTCTCCCGGCCCGGCTCCTTGAGGGTTCCGCGGTACTCCCGGATCTCGTCGGCCGTCAGGTCGTCGACGTAGGCCTTGCCCATCTGGATGAGCTGCTCGGCATAGGCGTAGAGCTGCTCGAAGTAGTTGGAGGCGTAGAACTCCCTGTCGTCCCAGCTGCCGCCGAGCCAGCGCACGTCCTCCTTGATGGAGTCGACGTACTCGGTCTCCTCCTTGGTCGGATTCGTGTCATCGAAGCGGAGGTTGCAGAGGCCGCCAAACTCCTTGGCGACGCCGAAGTTCAGACAGATGGACTTGGCATGGCCGAGATGGAGGTAGCCGTTGGGCTCGGGGGGAAAGCGCGTGTGCACCTTGCCGCCGAAGCGGCCGGAGGCATTGTCGGCAATGATCTTGGCGCGGATGAAGTCAACGTTCTCTTTGGCAGGGGCTTCCTGCGCTTTTTCCTGTGACATAGGGGGCTTCCTCGCAGAGAGAGTGAAATCTGAAGCGAATATTCTACGCGCGAGGCAAGCTACGGTCAACAAATGTGAAACGCTCTTGACATTTCTAAAGCTTTAGCCTATAAGTCACAGGTCAAGCGGAAAGGTGTCCGAGTCGGCCGAAGGAGCTCGCCTGCTAAGCGAGTATACGGGCTTAAACCTGTATCGAGGGTTCAAATCCCTCCCTTTCCGCCACAATGAAATTTCAGCCCCAATTTGTGGGCTTCTCGCGAGGGCGCTTCCAAGCGCCCTCTTGATTTTATTGAAATCTTTGCCAGAATCCCAAGCCGTGGGCGTTTCCAGCGACGGTCGCGATGGTTACCGAAATGGTTACCAGAAGGTCTGCCAGAGCCTCGGACAAGGGAGAATGGTAACCATATGGCAAGCCAGAAATTGACAACGGCGACCATCAAGAGCCTGAAGCCGCAGGAGAAAGAGTACCGCGTTTCCGACGGGAAGCAGCTCTTCCTCGTCGTCAAGCCGAACGGACGCGCGACGCGTGGCTCCGGGAAAAAGGCTTCTGGCCATCCTTTTCCCCAATAAGGGGGGAGAGAACAATCTGTTCTGGCATCAGTTCAGCGGACAGTCTCGACTCAAGGAAGGGCTTGTCTGCCTAGGCCGATGCCAGTCGGGCGCCTTCAAAAAGTCTCGGTTTTTTGTCTTGCCAAGTGAGCCACTTTAAGAGCCTGCGTCTACGCTTTGGGATGCCATCTGCCGGACGCTCCGGCGTCCCATGTCTCAACTGGCCAATCCTTGCCTTTCTGCCGGCGCGGCCTGAAGCTTTGCGGCGCTCAGACGCCACAGCAGCGGTGCCGCCACCTGCGGAGCGGCCCTCCGCCCGGGCAGATCAGATCCTCTGGTAGCTCCGCTCAAAAATGTCTCTGCCTATGACGGCGAAGTCGCCTTCGCCGTAGCAGGCAAGCCAGTCGCTGGGCCCGCCGGCGAACGGCCGCCGGGGATCCCATCTGGTGAAGACAAGGACATGCTCGCCTTCGCGAAGCCGTCTTGCCCGGATCACGGACTCGTCCCTGCTGACGCAGGCATGGGCCAGGGAGACGAGCTCCTCCAGGCTGAAGAGCCTGCCTGCGCCCGTGTCCAGCACGTTTGGCTGGTAGCCCTTGACCGGCGTCTCCGGCCGGCTGTAGGGCTCGTCGAGCAAATCGTAGGTCTTTTCGAAGCTCTCCCGGCCCATGGCGTAGACTTCGCCCACGACGCCGAAGACAACGACGGCGCCGGCGGAGGCTATTTCCATGTCGCCCTCGAGCGTGCGCACTCGCAGCCTCGAGGGCGCCGGGCACAGGTCTTCGCCAAAGACGGCGCCGCGGACCGCCTTCAGCTTCCTGTATTCCCGGAAACCCTCCAGGGAAGGCAGGGTCTCCGGCCGCGAGCAGTCCACGACGGCATGCGTCTGCCGGAAGAGGCGCATGCGCTCTGCCATGAAGTCCTGGACGCCCGTGCCAGCGCAGAGCGCCCGGAACTTCTCCCCTGAGATCCACCCGCCTGCCTTGGCCTCGTGCCCCCCGGCGGAGCCGAGCCCCTGGGCGATGAACTGCGCCAGATGGGGCGCCGGCATCTCCCGGACGGCGCTGCGCACGGAGAACTTGCATCCGCCGTCGCCCTGCCACGACGAAACCGCCACGCCGTCCACGCCGTCGACCTCAAGGACGAGGTCGCTGATGTAGCCGAGCACGTTGGGATCGCAACCTTCGACGTCCAGCGTGGCGCAACGGGCCTCCCTGTCGACGGCAAGGGTCTCCAAGGCCCTGCCCGCGAGGCGGATGCCCTCTTCGGACATGTTGGAGAGCCTGAGGATGCTGAAGAGGTCCTCGTCGATGTCCGTCAGGGCGTCGCGCATGTCCCGGTCCAGCGGGTGCCGGCTCTCGGAATAGCCGTTGGTGTCCGTGTACAGGCCGTAGAGCAGCGCCGTCTGCAGGTTCCTGGAGAGCGGGAAGCCGGCATCGGCCAGCAGGCTCCAGACAAGGACAGAGCAGCTGCCGACGCCCGGCTGGAAGAGGCAAAGTTCCGGAAGGGGCTTCTCCTGCACGTGGTGATCCACGACGGCAATGCGGTCCGCCTCGACGCGCTGGACATTGCCGGCGCCGTGCTGGCAGTCCACGTTCAGAAGGAGGCCGGCAAAGCGCTCCATGCCGAGGCAGTGCCGCACAGGGATGCCAAAGGCGCCGACCATCTTCACGAGGTTCGGCTTTGAAATCCGGCTCCTGCCACCGTAGAAAAGCAGGGGCTTCCTGCCTCTGGACTCCAGGTAGCGACAGAGACCCCAGCCCGAGGCCAGGGCGTCGGCGTCCGGATTGTCGTGGCACTGGATGGCGATGTCTCCTTCCCAGCCGAGCAAGTCTTGTAGCGTCACGGGCTTCCCTCCGTTCTTCAGGCCTGCCTTGGCTTTTCTCGCAGGGGAGGTGGCCGCGTCAAGCTTGACGTGCCGTGCGCACGGTGCACATGGCGCGGCATGAAGAGCACCGGCATGGGCTGTTCCCGCAGCCCGGACAGGCGACGGGAACCACAGGCCTGAAAGCGGATGCAGAGCCGGAGAGCCGGACGAGGCCACGGGATCCGCTCCACCTTCACGCGTCAGCTCCGGCTGCAGAGCCTTCTCGAGCTTTTCGTAGAACGCCCCGTCGCTACGGCTCATCATCTGCGTGTCGCAGAGCATGAGCTCGAAGGCGCCCTGCACCTCGCACCCGTCCAGGACGACGCACACGATGTGCTTCCTCTTGGCAATTACGCACGTGATCTCCTTCGAAATGTACGGCGAGCGTTGGGAATGGCTGGACATGAAGAGCAGCATGCAGGCCGCGGACGCGATGCGCTCAGCCAGGACATCGTACCAGCTGGCGCCGGGCTCTATGCCTTCGTCGTACCATATCCTGAAGCCCCGGTTGCGAGGTGGGCTAGGCAGTTGAATACCGCATCCCTGTCGCTGTGCGAATAGCTGACAAAGATGCAGGGCTCGTTCCCGTCATAGGCTTTGAACGGCGTTTCCATTGCATTGGTCCTTTCCGGGCCGCGCCGGCAGGCGGTCCTTCGGCACGCGCCCCAGGCGCCGGGGTGAAGGTTCGGGCGCGGGTTCGGTCCTGAGGCCCATCGCGCATGTGCGGGGAACGCGCGCCCGTGCATGCACAGGCCAGCACCAACGGCAGGCGGATATTAACAGACTCCGTGGCGCAAGAGCTTCGGACGCTGTTCCCTGCTGTCAGCTCCCCTTGATGGCTCTCTGCCTACACGTTTTTTTCGGAGAAAAAAGCGACCTCGTGTAGTGGCACCAGAACCTGCGCTACGCCTGGCGCTCCATGTGGACGATCTCGCCGATGTAGAGGTGGTGCGGCTCCTCGTCGAGGTAGAAGCCCTGCACCGCATCGGCAGGGATGCGATCCCTGTCGAGCTTGTCGCTGTAGATCTTCCTGCAGACCAGCGTCAGGCTCGCCTGCTCGTAGCCGACGCCGCCGGCCACGGCTTTGGGCGACAGGCCCGTCAGGGCCAGCTTGTCGCCGTCCCTGCCTGACTTGGAGCCGAGGATGCCGAGATCCTTTCTGAACTCCCCGGGAAACCAGCAGATGGTGAAGATCCCGCTCTTCTCCATGAATTTATAGGTGTAACGCACGGGCTTGACGAAGACCGTCGCTATCTTTTTGGCCTTGCCAGGATTGCCCCAGAGGGAGCCAAGCTGGCCCCAGCTGATGGTCATGGCATTGAAGCCTTCCTCGAGGGTGCCTGCGGTGAGCAGGGCCCAGTCCCTGTCAAAGAGGCTGAAGACGTCTGCAGTGAGGATGCTGATTTCGGTGGCCATGAATGCTCCTTGCTGGACCGCGGGAAGCGCTGGCGCTACGCCGCGGGCTTGCCGATGGAATGGGTGATGAAGGTCTGCCAGCCCTTGGGCAGGGGAAGCTCCCTGTCTAGGGCATCGTGCTTCTGCCATTTGACGCAGTTGGCGAGGCCGAGGCTGGCGCACATGAGTCCCACGTTCTGGTACATGGAACCGGCGTGCATGGCGGCAAAGCCGCGCTCGTCCTTCGGCCCGCAGTAGAGCAGGATCAGCCCAGAGCCGTCGAAGGCCCCCCTGCGGTCGCCTTCGAGCACGCGCCTGACGGCGTGCTCCTTGGGCAGATACTCCCAGACGCCGTCGCCGCGCACGGCATAGACTTGGCATTCCTGGCGGTTCATGGCCGTGGGCACGACGTGCTTGCCGTTGTCCCTGTTGACGCCCCAGGCTGCCCAAAGCAACGCGCCCAAGGTGTCGAGATCCACGTCTCCGCGGTCAATGGCGCGGTTAGTGGCGCGCTCGGCAAGGCACTGCACGAGGGGCTTGCCGCCGGCCTCGGGCTTTTTCAGGACAACCGTCTTGCCGTCGCCGGCAGCCATGACGGGCGAAGCCCCGCCTGCAAGCGACAGCGCGCAGGCAGCCGAGGCGCAGAGCAGGAAGTCGCGTCTCTTCATATATCTCCTCCTTGGCATGCCTCGCCGGCATACGCCCCAGGGACATGCCGTCAAAACGCCCTGCCTCTCCGCAGTCCGGCGCAGGACGCCAGAAGCCCATCGGCAGCGGCCATGGACTAGCCGCGACGCCAGCGCCGCGCACAGCCCGCAGCAGGGCTCTTCACATATGCGTAGCGTAGATGACTGCAGCCTAGAGATCAAGCAGGCTTTTTGCCCTCATCCTGACGGCATCGCGCAGCTCCGCCGGGCGTGCGCGCAGAAGATCCGCGAAGCCGCCGCCCTCGGCGAGCCATGCTCCGGCAGCCTCCAGCACCAGCGGCATGCGACTGTGGACAGACGACATGCCGGCGTTGGCGGCCGTGGTCAGGATGGCGAAGGAATGCCCGTCGCCAATGCCCGCCAGCATGAGGTCCCTGCCGTCGAAGCGCGAAAAGGCGTGCCGCACCCTGTTCCTGTCCCATTCGTAGAAGCACTGCGCAGGCACGACAACCCGCCCAGCCAGGACAAGCCGGCGGAATAGCGGCTTCTCAAGAACGGTTTCTGCCCTCGCGTTCAGGACAAGCCGGCCTGAGGCGAGCCGCAGCCCGAAGCCTAGCGCAAGCGCTCCGCCGGGAGCAAGCACCGTGGCCGTGTCCGTCGGTCTGACGACTCTTTCCTGGTACTTGAACGAACAGCACATCCCGCGCGCCTCCCGTCCCGATTTGACGGTCTTGCTGCCCTCCTGTCAAGCTGGCGGAAGATGGACACGTCCCCTCCAAAAGGCCGCACCACCCAGCCTCTTCGACCGGCTTTCCCCGCCCAGCAGAAGCCTGCCGGACCGCTTCGGGGATCTCGACGTCGATGCCAGGGCTCAAGCCCTAGCCAGCACGTTCAGGCTTCCTTAAGGCCACGGATGCCGGCACAAGAACAGGCGAAGCGCTGAAGGGCTCCAAGCGCGAAGGCAAAGGCCGGAACCGCCCCCTCCAGCCCGCATGCCTACCGGCTTACCGGCAGGTCTTGATCGCCTTGAAAACAGTAAAGATGCCGCTTCCTGTGCCGTCGTGCACCTCGTGGACGCTGTCCCCGAAGTCCTTCACGGTCTGGCAAGCCGCCTCCACGCGGAAGCCATGCGCCTCCAGCTGGGCCTTCAGCTCTGCCGCCGTCCGGAACCTGGCAAAGCGGTAGACGGGATCGTCCGCACTGCGCAGTTCGTAGGCTCTGCCAAGGGGCGTGTCCCTATTGAGGAAGGCGAGGACGAACACGCCCTGCGCCTCCAGTATTCTGGCCGCCTCCGCAAGGGCCCTTCCAACGTCTTCCAGAAAGCACTCTACCGTGATCATGGCGACCAGTCCGAATGCCCCGCTGTCCAGAGGCAGCGCTTCGGCCACGCCCCGGACAACCGGCACGCCCTTCTCCCGGCAGAGCCTTGCCATGGCCTCTGCCGGCTCGATGCTAAGCCCTATGCCGAGACGCCTGGCGAACATGCCTGTGCCGGCGCCTATCTCGACGCTCCTGCGGTGCTGCTCGAAGCATCTGGCAAGGCAAGCCGTCTCGGCATCGAAGATGGCAGGATGCCGGGCAAACCAGGCATCGTAGGCTCTAGCGGCATCGATGCCCGCCTCGAAGGGATTGCATCTCGCCATAGCGCTCTCCCGGGCCCCCTGTGCCGGCGGCTCCTGCCCTACTCTCCGACAGCGCGATTCCTCCCTTCAAGCGCCACGTCAAGGGCAGAGACTGCGGAGCGGGCGATACGCCCGCTCCGCCAAGAAAGAACCCGCACCCCGCCTACGGACGGATAACCTTGTCCGCCAGGCTGAGGCTCGTCACGATGTCGAGCATGTTGGTCGTCTCGCCAACCTGCTTCCTGTCGAGCAGATTGTAGTGCTGGAGGCAGGTTCCGCAGACGAGGATGGAAACGCCGGCAGCATCCAGGGCCTTCAGGCTGTCGAGGGCCTTGCCTTCCGTGGAGGCGAGCTTCACGCCGCCGTTGAGCAGCACGATGCGCCAAAGCTGGGCGCCGAGCTCGGGCAGGGTGGCAAGGAAGTTGCCCATGAGAGCCTGGCCCAGCGTGTCGTCGCCGCGACCGAGCGTGTCCGTGGTGATGAGCACGAGGGTTTTGGGCTGGGCGACCGGAGCGGGACAGGCCACATACTCGGCGTCCTTGATTTCCGCAACCGGCGCTCCGCTCCCCTCGCCCTTGATGCGCCAGACGCCGGCGCCCTCTTCGGCGCTGGAGACGGCATAGCCGTTGCGGGCAAGAAAGCGGGACACGTTTTCCAGGGAGGCTGGATTGTCCACGAGGACAAAGAGCTCGGCAGGATGGGATTCGGCAATGAGCTTCTTGGTGTTGATGACCGGCTGCGGGCAGGTGAGTCCGCGACAGTCGAGGGTTGTGGCCATAGGTCCTCCTTTGCGGCGCTCAAGCGCGCGCTGTTAGGCAAGCATTTCGAGAAAGGCTTCAATGCGGATGCGGAGCTGCTCTGTGTCGGCCTCCGCGTAGTCCGTCACTATCTGCAGGAAGGGAAGTCCCAGATCCTCGTGCACGAAGCCACGCAGGGAGTAGGACTCCACGTCGTAAGTCTGGCAGCCCTGCCAGGTAAGATCCACGACGGCGTCGGCGGCAAAATCTCTGGCAAGCTTGCCGACGGCCGCATAGCGCCCAGGATTTGGCGACATGACGGCGCAGGGGATGTCGAGCGAGCGCGCGGCCAGCACGTCGAGCGCGTCGCCCGCTGCCTCGGGATTGTCGCGCACCTTCTTGTAGCAGGAACAGTTGTCGATGCAGACGACGCTGGCCCCGCAGTCCTGCAGAAGCTGGACGACCTTGTGGGAGCCCATGCCCGTCGGGACGCCCGTAAGCACGATGCGGGGTGCGGATGCCGGCGCGGCCTCAGCGCCCTCGCTCCCGAATGCGTCTGCCAGGGCGTCGAGCTCCTGGATGCGCTCTTCGTAGTCGGGCATGAAGGACGCGCGGAAGGCAACCTCCATGAGCTCCATGCCCGTCAGCGGAGAAGGCTTGCGCCTGCCCAAATCGAGCACCCGCTTGAGCGCCTGGCGGAAGCGGTCAGAAAGGGCGATGGCGTCCCGGAGCCCTGACTCCGTCAGTTCGACGCCAAAGTCCTCCTCCAGACGGTCCTTGAAGAGCTCGAGCTGCCTGCGCCAGGAACTGAGCGCATCGGCGTCCTGGGTCTGTGGGAGCTGGAGGACGAAGACGGGCTTGCGCTTGGCCAATAGCTCGAACATCTTCTTCTTGCCGTCGCAGGTGGTGTCGGCAACGACCAGATCCGAGGCTGCCAGATAGGGGCAGCTGTCCTGCAGGGCAAAGCCGAAGCTGCTTTTTATAAGGGGGCAGAGCGTGCGGGGAAGCATAGCCTCGGCCGCAGGGATGGAGTCGTTCTTGGTGCCGCACAGGGACACGGGTATGGCGCCGGCGGCCAGCACCATCTCCAGCGGGGTGTAGATGCAGTACTGGCCGACGACCTTGCGGCCGGCCTGCTTGGCCTCCTGCAGACGCAGGACGTTGCGGTCCGTGACCGCTCGGAACTTTTCCAGACTGGCATGGGCCATGGCAAAACCTCCTAGCGGAGCCTGGCGGCGAGCATGGCCGCGCCGAGGGCTCCCGTGTACTGGGGATAATCCGGCGTTTTGACCTCGACGCCGAGCTCCTGCGAGAGCATGCGCCCGCAGGCGGGGCTGGCGGCAAGGCCACCTGTGAAGACGCACTCGCCACGCAGAGGAATGCGCGCGGCAAGGGCATGGATGCGCCTGGCAACGGCGCGCAGGACGCCGGCCGCCACGGAGCCTGGGGCCTTGCCTCTGGCGAGCAGGCCGACGATCTCCGTCTCCGCGAACACGGCGCACATGCTGGTGATGGCGCAGGGTTCCTCGCCCTCGGCAAGGGCGCAGAGCGCACCGACGTCCATGCCGAGCATGCCCGCCACGGCCTGAAGAAAGCGCCCCGTGCCGGCCGCGCACTTGTCGTTCATGACGAAGTCGGCCACCGTCCCGTCGGGCTGGACGGATATGACCTTACTGTCCTGGCCACCGATGTCTATGACGGTGCCGCAGGCGGGGACAATCTGCACGGCACCCTTGGCGTGGCAGGAAATCTCTGTGACGTTCCTGTCGGCAAAAGGGAAAGCCACGCGACCATAGCCTGTGGCAACGATGCGCGAAGCACTGTCGGCCCCTGCCTGCTCCAGCACCATGGCCAGAGCCTTTTCACCGCTCTCGCGGGGATTCCAGCCTGTCGGCAGAATGGCCCGCGCAGCGACCTCAAGGGTGCCTCCCCTGACAAGCACGGCCTTGACGGCCGCAGAGCCGGCATCGATGCCAGCATAGAGTCTTCCAGACATTATATATGTTCCTCCCCTGTCTCTGGCGGCGCGCTCAAGTGCGCCTGCCTAGCTCCTGGTAGAACGCCCTTGTGCGGATCCTCCGCAATGGCAGATGGGAAGGGAACGCGACTAGAAAAGAAGGACGGCCAAGTCGCTACCGTTGAACGCAGACATCCTGCCCACCTGCGCTCTGCGCTCAGGTGAAGCCCGCACCCGAGGCATGCGGCTGGAAGAAGGATGGCTGGCGAGTTGCGTGCATGGCGACTTTCCTTGCTCTCCAACCCTAGAAGCAAGTGGCTCCCGCGTCAAGAAGGTTGCGGACCCAGCGCAGGAAGCAGAGCCGGGCAGGAAGGAGACTAGGCGGGGACTGTTTAAAAATTTTTCACCATGATTATTTTTTTGCTTCCTTTCGAAACCAAACTGGTGTAGCTGATTTCTCAGTTCCCCATATTGACAACAACCCACATAAAAGCTAGATAAAACAAGAGGTTAATGACAAGAGGGAGGCGAGACAAGATGCTAACTAAAAAATTTTTCGCTTGGTTAATATTTTTTCTTGCGTTCGGAACCGAACTGACATAGTAGCTCTCTCGCTTCCATAAGCTGAAAATAACCCACCAAAAAGCTAGGTTGAATAAAAAAATTAATTTTCTTCTACTCTCTTGACAGCAAAGCCGGCACCCCTTATCTATGGGCTCGCAGACGGCAGGAGCGTCTGCGTCGAATTTTATTTTCGCCTAGGTGCAGGCAAAAAAATTTTTAGTAGACTAAACATTTTTGAATAATAGCCGAGACTCTTTTGCCTAGGCAGGCGATGGGGACGCATAGGTAGCTAGCCACTCAACAGCTCGCCCCCTTCACCAGTCCCGTCGCCACGAGCAAGCCAGCCTTGCACTCACAGAACACAGTTTCAAGGACTACAACCAGGAGGAGCTTGGGCCTTATCTTGCATTCCCTCTAGAAAATTTGCATTGCCCATATTGCCTCGTAGATTCAACCATTAAAACTCTCCATCTCAAGGACCCTCAACACAGGAGAATCCGAACGTGTCCAATCGCAAAAATCACCCTTTCGAAGCGATCACTCCAACGGAGAGCATGACAAGCCACAAGAAAAATACATCCACAGAAGCAATAATCTTAGCTATCCTCAGCGAAGCTTCTGCATACTGGTTAAGATTTAAGTAAAACAATGTGCAGTTTATTTCTTATACAGTTTGCATCATAAACTGCAAATATATATCATTATAACATGAATTTGTTAGATCAATCATGGCAATAACATGGAGAAACATCAATGCCTAAGAACACAGCCTTACACTTCGTAGCAAGCAACATCATTGAGTTCATTAATACAGTAAAGCACATTCCGGCCATGCATGCTGTTGCCATAGCCATTCTCACTGAGCTCGCTAAGTTTTGGCCCAACTTCATGCTGCCAGGCATGCCTATGCGTGAATCCAAAGTCATGCGCCTCAAGTCAGCCCACTTCAAATTCGTCAACAAGCGCCTTGCCAAATACTGCGCCATCCCCTTTACACCGTCTTTCGATATGGTCCGCACGCAGCTCATGCGTTCCGACAAGCGTCTGTTCCCCCTGATAGGCATGGACTACCAAGCCGATCGTGCTTTCCGAGTCAATCTGGAAGCCGGCAGAGACATTTTCGTCAACATATTCAGCAGCAATGCAGCCTACCTGCTGAAGTACCTGATTAGTAACCGCGATACCGCTGGTTACCTCCAATACGTTTCCTGCGTGAACACTGTCGCCAAACGCGCCGGCTTCGACGGTATCGCGGATGTGCTCTGCTTGGACAAGTGCTGGAAGGGACGCAAAACCAGCCACGTGCTGATAGCCAATGGCGCCTTCGGTACGCCGGTCTGCCTCGCCTCTGTTCCGGCAGTCCTGGACAATGTCCAAGGCATACCCTCAGTCGAGTACGCATTTGATGCTCCGGACACATGCTCAGCAGAAGCCACGCCCACAGTTCAGGCTGGGATGCGCTCTGCTGTCACCACAGAAGTTCCTGCTGAGGACATGGCCGAAGTTCCCGCCACGCTTTCTGCTGAAGCCGCGGCCGATGGGAAGGATAAGGTGCTGTCTGCTATTACCACGATAGACCCCGGTGAGGACATGGCCGAGACTTCCGCCACTGCCCCGGTCGAAGCCCCCAGTCTACCTCGGTACGAAATGTTCCCCATGCCCATTGCAAAAGACATCAGCCGACCTCAGAACGGCATGCGCCTCATGTCCATCGTCCAAGACACAAGCCGGCCCCAGAACGGCATGCCCCCCAAGCCCATCGTCAAAGACACAGGCCTGCCCCAGCACGGCAGCATGCTCTTGCCCCCTGCTGAGGCGTTGAACAGGATCCAATCCACGTTGCCTGCAACTATCTTCACGCCCCCTGAAGACAGCTCTTTTAAGCCCATCACTATCACAAGCTACGATTTGAACTTTGAAGGTCTGACCTTCAACTCCCACCGTAACTGGACCGAAGTGGACTTCCAACAGTTGCAGAAGCGCTCATCCGAGGGTTTTGTCATTGCAAGTGAAGACACGACAGGCATACCCAGGAAATTCAAAGAGCTCTCTTTCGCTAACTATGACAAAATAAACGTACTCATACCTTTAAAATGTATACCAACATCCACTCTTGCTGGATTGGAGCTACGTCGGATGGAGAATCCCGATGACCGGATCCTCCTGATTGCAAGGCTCTACTGCGAGGATCGCACCACACATGTCGAGAAGGCCTACGCCTTGGAGGTCCTGGAATATGTCCGCAAACACCCTGAGGCCAACGACACCCTGCTCGGCAAGCCCAGAAGCGCCTATCCCGTAATCTATCGGCCCCTGGGGCGCCTGCGCTCCGTTTCCGAACTCACTGGAGAACCGAACCAGGTCCACCCCGACAGCGCCCCGGCTCATGTCACCACCACCGCTCCCGCGCCACAGACCGGAACCGCCACGAGCCACGCCAGCGCCCCTCATGAGCGCCACATCCTCTCTTCCACGGCTCATATCCGGACACAAACCCAAGTCGCGCGACAGAAGGCAGGCCAGCCCAGCGACTCAGCCTCTGCGCAAAAGCCTGCCCCGCACGCACAAGGCATGTTTGCCCGCTGCTTGGGGACCATAGGTGCCATGTTTACTTCCCTGAGCTCTCAGATTTAGGCTTAGTATTTCCCCATTACCCTCATTATCCCAGGCGACCTGCCAGCCAGGTCGCCTGGCTCCACCCGTCAGCAGATGCCCGTCTTCTGTTCCCATTATAAAAAAATTAATGATATGACTAATATGTTTTTTAGCGCTCACGCCACTGGCGTGCTAGCAAGCCCAAATCCAAGGGCTATGACCATGAGAGCACCCAGCCCCGCACGTGAGGTTTCCGTCTTGTTCAATGAGCGAGGAGACGCTTTCTTTGAGAAAGACTCTTTCTGCCTCAGCGAGGAAGACATCAGAGCTTACAAGTCAACGGTCGTCCGCGACTGCGGCCAAGGCTACGTCCTCGCTCCCTGCACCAGCAAGGAGGCCATGAACATGCCTTTCGGCGGACTCGCGATGCACTGCGAGGAATACGGCTTCGGCGAGCATGTGCCTGTCATCGACATTCCAAACCAGACAAGCATCAGGTCCAGCTCGTAGAAATCCACAACCCCTCAAATGCGATGCTGCTGGGCGCCCGCCTGCACAGGGAGCACCGCCTCTCACAAGGCGCGATACGCCATGCCACCACGCTCATGGTAGAGAGGGACAACATAGCACCAAACGAAAGATTCCTCGGTCTGCACCGCAGCAAATACCCCAAGCTCTACCGACCAGTGCTTGCCCTCTCGCCAGTCGCCAGCCCAGCTTCGTGGACAGCCCCCCTTTCCAAACAAGGTAATTATCATGAAGCAAGCAGTTACCCCACTGAAATCAAACAATGCTACGAAAGCACGTAGTCTTGCCTTGAGTGGGGGGGCCTGCGCCCAAAAGTTTTATGATGGGGGCTGAAGTCCGCGCTTCCATGGCGAGTTATTCCGGTCGCAGGAAAGCGCGCGACAACGTGACAGCATGCATGCGCCCTGCGGGTTCCTAGGAGAGAGGACGTCCGGGCAGGGCTGAACAAGGTCCCGCCCAATCCCCTTGCCCTCTTCCGCCTCGGAGGGGGCGGAACAGGCGTCTCGAAAATATTTCTCGCAGACCGGACGACAAGGGCGCGTCCTTCCTGCATCACCTCAAACTTTTTCCAGAAGGAGGAAACATGAAGACCGCGTGCACTCTGCACTCCATTCAGACGACAAAGGCACCAGCAATCCCATTTCTACCGTCTTGGCCCCCTTCCGCCTCATCAAATCCCACCTGCTTGCCATGTGGCGCGGTGAAGAAGCCTCAGCCGCTCCTGAAGCCACCAAGGACGCTGAGAGCCACGGAGCCACCAAGGTCATCAAGGACACGAAGACCTCCAAAGCTTCTGAGGCTCCTGACCATCCTGAACATACTGAGAAGTCTGCGTGCCTTGAGGCCGTCGAAAACCGCAAGGACAAATCCGAGGATAAAGACAGCCTCAAAGATGACGACTGCTTCTGGGACGAAGACGAAAAACCGTTCAAGGATGACCCCAAGTACCAAGCCCTCAAGAACTTCATG
>JAEEGG010006231.1_pt1 | contig 28028 bp, 19 predicted proteins | sample 9134161 | NCBI WGS metagenome assembly JAEEGG01 (sample SAMN16246543, study PRJNA631951) | gut metagenome | biome: gut microbiome; feature: rumen; material: CR-attached | host: Bos | place: Iran: Karaj | collected 2018-10 | reverse complement strand
CTGATACAGACCTTTTGCAGGAAGGTCTCCTGTCTGTACAGGGATCAGCACACTGTCAGCGGCAACCAATGAATTCGTAGTTACTATGCCGAGCGATGGCATACAGTCTATAAGTATCCAGTCAAATCGGTCTCTCACGGATTCTATGTACTGTTTCATTATATATTCTCTTCTCATTGCCTCAATCAGCCCCGATTCAAGATCTGCAGTTTCGATATTACCCGGCATCAGGAATACGCCCTCGTTATGAAATAATATTCCTTCATCCGGATCATATGGCTTTCTGGCTTTTATCTTTCTAAGGACTGTAGCCAGAGTATAATCCATAGAGTCCTGATCCTTAAATCCGAGACTTGTAGTCAAAGAGCCTTGAGCATCAGCATCTATAAGAAGTACCCTTTGACCTTTTCTAGCCAATCCTATTCCTAAATTTACCGTTGTAGTGGTCTTTGCCACCCCGCCTTTCTGATTAGCTATTGCTATGACCTTACACATTGATGACTCCTCCTTCCGTCACTCACAGTATTCCGGATATCTCAGTTTTATGGCTTGCCAGAAATACATTGCATATCCACAGCAGAATAAGTACTCCGGCGTATAGCACTCATACTCCGTCAGCTTATCTTCTTTATTCTCCTGATCATCTACGGATGGGGAATCGCCACAATACAGATTAAAGGCCATTCTTACTATTTTACCACTTCCGCTTGTTATCCAACCCTCTGTTAAACACTCTGTTTTGATAGTGTCCTCATCAAAATCATATATTGATTCAATATGATCCCTTGTATCTCTGTCTATCCCCAGACAGTAAAACAATGCCTGATGATAAACATCATACTTCTGTACCTTATACAATATTCCATAAAAGAACTCTTTGTGTTCTTTCCCTGAGAAGATTATTCCATAATCCTCTCTACATGCACTTAACGCTGCGTCATTTTTCATTCTTACTCTTCCTCCTTTTTCTCTACTTCAAATAACTGTCTTTTGTACTTATTACTGTTAATAATAGGAAGTCGTTCTGATACATTTGATATTTTCATCTTTGAGTGTCTGGTCAACTGCTTCATAAACCACGTAATTTCATTCGGCCTTCCTATTACCCTTACTTTTAACAACACTACCTTCCCCCTTCCTTTATAAAAATATAAAAAGAGATTGCTCAATTACCGGATAAAGTAATCTAACAATCTCTTATGTTTGGAATTATGAATTTTTAAATGTAGATATCAAGTACTAAATCTTTATACTGATGAATTTGCGCAAGAACCTTAGTAACCCGCAGGTATTCTTTAGCATCATCCTCTGTTATAATCAGGGTCATAAAATAGTACTTGGTCTTCTTCGCGCATCCTCCCTTCGTACACGAAGGTGTGAGGCTCCTTGCTGGTACCCTTATGGCCTACAGCAAGCGCTATTTCAAACTTATACCCTTCGGGGATTTTAAATGCTTTATCAAAATATTCTCTCTTCTCTCCCCACATAGCGCCTTCGATACATCCTATGATAACGCTGCCGAGTCCCAGTTCCTCAGCCTCTAAAGCCATATTCTGGACTGCGATACCGGCATCAAGCCTGCTCCATTTAAAGCCCTCTTCAGCACTGAGGATAAACAAAGTAGGTGCACCATAGTAGAAATTAACTGCTCCGGGTCTGCCGTTTCCAAAAGACTTGTTCTTTTCCTCATCTAGCTCTTTAAGGACCGGATTATCCCCATTTACAACAGAAAATCTTATTTCCTGTCTGTTTGTAGCTGTAGGAGCGTGTAAACCGGCGAGAACAATCTTCTTTATCTCATCCTCTGTCAGCTTCTCATCTGTGTAACCCCTTGTTGAACTCCTGCTCTTGATGGCATCAAATACTGTACTCATAACAAAGATCTCCTTTTCGCCTAACAATATACTAAATCTATTATATCCCAAGTATTCTAGTTTACAATGTACAATATTGCAAAAACGAACACGATTGCTGTACTCCTCATCAAATACACCGGAGAAAACTATAAACCATAATCATGACAAGTAGTTGCAAAGGGATGTTCCTACAAATGTGGAAACACCCCTTCTTGCTTTGTTATGTTAGAACTCCACATACTCCGATTTTGTAACAAACCAAGTGCTCCCAAGCATATAATCAACCAAAATTGACTTCTAATTTTTTTATTCCACTCAAAAAAATACGTTCTCGCATAAGCAACATCATGATCAATCTTGGCAAACTTAGCATCTGTTAATTGTTCATGTAGACTAATCAGTATGCACGATGGTCACACTGACTTCCAACTTTTTTGCTCGACTTCCTACTTTTTATTGTTATATTTGTTGGAAGTCCTCAGTTGGAAGTCCTCTGATTAAAACCAATATACCTCTGTTTTGAGCTTCTAGATGGCTCAGTCATCAGCAGGTATTTCGCATCTACCAAAGGTTTCAGAATTGTTTTTCTAAAATATTCTGCCGATTTAGCTTCAACAAATTCCATAATCTCAGTTTTTGTTTTTGGTTCTCCACAGAAATTGATAATTCTTATAATGTCACTCTGTGAAAGATTTATGACAGTTCCATTTTCTGCAATGGTTTTTACTTTCTTTTTCTGTTCTTTCTTTTTCGGTCCCGCACTAACAGTAGCAGCTTCACTAAGTGGAATGATAATCCGGAATAAATCGCCATCTTCTGTAAATGTCGGAGTCCCACCAGAATAAAGTTTTGTGAACTTATAACTGTTCCGCATTCCACTACCAAGTTCGTCGGCAAGCCCCATCTCACGGAAAACCTGTGATATTGCCGGATTCTTCTGATATGGACTAAACTTTTGCAAATCCAAATTTCCATGACCATGTGGACGATTTGCATTAACTATCTCAATCTGATCCTTCTCAATAACCATTCTGGCAACATGTCCGGAACTGAAGTCCCGGTGCATTAGTATATTTCCGACAATCTCACGCAATATCTTATCTCTGGCACTTACATTTTGAACATTTTCAAGTCCCTTTGACTCTTCAGTTTCATTAAGAACGAATCTATCGTTGAGATGTCTCTTTCCAAATGACATCAAGCGATCATAAGAATCTACCAAGTTTGTAGTTATCACGTCACGGTCATCGAACCGATCTACATCTATAATTCTAACAATTGCATCTGTCCTGTGCTGGAAACATACAGACTTTATCATGTTATCCGTGCCAAAAAGGAGAATTGCTGCAAGAGTAATTCCTTCTTTACCCGTTGTTTCATCTGTCAAAATCAGACCACATGAACGAAGAATTCCTTCGTTATCCATTCCTTTCCACTCATGATCAGTCTTTTTTGCCACCGCCAAATCTCTGGCACGATTAATCAAATCCTGTCTGAGGTCTGAAACCTTAAATGCCGGATAGACCTTGTTTACAAAATAACTATTCTGCCTTGTATCCGAAAGTCGCAATGCTGCTTCCTCCAGTTCGGATCCTTCAATCATCTGAAGTGTTGATCCGGAACGAGTATACTGAACTCCGTTATATGTCACAAGCGTCGTGTGATGCTCAACTTCTATCTCAAGATAATAGTATCTCCCATCTTCATCCTGACATACAGGATTCTCTGCTTTCCACTTTTCCAAAAGATTCTTTTGCTTATTATTTTGCGGATTAAAAATGCCGCATGAATACCTATTGATCTGTTTTGATGCGATGCTCTCAGGAACCGTATTGTATCGGATGTTTGCCCCAAGAGTATCAACATGGCGCAGTCTTACAAATGGTGTGATATGTAGTTTATCGCGAAATTTATTAGGAAGGTCCTCCAATAGTTTCCGATAATCCTTCAGTCCAACCACATATCCGTCATCGTTCACGCCAATATGCAAAGTGCCTCCGGCTGTGTAGGCAAACGCAGACATCCATTTCATATATTCATCTCGCCAAGACCATTTCCATTCGCAAATGTCTGACTCAGGAAGAGACTTATCTACATCTATCGCCATACATATCTCCTCTATCCTTCAAGTCTATACTTTTTTATCCCTTTTATATAATATACTATTTCAAATTTCAAATGTCAAATACCAACAGTTAATATGTCCATATTTACTATTTTACGTATTCTTGGTGTATAAACTTATACTTCTCACACGCCTTAATGTATCAGAATGAATACACATAAACCCCATGCCTAAAGCCTCCATGTCCTTTGAGTATTATAGCATCTTGGCAATACTGCTCCAGCACTCACCGTCGCAGCTTCACTCAGTGGGATATTATTCTGAAAAAATCTACATCTTCTGTAAATATCGGAGTTGCACTAGAATAAAGTTTTGTAAAACTAAACCTGTTCCGCATCCCATTACCAAGTTCGTCGACAAATTCCACCTTACGGGAAATCTACGACATTCATGGGGGGTGACACCAATGTGTGGAACCGATGATTGATATCCACACAGATATCGTTCATGGAAATCATCTAATCGCTCATGATTGGAATATATAGCTCATGGAAGGATTATAATCATTCCGATTTAGTATTCAGATCCTGTTATAACACTACCTACTCCGCATTTTATTTTGAAAGGACATCCCGAAGCTTCTACCGCTTCTTGTAATGTTTTTTTCTTTACAATCCATCTTTGTATATATGGCTGATTTGAAGGGTATTTATTTCCCATATCTGTTCTAAAGGCATAAAAACATTCTAATCTTCCCACAATTTTATCATTAGAATTCACTAGTTCTATTCCCTCTATACAGATTTTAGTTTTCCACTTAAATATTGAAAGTATTGATTTTCTAAATCCGCACATGATGTTACTTTGTTTAAAACTTTCAATTCCATTTTGGTGAATAGTAAGGCTGGGAATTTGTTCTTCAACATAGTCATTTCTTTTCTTCAGGAAAATACGTGCATTTCTTTCGACTCTCGACAAAGCATATTGCTCAGAAATATTGGGTACATCTAAATATCCCAAAAGAAAACCGAACAACCTCTGGCTATATGTGTAATCTTCGATAGAACCAGCCAATACCACTTCATCAGAACTAATACCTGTTTCCAATATCCTATCAATGTTACTACTTCTTTCTTTTTCAGAAGCTGAAATCATGTCATTCAATTTATCGAACAATTTTCCTTCATTCCATTTCCACCTATATGGAGATAACAATAATGTAAATGGTTCAGATGCAGAAAGAATAACTCTAGCAAGTTCTGCTTCTACACCTCTCCAACGCCCTTCATACCAATCCTTGTATAGGACGCGATAGTAAGCCATATTAACTTTTTCACACACAACTTTGCATCCGCCAGCTTTTTGTCTATAAATAGGTACTAAACTGACCTCGTCTGTCATTATACCGGTATAATCAGCAGTTCTTCTTTCTATATCCTCCAATTCAAAGTGTATACGATTTTCCAGTAATGATAATTGCTCTAAAACACATTCGGTTCCATTAATCCAAGGACCTTTCTTTTGTGTTTTTATTAGTCTTTTTTGCCCCACGGAAGGAATTAATGAAAAATATGTTTTTTTCTCTATAGAATATTGTTTATCAAATTCCGGATTAGCATTCTCGCAGAGTAATTTTGAATACAATGCAGCATTGAAATCGTCATCTGTTGAGTGGTTCACCAAGCAGGCGTATATCTTCTTTTGATGTTCTGGGCACAGCGAATAAACAAATTCGTATACCATAAGAACCCACTCTTTTGCACGATAATGTAACCGATTCCAATAACCCTCAATTAGGGAAATATAATCTATATTAGTTCTTAATAGCGCAGCAATTCCGCCTAGTGCAACTCGCGCAGCATCAGCATCATCAGATATAAGTACTAATAACAGAATTTGTGTTAAACAAACAAAAACATCGTTCTTTCCAAAATTAACATATTTAGAATAGTCAAAACCATCTTCCAAATCAGGTACGCTAATATGATCTGATGCAGTAATCCAGCATTTAAAAGTGTCAATTAATGATATCAAGCCCCCCTCAATATATTCTTCTTTTTTATTTTTTAGTCTCCAACCAATAATAGCAGGCAAATCTTGCTCTGGATAAAATCTATTCTTTTCCATAGATGAACAGATATACCGCCTTATATATTCATCAGCAGTTTTATCATTTGCTACTTCAAATAAAAACTCAAGTACACTATTCCATCTAATACCATAATTATCGCTACTCAGTTCATAATCAAGTACTTGGTCAATTATTTCTTCACTTAGTTTTCCAACTGAATAAAGCGTTCTTAAAGCTTTTGTCACATCTGAATGATTGAGCGAAGAAATGGTATTATTCGTATATTTGAATAGCAGCTCTTCTGGATTGTCAATTTCACTACTTTTGTAGCCTTTATCGCACCACCTCTCTGGAATAATATACTTCACCGGATCTCCCGATAAATCAATATATGCAGGCCCAAGCCTAGTTAAATCCTGTTTGATATCAACAATTACATTTTTTACCGAAGCAACTTCAATTGCACGCTGCAACGCAGAAATAGTACCATGATCATCTTCATTTCGCCAATCAAGAAAACCTATCCCTGCTGACCATGCCATAAGAAGCTGCTGCCTGTCAAGCCCATCTTTTTTCAAGTATCCAATCAAAATGTCAACAATATATGATGGTTGAGATATACACTGTGCAAATAATCTTCTATCTTGTAATATCTCCCGAATGTTTGAATCGCCCATGCTTCCCCAGTCAGAATAGATTTTACTATTCAAACTATATTCCATCCTGTTGTCTCCAAGCACTTCTATCATGTCGGATATTTCTTTTACTTCTATTCCATATTTGGGGATATACTCCGGAAATCGATCTACAAGATTATTATACCAATTTAACAAAAAATCCACACAATACTCTTTATGAGATACAAATCCTATAACAGACCATTGTATCCTATCAACTGCCCCACGTAGATTTAAGACATTATTCTTATCATATTTTTCCTTTATCTCTACAAATTTCTTTACTATGCTATTTCTGTCGCCAATTGCTTCCGACCACGTTTTTCCTCCTTCTGCTAACCATTCATCAATCCATTGCTGCATTCTTTCTGGTCTGCCCCGATAATAATACATGCCAGGATCCAACAGTTGGTTTACTGGATTTTTCTTAAAAACTCTTTCCAAGGATTCTCTTATAGAAGTCTGAATTTGGGCATTGCCATCTTCTGAAAGCATTATATAAGCCTTTAATATATGTGCTCTGAGGCTAACACTTTCATAATCTATTTCATTCAAGTTCCATTGCTTACAATATAAATTCTCAATTATCTGCTTAAGATCATTAATTGATTCCGACAACCCTTGTTTTTCATTTTTTGCCTTTATCCATTTTCCAAGAAATGCAACAGCATTAAAATATAATAAAAAATACTTTGAACTCTGATGCTTATGTGTACCAATGTATAAATCAGTAATTTCCTGTGCAACAACTGATCTGCTCTTATTCTGCAAATATGCCGAAACTATTCCATACATACTATAGTATGACATTAGATTTTCTATATTGTCATCTGGCATTTTTACAGATTCAATTTTCTTCCAAAGAATCTCATCTTGTGAGATCTCCCAATCTGCTTCTTCTGTAATAATTTTCAAAAAGGATAGCATCATTAAACTAATGGGGTTCTTCGTATTTCTTTCTTGTAAGGTGTTTCTAATAATCGCCAAATCTTCATAACGATTGTACTCAAGCATATTCTTTATACCACCAATCAGCGGATCGATCAGTAATATATCCAAAGAACGTAGTGCTTTGGATAGAGAATCTGAATGTAACTTATCTAATATTTCCTCTTCAACTTTTTCTATAACATCAAGCAAAAAGCTATCTTCATCATAAGTGGACGCATTTTCAAAAAGTCTAAAGAACGTCGAATTTACGCATGCTTTGCCCAAAAGTATCGGTATGTTTCTGTCAGCGCCCAAACTATAATAATCTTCATCTTTCGATAATTTCTGAAAATCCGAGAGCCTAACATCTCCAAACCAACCCATGAAAAGAGTTTTTCCGCGATAAACTTCCCCCGCGTCAAATAAATCTTTAGTTAATTGAAGTACTTCTGAAACGATCTTTGTACTCCATTTATCGGCAGATAAATAATTACATTCATATGGATGGACACTTATCGACTTACTAACATTACGAAACGAAACATCCTCTATTTCATATGTGCATTTTTGTATCTGTTCAATCGTAAGATAACCAAGAGCCAAACTACGGAGACTATCCCAATCGAGTTTCTCAGCATTAATGACGTTTTGCATTATTTCATTCGATATATTTGCAAGTTCTGATAAATCAACACCCTTAACATATGCATTTATAATATATTCTGGGGTATAAACTAACGCAAATTCATTAAGCCTGTTTGCAGAAATCAAAAACCTAATAACATCCCGATAATAACCAATCGATTTTTCATCTTGAGAAATATAATAATCAGCAAGTCCAGAATATACTTCCTTTACATGATCTTGATCTCTGCCTATTATTCCAGATAAATACACGCGGACATCATTGTGTAAAATCGTATAAAATCCGTTGTTTTCCGTCAATAATGGTCTTAATGCTTTAAGAATATTATTCCAAGATGAAACACTAATCCCTTCTTCCTTAAAAATCATACTTAGTTTACTTGCACTTATTGGTTCATTAAAAAACGCAAACACCCCAGCCATCTTATAATCCACAAATTGAACTTGCATTTTTCGTTTAACAGTTTCCCATATATAATGATAGTATTCTTGAATATTACCACCTAATTTCCGAGCTTTGAGTTTTTCTTCAAATAACGAAGGATTCTGACTGTTCAAAGCTTCATGTACAGCAAAAATAGCAGCCAAAGTATTGCCACCTGCATATCTGCAAATAATATCAGATACAATTCTCCTATTAGATGCGTCAAAATTCCTGCACTTTTCTTCAACTAAATTTTTAATATCACTAGACTGAATATCCGGTACAATATACTCTTTGACAATATCTGAAGCCTGATATAACCAGTCTGGATAATCCAAATAATCTTCCTTAGGCTGTCCAGCAATTATTACTTTCACATTATCCGGAAGATTCTCTGGGTGGGGCAGCGTCTGCAAGAAAGTATCTTCTATCACACCTGCTCTAGCAGCATGATCCAATCCGTCTATTGCAATAATAAATATACGTTTTCTATCTCTTGCATATTCTGATGCGATTCTTATAAATTCGTTTTTCTTCCCCTCCAATGTTAAAAAGGCATTCGACACAGGAACCTTATACTGATATAAATGTCCTTCCAGAAGCTCTCTCGTTTGATTTAATAACGTATCCCAAAACACCTCTTTTTTTACTCTATCTGAGACATCTAATGGCAGGTATTCTTTAGTTGGATCGATTGGTTCATATGCATAGTAACGAATATCGATTATACTATCCTTTTTACTACACAAGTGACTTATTATATTCGTTTTCCCCGTCCCCGGGACGCCAGACAAAAAAAAGATTTTGGCTTCACTGTTAAACAAGTCCTCTTCTAAACGTGACACCAGCTCCTGTCTACTAGTAAAAAACGGAGATACCGGTATAAGGTCATGATTATATGAAATAGTTTCTTCTGCAACAGATAATGCGGAATACACATTTTCCTTAGATATTTTCGCATTTCTTCGCCGAGATGTAGTCCACTCACGGAGCGCATGGTCCAATTTTCCGAGTAAAAAATCCGAAGCCTCCACAGAAACAGTAAATAAAACTTGTAGTTTATGCTTTATTGAATCAACCAATGCTTCTAAGCTTTCCTTATCAGTTTCAATGTGAAGTTTTTTTAGAAACAGTAATTTGTCATCATCCTTTTCTATATAGGCAAGTTGTTCACACCATTCCTTCCAAGCTTCTTCATTCTGAGGAAAATCCAAATCAGAAAAACTATCAGCTTGTTTGGTTTTCTCTTGTAACTCACTCCAAAAGTCTTTCAATGGAGGCCTTTTAATTTTTCTTCCTTTTCCTGCAGCCGAAGCTTTGATACCTACTTTTCTATTTGTATAAATATACACTTCAGAATCGGTGTATTTATCCTTTTCTAGATTCCAAGATCTAGCAAGTTCACCTAGTAACGAGCAGTATAATGTGGTATCATTCTCGGATTTTTTAACAGAAACAAGATCTCCAAAAGTCAAAGTATCATCCACTCGTGTATGCTTCACTTGAATAAACCTTGTTCGTTCATCATCATATGTTATTACTATATCATCCAGCCCCAACTGTACATCTGCCTGTAATTCCACATATTTAATATGATTATCCGGATTTAACATATCTACAAGATAACTCTGACCGACAGACCATTCATACCAATTTGGATCAGCCATCCCTGGTTTTGTATCTGCTGTATACTTCATTTCGACCACCTGTATATATTTATTATTTCAGAATTCCAACATTTTCCTAATATTATGATATTTTATATGCCAATTCACCATAAACATAATCTTCAAACTCACGTTCAAGGTATTCTTTTAATTCCTTTTTGTAGTACTCTCTAATAGCTTCTTGGGTTATGAAAGTATTTATCCTCCGTTTATTCAAACTTCTGACAAAATTTAGTTTCTTTATAGACCTGACCGCTATATGCTAGAACTCCGCATACTCGGATTCTGTAACAAACCAGGTGCTCCAGAGCATATAGTTGATCACATTCTACTTCTCATGTTTCTTATACCGCTTAAAAAACTTCCTCGCATAGGCAGAATCAATATCCGCACCAGGGTCCATCTTGGCAAACTTAGCATTATCAAAATTGTATTAATGTCATCCTAAATGTTTCTTCGATATCAGTCCACTCTATGCCATGTTCTCTTGTCATCGTCTGTTTGGTAGTTTCAAGGAACAGTTCCTTGTCATGTGATGTCACACCTGACATTTACGTGATCATTTTATTTTTTTCCTGTTTCAAATGTAGGTTTTGTCATTTCTATAATTGTTCTATCTCTGATAATATGTCCTTCGTAAATTTTGACAAAGGTCTTAAATAATAGTTTTCTTCATGTAACCCTACCCCATAAAACAGTTCTTTGCGAGAAAATGCACCATCAAATCCTGACTGTTTGAAAATGTCATTATATGACTCTAATACAATTTCATTGTACATTTCATATTTTTCAAACAAATCGTCAACAATATCAAGATGTGCATTATACTGCTTTTGCAAATGAAACAACCTTATATTCTCGCTTACTCTTTCCTTATACCTACCAATAGGTATTATCTTTATCTGTTTCGCTAATGCTTTCCCATTTTTGAAATCAATATCATAACCAAACTTTATCATATCGTCAGTTCTTATAGTACGTTCAAAAGGTGAAACTGCCATATTTGATAAATTTACTTCTGTATGCTTAAACTTGTTACATCCATGGCAGCAAGGCACCATATTATAATAAGAAAGGCCAAGTAGAGGATAGTCCTTTTTAGGAAAAAAATGATCTATGTCAGCCAAAGAATCTCTATCACAACTTATATACCCTCTATTACAGTACGGACATACGCTTATCTCGAGCTGTTCTATATGCTGATTCCCATATTTACGACGGAAATTATTATATGCACGAACAAGAATATTTTTATCCCCTTTGCCATACCTATTTTGTAGCAACTCATTTCCAGCTTTAAATCTCTCATCAGATACTAAACCCACCAGCATCTTGAAATCAGCCTTAATTACATTTTCAAATGAATATGGCTTACAGCATATATCCAAAAAAGTAATGAACTCTTTCTTATCCACAACTTTTTTAAGGTGTTTTATAGTCCTAAGCACCAATTCATAATGGTTTTCTACAAAAATATCAATCTTGTCTTTTGTCAAATTCGCATTCTGAAAAATCCCTATCAATACGCCTCACTCCTTTAGTGCTCTCATTTTCTTCATAATTTCGTCCCTAATAAGCGAGTCACCTAACAACGCTACTCTTTGTGAAAGTTCATTGATTTCCACTAATAAATTTATATTCGGGTTTTCTTTCTTTTTTTCTTGCAATTTTCTTACATCACCAAGTATAGATTCAATTTTACCTCTAACAAAATCACCCATATAACTATCCAAGAAAAAAGCATTCTTATATATTCTATAAACATTAGCCCCAAAAGTCTCATTTATTAAATCATCATCAACTATCGTAATTCCATGTTTGCTTCGTCTCAAAAAAACCGTTGATTGTCTTGGTATATCCGAAAGAATAATCGGCGAATGAGTAGCTATTATAATTTGGAGATTGCTTCCTTTATAAAACTCATCAAAAAAAATGTTTAGATTATTAACAAAACGTCTCTGCCACTCAGGATGAAGTGTCACTTCTGCTTCATCCAGAAGAATAACTGCATTTTCTGCTGCTCGCCCAACACAATCCTCGTCTTTCAAATATCTCTCTTTTCCGTTGCACTTCTTTTCAGTTAAATCATAAAGTTGTGAAAAAATGCTAAGCATCGACATTTCCCCTGAAGATAATCCCCAATTTACCAACAGGAAGCTGTGAATTCCCTTGAGATTATAATACGAACGAAAAAATCTACAAAAACCCTCTAACCCTTTTCCCTCTGTATCCGCCAAAGGATAAAATATCATATTATCACTGTATATTAGTTTGCCGGAATCAATAATCAATTCAATCTCTTTTAAAAAGCAAATAATAGTATTTAAGTAGTCCGCATTATCTTTTTCTTTTATATACTCTACTACTGACATAACCATTTTTATAATATCCTTCTTATCTGTTACCTCTTTTTCACGATTATTTACAACCCATTCATTACAGCGGTCAAATATAAGTAAGGAATATAACATTTCTTGACCAAGCCTAACAAAAAAAGAGTTGTTTCGTGAAGAGTGGCGTATCATATTTTCTATACTATTAACAGCTATATATTTGTCACTATCTTCAGGTTGTGCAGAAAAATCATTAATCCGCTGATAGGAGTCAAAAGGTCTAATAACTGTTATGCCAATCTGCTCTGGCCAACAAATATCAATCATTTTATCTTTGAAAAATTCATGGTTGTCCGATACAAAATGTAACTGTTTTTCAAACACTTCTGCCCAAAATCTTCTCATGACGTCCTTAGGAGAAACTGACTTTTCTATGGCGTTACTTATATCATGACTCGGAGTCAGCAATGTTTGATTAGCGTATTCAAACCCAGGGCTATTTAACATTCCTGAATAATATATATATCTTATATCAATACCGTTAGACGAAAGATTTGTCCGGTCACCATAATTACCTTGAAGTAAACCAGCCCTTACAGATATCTGTCTTTTTTCCAGTTTGCTTATGCAAGAATCTGAAATCAAAGCATCCGAATCATTGTCATGATACTCAATATGAATAGAATCATCATCTAAATTAATATATGCTACGATATACCGTCCATATCCTTCCACTCCTGGATTTGTGCCACCGCAGAAAGAAAGTAAGAATTCGCATAAAGAAGTTTTTCCTGCTCCGTTCATTCCTACAATTGCTGTAATTTCTTTATTTTCTCCAAAAACTCCTATCACATATTCCTTGTTTTTTTCCGAAACATTTAATTCTTTATCCTCTTTATCATAATGAATATGATATTTTGAAGAGAAATTGATTTCTGTATTTTCAAAACTTCTCCATCTTTCAATCCATAAATACTGAATAAAGTATCTCATAAAAGTAATCTCCCAACTATATAATTTCTATACCACTCTGTAACCGTCTCAAAAACTGACAGTTATTGCCCTTTTTATCGAAATAGGCATATTATATGGTTTTTTTGCGTTCTCTTCGCCATCTTTCAACTCTTATAGCATTTCTGCTCTTATCTTCAAGATCATAAACAACCTTCTCATATGGTAGGTTCATGGTCACGATAGCAGTAGATAGCCTCAATTCTTTATTCTCACTTCACAAGATGATAATCATGATATATTTTTGTGGTTAAAAGATCTAACATTTTTTCACTATCAGTAACTTCTCGATGAGAGGAAATATCCAAAAATTCAGAAAAGAAAATATCCCATACTAACTTCCCATCTTTTAACCTCGGACAATACAGATTTACCAGACACTCTTTAGCCTGTTTATATGTACTGACAACCATAAGTGTTTTATATCCGTAACTATCTTCCATCCAAATCGGGACACACAAATCCGAATATTGCTGTTCGTAAGAATCGCTTTCATAAAAGTCTTTAATGTTCACTTCCTTATAATATGAACTTGTAACTTTTCCAACATCGTCATAGGTTGATAACCCGTCCATCTTAAAAACAGGCGGGTATGTACCTATAATATGATAACTCTGATCTTCTTCAGAATATCCAATAATAATATATTCTCTCGCTCCATAAGTTGTTCCAAAATACATATAACTAATTACTATATCCTTTGTTATATTTGAAGAAATGTGATCTACATATTCTATATCATTAACAGAAACCCATCCTAATTCATTATTATAATATGAAAACTTAGTGATATATTCACTTTCAAATCCAAAAGGGTTAAAAATCTTAGAGAAAAAACCGTTTGTAAGTTTTTCTAAGATTAGTACTCTATTCATCTCGCTTCTGCTATCTGACCCTCCGGTTACTAAAACGATAGACTCGTCCCCCAATCCATGTAAATCCACGAATTTTACAGCTTCAATCTTTTCACTCTCTTCAAGTTTATCATATACTTGTTCAATAATTATATCATTATCTGACTTTGTAGTATTATAGAACAGCCCTATAAATGCATATAAAAACACGCTAAATACTGACAACGTTGAAATAACCGATATAGCAAAATATACCTTTCTAATACACATCTTTAATCGGTTGGCTTTTTTAACTTCAGCATTCCCGTCATATAAACATTCTTTTTGGCTGTTAAAAGTTAGCGTATTACTAATATAATCTACGAATTTTCTTTTACGTTTTGATTTCCCTCTTTTTAGTTTTTTCCCCATAATAAACATTCACTTCCATTTTCTTGTGACAATTACCCACAAATCCGAGTTGGACAACATTTGAACTCATATGTATAAATTCAAAAAATGTTAATTATCTTTATTTCATCTCGAATAAATCCCTACAGACCCTTTCAACAAAATCTTACAATGATTCCACTAAGATTCCTTATATCCAATATTTTAACTTTCTGTCATAAACTATCCCTCAAATTCCTATGGAAGTTACTTAGTCATCACAACAACAACCATTTTACCACTTATACATTTTGATTCCACTTTGTGCCGAAAAAATGTTAGCATCACTTCTCACATTTATCGTTTCAAAATTGCTTATCACATTCTGCATAGTTTCTGGACTCCAGAATATTTTCAGATACTGTTTTGATCGTGTTATAGCTGTATAAAAGATATTGTGTGTAATCATCTCATCAATATCTCTTGTAATTATCACCTTTACAGAATCATATTCCAGGCCTTGTGCCTTATGAATAGACACAGCATATGCAATCTGAAATGGAATATCTGTATCATCTGCAACGTCCCTGTCATCGTCAGTTTCCTTTTTCTTTTTCACCTTAAACCGAACAACAGACTTACCAAAATTTATCGGTTTAAGCAGTTCCAATCCGACAGTATCTGCATCAATAGCCATTAATGGTTTATCTACCTCAATCGAAAACCAAATTTCTTCTGCATTATCTGCCTCTATATTCACAATTGTTCCTTTCAAATTGTTATACAGAACCGGTGTGAATCTTTCAGATTCATTAAAAAGAATAGGGTCTCCCACTTTGAAAGTCCACAGATCCCAGCGAAACGCTTTATTGGGATTATTGTTTTGTAAAAATCTGTTAATATTATTGATCCCATATAAACCATCATAATTCAAGCATAAAATGATTTCATCATCTGCGTGCTTATCAAAAACTGTAGAATCCAAATTTGAAGAATACCTTTGACTTACTATATACTCTGTAAGATCCGGCTCTAGCATTCTTACCTTTCTCCATAATTCCAGGAGCTCCTCATCCTTTGTTCGATATGGATTTTCCAACTCCCACCATGCATATTTAGGTATAAAGTATCTCGCAAAGGAAAACCAATTTCCAAAGTTTATAGCCTCAATCTGATAAGTATCTCCAACAAGGATCATCATTTTATATTTTGTCTTCGACAAAATCGCACTCATATCTGCATTACTGACCATGCTACATTCATCCATGATCAACAAATCGTATTCTGTTTGGACACGCTGTGACATAAGATACTTCTTTATGGTTGAAAACTTACAGTTCTGTGCATGCACTTTCCTTTTAAGATTTTCGACTGCAGGGTTCGTGTTTGCCAAATACAGCTTTTCATAGTCATCTAAGAACTGGGAAATATGATTAATCAGATATGTCTTACCCGTCCCTGCCGCGCCATAAATTAAAGCTACGCAAGATTTCGTAAACATATTGAGGAGGATATCTTTCTTTTCTTTGCTATCAATGTCAGTTTGCGATTCAATCCACGACGATATTGCTCCGTCATATCCCTGCATACCGCGTTTTGCAAAATTTTGAAGCTTTTTAATTACATTCTTTGTGTTATCATATGCTTCCGCAACATAAAGGTTTTTTCCAAATTTTTCTATACGTCTCCCCCAATGTTTCGGCTTATATAGCTTAGCATTAAATACCGCTATCAATTTGTCTACGCTCGGAAATCTTTCTATAATATCTGTTTCCTTCGTATACAAACAGGAGTTGATATTCATGTTCGACTGGATAAAGCTAGCAAGGAATTCACAATCTCTTCCCTCTTTCTCAATACTTCCAAAAAGCGCTGACTTCCCCGGGATATGCTGAATCAAAGAGGAAGCAAACGGCATCGTGTCGAAAGGGATACAACCATAGTTTAGTCTTAATCCAGATAGATACCCATTTCCTTCATCACTACGCTGATTCTTAATAACCTTATTATTCATAGTATGAAGCAAGTATCTAATTGTTGTTGATCCGGCTTTGTCACTTAATATCAGTGCTCTACTCTTATCCAGGATGTTTTCAAAGTGATGTGCCTGACTTCTTATAAACATTTCCTGTTTAATTCGCTTATATTCCTTATCTGAAGAAAGAACTATTTCCAACAGACTGGCTCCTGATTTTGTCAAATAAGTCATCATTCCACGATATTCTACATGATTAGCCTTGATGTCTATGTCATCACCAAAGATACTGGCATAATTGTTTAGTTCACACGGTCTTATAGAAACTATATAATCAGAAAGGATATTAATTGGCATCTTTTTATCATCAAGGATGATATCTTCAAAGTATATGTCGGCCTTCAGAGAATAATGCGGCGGCACCCAAAAAGACGAATAGCATACGAATCGGTCAAATTTACTTGTTGTATCATATGCCGGTGTGAGCGTTACCTCAAAATAAACTCTTTCCAGTGCAACAAATGGCACAACCTTATGAATATAAAGTCTCTGTGCCCGGTTTAAATCATTTATATGCCTTGTATAATTTAGTCTTTCTGCAATTTTTTCATGATATTCCTGAATGCTTTTATCCGTGTCCAGAGGGAATCTATCAAGGTTATGAAGAAGATCCATTTGAAACTGCTTCTTCATAAAATCCCTTATAAGTAAATAATACTGATAATATTTTAGTGCAAGACGTTCAGCACCTTCATTTTCAGGAGTATAATGGGACTCTGATTCCTGAAGGAATCCATGAAAACTACGTAAGAACTGATATCTATTATCACGTTTAATATATTCCATTGCAGGCTTAATAGTTTGTAAGCCTACAATTATATCTCTTCCCTCACCATACAGTTTTACAGCGATATGTTCAACAAGATTTCGTGAGTAACTGAGCAAATTCTGAGACACTAAAGCTCTGGTAACAGTCTCAAAATCAATCAGATCAATATTTGTACAAATGACTTGATCTATATTCAATATATCCCTATCTATTCGCAGCATCTTCTTTCAAAACTTCCTCCAATATTCCATTTATCTCATTCTATGTTTATAACTTCCACTTTGACACTTGCACTTTTTCCCATGAAAGCTTTATACTTCAAAATCTTCTTTATGCCCAAGCCGGTTTATTTCATCTTCCAATTCTCTGACATACTCCATCAACACCTCAAATGACGGATAAACTCCATAGATCATGTTTTTCATACTCTCAAAATACGACTTCAATTCATCCATATGGCATTCCGTCGGAACAAGACTCATAGTTCCCGGCTTTGCTTCCTAGGATTTAGCCCACGGCAACGATAAAACTTGTTCTTAAAAGTCACCACTCTCTCTAGTAAATCAGGTTGTCGAAATGCACTTTCTTTATATTGCGATTTTCCAAAACAATATAAATCATAATAATGCCTAGAATAGCGTGTAGGCATCGGTTTGTCCCCCGCCCTATATGCTTCACGGTGAAGAATTGTCACCTTCTCCCAAAACGATCTTTCAGCTGAAGTAGTCAATATATCTGTTGCAGGTTGCGAAAAGGCACTCTCATATACCTCCGATGCATATGAACGAATCCTTTTCGTTTCAACAGGCGTCCAAGCTGCCAAAGCTCCAATCTCAAGCCTTATCATACATTGTCTTTAACCTCGCTTATTTTCTTTAAGTATGGATACATCCATATTGGTGCTGTTTTAGCATCATTAATGAGCAACAGCTTTTCTTCCTTCGACAAACGTTTTCCTATAGTATCTATTGTCATTGCGTCAATATTCTTGTCCTTTATCGTTTTTAAAGCCTGTACAACTCTAGCTGAAGTTTTCGCTCGACCTGCTATTTTCTTGGAAGAAGCATGTTTGAATTCTAGTGTCCGTTCACCTATTTCATATTTTCTATATGGTCCGCTACTTATATAAGTCTGTTTTGCAGGAACTTGAGTTGACAGCCCGAATTCATTTAATACTGTGTCTCCGCAAGGACATATTGTCCAATTATAATTTCTTGCTAGTGCTTCTGCAACCGCAGGCAACGAAGGGTCAGCATATTCATTGATAATCTGGCTAAATGCCGGTTTATCATAGACTCCCCGAATAATTCTTCTTATTATTCCTTTTTTTTCCAGTCTCGCTAAAGATTTCTTTACAGTTTCATAATCGGCATGTTCTATGAAATCAGAAACCACAAAAACCTTATTACCTGATTTTTTTTCTATTAATTCTTCTATATATTTTATTATACTCATCTATGTCACCTTCCAAAGAAACATTTGTCCCTTTTAATATATCATTTTAGGGACACAATGTCAAGAAAAATGTCCCTAATCATATAATGCATTAGGGACAAATTGAGTATCCCACCTCTGATTCACGACCTCACAAACCATTGAATAAATCTTATTAAGTAATACTAATTCGGGCTTTTCAGCCGGAAGATGATGTAAAAATCTGAAAATAATTATTCTCCAATAAAAATGTTCTCTACCGGCAATGATTTCCATGCATCTGAATTCATCAATATATCTAATATTGCATTATGAAGACAGATAAAATCCCTGCCTTCTTTAGATATATCCCAATCAGATAAATCAATGCCTCTTATTATGGCTATTTCTTTACAATTAACTGTTTTCTTATTTTCTCCGTAACCTATCTCCAGGGTTAGGTTATAACTAGGTGATGTTATATGCCCTTCACAAGGATTAAAATCCGATGGGTATGACAGGAAATCCATATCCATAACCATCTGAAAAATTTTTTTCTTCTCTTCATATGTCATATAATACTCAGCTGTATAATCATCAAGAGTATACCCCATAATACCATAACTCGGATTAATATCCTTTATCAATTTTCCCGACCTACTGTCATATTGACTGCGATTAAAACATATACGAACATAAAAATCATCCGGCATATCAATCCGATCAGCCTCTCTTTTTGATCTTTCATCTAACTCTATCCGTTCCCATATTTCTTCCACGCTCTTAAAATTATCCGGAAAGAAATAAACAGAAGTTGTGTTATAATGATTCAGTTTACCTAAGCCTGTTGATGTAAAAGCAGCGTATTTGTCCCACCTTATTATCTTGTAGGTTAAGGCACTATATACAATTGCCCCACTATCCTCTGACCCATACATAGGTATCGGAAAGAAGAGAATAATACTACTCAATATAAGAATAACTATAGCCCAGTTTGTTTTTCTCATATATCTCCATAAACATTATAACCGACTGACAGTAATCAATTGACCTGTGCAATTGCGGTAAATGCTAAAACGCCCGATGTAGCAACATTCATAGGTATAATAGTACTATAGCACAACATGAAGTTGTTTTTATTCTCATACAGTATGTTTTCAACCCCATGGTGTAATAACCCCATGTTTTTCTTTCCATTCACTATAAAGCTTTTCAAATGGATTATCCATCACAGAAGATACAATTTCGTAGTAATACTCATCATAGCCATCGCATACATATACCCTTTTATCATGCCAATCATAGAATATGATGACGTTCCCGACATTAGTCTTAAATGTCGTTACCCATCCGCCGCCACCATTCATTTTGCTGCTATCAATGTATTCCCGAAATGACAGCTCAAGCCCTTGAAAATACTGCCACATTTCACCAATCATATTCTTATCGTCAATTTCAACCCATTCAGGCTGGGTAGGCATCGTTTGAAGTGTCATAATACTAATATCTTCGTATCTTAACTCTTTAAAATCATCAAATTCTGATACACTATGTACACTTTTAAATTTATTTCGAATAATAACACTTCTGACAAATATAATGCCAACTATGACCATTGACAACACAAGCACTATAACCATGGCCATCAACAACCGTTTTCTCTTCATAAACATCTCCCATAAGAATGATAGAAAACATCCACTGCGATATACCTACTCTTCCCAGTACCATACTCTCACTAATCCGGACAGCCAAAATTCCGCTCCATGTCCTTTTACACAGACAGTGCCGCTTTCATCTATAAAAGCATCTTCAATATTCACATTTATCTATATTGACCCAGTTATAATATTCCCCCATTTATATGTTCACTCCGATTATATATATGGCGGCAATTAATATGAGGAATCAGGAATCCGTTTACTGATCAAAAGTATTAACCGAAATATCCTGATACCCCTTCCGGTTTGCCTAAATCCTACATTCCTCTTCCGTTTTTCCGTGTCCTCTTACTATATTTTTTTCGTCCATCCAATAATATATCGCCTCACCAAAAAGCTGTTTGTTGCAGTATTTCAATACCCTCTCTGATGCCTCATTAATAATCTCACCTAACCTCTCGGTATCTTCTAGTACTTCAGATGGTTTGAGAAAATTGGCATAATGATTATCCCCTCCTTTGTTGAGCCTTATTATACAACTATCAGACCAGATAATCAATCAACTGTTTGTCAATCAAAAGTCAACTTAGTCAACTCACATCATTGGTATCTACAAAGGCATCCTATTTGGTTCCAGTTTTATCTGGTCATCCTCAAATCTCAGTTCTCCAACTTTTATCAGATTTATTGTCTTTAAATCCACAAAAGATTCCGCCCTAACCTCAGCGTTACATACCATCAATGTGCCAAAGTCAACATAGAATGACATATCACTGTTCGCATTTGAGTCCTTAAAACAGGTGACTGTTTTTGTAGCCGTATCAAAATATCCTACCTGAGAACGGTGTATTCCGGAACCCCAGGAATAAGTAAAGTACAGTTCTTTCATTCCATCTTTGTTCAGGTCAGCCACTGCAAATGCAGTCACTCCATATCCACCAAAGGATTCGCCAAGGGTGTATATCGTGTCTTCATACAGCAGATAGCTTGCACATGACATATTATACTTGAACACATTAAATCCATACTTCTCGCTGATATCAACCGGTATTATATTATAACATTTGTCGTCATCATATGTTTTAGGCCGTTCACCTAAAATATCAAGGAATTCCTGCACTTTATAATCGGATGGTGTCAGCTGGAAAACCTCTATACCTGCCAGGATACCGTCAAGCTTTTCAGCTTCTTCATATTTCATCTTGTACCACCGGCCTTTTTCATTCTTAACGAACATATTCCCGAAATGATATATGGTTTCTTCACTTTGGTCTGAATATGTAAATTTCAGTACCCAGGACATCCCATTATACTCTTCAGGCTTCTCAGGAAAATCGGATTCTAAGGTTAATGTATCAAAATATTCCCTGATATTCTGTATAGAGATGATGTCAGAAAACGAGTATTCCAGTCCTTCCGGAAGAGTTTTGGCAGTTATACCTATAATATCACCTTCGGGAAGCAGTCTGTCTATTAGCTTAAACTCGACAGTCTCAAGGATTTCATTTACAATGGCCTCATAATCTCCATACCATGTATCAAAAGCCTTGTTCCATACTACACAATCGCGATACTCATCTTGCAAGGCTATAAATTCCCAATAAAGGTTGCTATCATATATACCCTTCAGGGCAGCATGACCATTAAAGTCGATTTCTTCCTGTTTTAGTCCGGTTCCACACACACCAAAACGAGACATATATCCAATGGAAATACACCCATCGTTTCTTTCTTTTGGATAGATACTTATGGTTAAATCGCTTATAGGATAGTCATCCGAATGTACAATTTCATATTTCCAGTCTTCGGGAAGCATTACCGAGATATACTTTTTAGACCCTGTGGATGAGTCCACCTCGACTTTCTGCCAGCCTTCTTTCACTATCTGTTCAGAGTTTTCATCCATTGTTTCCGCATCATTCCGGCTTTCAGCAGATCCCCATATCTCCGCATACGTGTACGGTTCTGCAGTAATCTCTACGTCCTTGTCCGGCATGATAAAAGAATATCCCCAATAATCACTGTCATAATGAGATATTTTAAGCTCCTGACCATCAAGATAAAGATGAATACCAGCATCATATAATACTTGTGTCCTGATTTCTACCTTATTCCCACTTTGGGCTTTCTCAGGCGTTTCCGTAAAATCCTCAGCCAGATCACCCAGATTATAACTGATTACATGCTCTGTTCCCGAAACATTGGTATTATCCTCATTTTTTTCAACAAGAACCACTCTTGATATATTGCTCAGACCGGCAGGATAAGTTTCTAATATCCTTCCATCATAAACAATCTCATATGTATCACCTATCTCAGGATTAGAGTTATCTGTAATAGCCGCTTTCCCGATAGCAATAGCATCAGAAGATTTCAGCTCAGCAGAGCCCGGTACAGGCTTTACTACCATCCCGGCATCATTTACTTCTGTTACAACCGCCTTAAATGTGCAATCATTACTTTTTTCCGGCATATCTGCCCCCATTCCTGGTTTCGTTTCAGATTCTTTCTTGTTGCATCCCGAAACTGAGAAGATAAGAACCAATATAGTCAGGAACAATAAAATTTTTTTCACTTCAAACACCTCCCCTGCTAATAGTACATATTAGACGAGATATGTATATGGATGGTTCCACAACAAATCATCCTAGCAAGCAAGTAAATTTCTAAGGGTCACATGCATGATAAAGAGATAGCTCTGCGTCAAGGTTTTTCTACGATTCCGACAAACATCGGGATTCCACCGTAATTTATGACAAACATAAATGGTCTGTCAAGAACGAAATCCACCTTCTCTTCAGGAGGTTCAGTAGCCGTGGCGTAATCTTCAACCGTATAAGCGGCAGCTTTTACTCCCTCTTCATCTTCTATTACACGCACGCCATGTCCTACTTTATTAATATATATATTTCTGTCAGAGATATCTTCGTCGGAACCATAAATGGGCGAGAAATCAGCCTTTGTCATATCAAATGCATCTGTAATACCAAGATTTTTCAGATTTTCAATAATATCCTGATTAGATGAAACATCAAACTTAGGGATTGACATATTTATGATCACACGCTTTGACTGACCATATTCAAGTCCTTGATTTACAAAGTTCATTACTTGTTCATCCTGGAGCAGATCATATACACTGACACCTTCATCAGGCAGTATATATGACATATATCCCATTGCACCATCAAACCAATTTACAATAGCACCAAATTTGTCTCCCCAATAATATGCCCCTTGAGTAGATCTGTGCATAAAATCACACTTAATATCACCGCTCGCCGTATGGAAAGTATCAAGCGTGGTGTCATTCTTATTAAACTCGTCCAGCCACTTGGCACTGAAACATACCGTCGTCGCCAAAGACATAACAGCATCTTGATTTAACTCTAACCCCGAAATCTGTTCTTTCAGGATCCCATCGGTCTGATCATTCAGCCAGCTTCTATATACTTCCGAATACTCTTCTGAACCCATTTTTCCTGAAAAAGATGAGTTATAATAGTTCCGAGCCAGGCTGTCCATAGTCTCCTTATTATAATCCAGATCATCCCTAAGCCATATCGAAGATGCCAGAATGCTTTTTGTCTTATCATCTGAGTAAACGCTGTTCCACAGACCTTTCATTTGTACTCTTAAGGCTTCTATTGTTTCTATTCCCAGTAAATCTAGTATCTGTTTTCGGGTATTACCATCGGAAGTCTCCGCCATCATTCCAAGGGCTATATATATATTTATGGGTGAATACACTCTGTTTTCATGATTGTTTTCTTTCAGAAACTGCCCTATAGCTTTGGAATTAAAGCTTAAGATACCGTTTTTACCGGCATCAGGATCATATCCTTCAATATTCTTCTGTTCAGCAACCTGTTTCCCCCATTCCTGATAGGCTTCAAAGTACGCTTTATTTTCATCTCCGTCCCATGTGTTGTCACCATTCAGATCAAAATCATGGAAATCCGGTTTTTTCAGTGCGGTCGGATATTCTGCGGCTGATACTATGTAAGTCTTAAGGAATTCCGATCCTGTTCCGTCTTCTGCCACCTTTTCGCTCTCTTTATTTGCAATTTTTTGTCCTTGGATATCTGAAACATCGCTATCGTTTTTATTACTTATGTGTATAAACAATATGATCAGACCTGCTGTAATCACAAGCACTGCGGCAATATATCCCAGTTTTCGCCAGGAACTACCGGCTTTGGCGTTACTTTTCTCGGCTGCTTTAGTCTCATTTGATCCGGTTTTTTTATTATTTTCACTCCTTTTCAGGAGTTCCTCACTTATTCCCGAAAAGCTTTCCAATAAATCCTGTTCCTTCATAAAGCCTCCATTCTTAAATATACCCATTAGCTTCAAGGTATTTCCTTAACTTTGCCCTTGTTCTGTTCAATGACACACTGACATTTCCGGGTGTCATATCATATTCTTCCGCAATATCCTTAACCGACTCCATGAAAAAATACCTGCGGATAAGTATATCTCCTTCACGCTCCGGAAGTTCAGAAGTAAAATCGTTCACCGCCTGACTTAATTCTTTAGCCATTAGCTCCGATTCAATATCCCTTCCGTCACCGATACACTCTGACAGTTCTTCATAAATCAGATTTACTTCACTGCCCCCTCTTTTTTTTGCATTCTCAGCCTTTATCCTGTCCAATGCTTTATTTCTTGTAAGCTTCGCCAGAAACAGATTGAGGTATTTGGGCCTGTTTGGAGGGATAGAATTCCATGCCGAAAGAAGTGCGTCATTTACACACTCCTCGGAATCCTCCTTATTGTCAAGCATTCTTTGGGCTATCGAATAGCAATATCCCCCATAACGCTTCTGGGTTTCTTCTACTGCCCTTTGATCACGGGCAAAGTACATATCAATTATATCAGTATCTGTCATAAAAGCTCCTTGCAAGGTATCTCATTTATGTCTATACCATATAAGACGAAAAATAGCAAACTATCTTACAGAAATCTATATTTTTATTTTACCTTTTTTGACCTTTTTTGCAAAGGTGATAAAAAAATAAAGGCGGCAGGGGATTCCTTGCAGCCTTTATTTTATATATAGCTTATAACGAAATATCTTTTTTGCAAAATATGACAAATATACTATTCTTTTTCCAGCAATTCACTCAACCGTATTGACGCCTCTTCAGAGATTACAAACTGCCCATTGCAGGTAAAGAACATACCCACAGAGGGGAAGAAGTCAACGAACACTCCGAAATCGTCCTTTGTCCACAATGTCATACACTTCTCTCCCTTAGTCCAAAGTTCCTGCGCCAGTTCATGGTCATCATCTGGTACAGCAGTGCTTATCGATGTGCCATCTTCTCCAACACTGTAAGTGGTGGGTTCGAGATCCTTTCCAAGGCTTTTATACACCATTGTATGTTTTTCTTCATCGTAAAACACATTATCATTACCATATGTATTATACCAGACTTCAGCGAATCGTCGGTCAGCGCCATCAAGCCCTATGTTTTCACATCCCCGAAGCAGTTCACATATTTCCTTGATAGTCCCTGTATCCGTTATATTAGATATCGGACTCAAATCCATACTCTCAATCTCTACCCTTGCACAAGCATCAGGGAAACCATAGGTTTCAAGGATATAATCCGAAGTCTTTCCAGGATTCTTTTCCATATCAACACTATATCCGTAGGAATAATAGAACTCATAACTGCCACCTAAATCCAAAATACAAATAGCATTGCTTTCAGGATAAGATGCAAAATGGTAGACGGTCTTTCCGATTAAATCAGTATTTTCACACTGACCAACAGTACCCATTTTTTCGCCCAAATCTTTTTTCGATATTTCATATCTGTTGTCTAGGGTCAACCCCTTGGCCGGGTCAGTTACAAGCCCATATTTTTCTCTTATATCGAATGAAGGTGGAAAGTATATAAATCCATCTTTGCCAGAAATACTAAAGCCATAGGCTACAGGGTAGATATAGTCGTCAATTAAAGTATCATTGTCTCCATGAATATAGTTGTAAGCCTTGGTTCCGCTTTCTTCATCGACTACATTCCAATTGTTTTTTTCAGTTGAATCACCAGGGTTCTGATTATCCCCAGCTCCAATGGATTCTTGATTCGGGCAAACTACCGTCCCCCGCTTTTCACCTTCAGAATTGAACCAGCCTTGCTTGATACTCAATACACCTAGAACTGTTAGTGTTATACATAAGCAGGCAGCTGGCACTGCCCATTTAATCCACATATGGTTTTGCTTCTGTTTTGAAATCTCCATTGTATCAGTTATGATATCCTCATCGATATTTCCGATATAATCAACTATTTTAGGTACATCCATGATCTTCACCTCTTTTCACACTTCAATGCCTTCTTTTATCAGGTATTCCTTTAGTTTGTTTCGGGTATGGAACAACATATTCTTTACCTTGCTCTCTGTGAATGAGTACCTCTCCGCTATAGCTTGAATGGAGTCGAAGAAATAATACTTGCGGACAAATACATTCCTGACATCCTTCTTTTGTTTACGAAGGAAAGCACTGATGAGTTTGCCAATTTCTTCGCCATCCATCTCAGGGACAAATCTGTCATCTGGCAGAACGTCCTCAAGCTCTTCAAGAGACACCAGTATATCTGTTGATCTTTTCTCGCGGGAAAGATATTCCAGACGTTTCAGCGACAGATTCCTTGCGATTTTGCTTATAAAAGCCGTAAGGTTGTTCGGCTTCGCGGGCGGAATTGCTTTCCACAACCCAACATAGGTATCGTTGACGCACTCTTCCGAATCCTCAATGTTTCCCAATATGTTATGGGCTATGCTAAAGCACAGTTTACCGAATCTGGCCTCCGTCTCCTTTATCGCCTGCTCGTCCCTTGCAAAATAAAGTTCGATGATTCGTTGATCATCCATGTCGTCCACCTCCCTTCCATATTATAATGTTTTTCTTGAAAGCTTGCTTCCATATATTAAGTACGTTTTTTCCGGTGCTGGTCTCATAAATCATAACACATTTTCATTTAAAGTTGAATGCCAAACTAACTTCTGGTTTGAACTCGGCCATTCTGTTTTGCCAGACTTATTTCTGGTTTGGCTATTTTTCTGCATTTTTCCAGTTGTTTTTTCACGTTTTTGGGGATATAATTAAGAAAAATGCATGGATTTTTGAGTATACGAAATCAGCCCCCAGAACTCACCGTTGCAAGAGTAACTTCTGGATGCCTTTGTGCATGGTTATCCATTTCGTATCCTCCTGCCTGTTTTGTTTTACTT
>JAEEGG010006229.1_pt1 | contig 28031 bp, 22 predicted proteins | sample 9134161 | NCBI WGS metagenome assembly JAEEGG01 (sample SAMN16246543, study PRJNA631951) | gut metagenome | biome: gut microbiome; feature: rumen; material: CR-attached | host: Bos | place: Iran: Karaj | collected 2018-10 | reverse complement strand
GCCTGCTCGGCATACTGCTGCATACGCGAATCAATGGTCACGTATACTTTCAGACCGTCCGTGTAAAGGTTATACGGCTCACCGTTCTGATTGAGGTTCTTGTTACACCAGCCGAACAGGGGATTCTGCTCCCAGTCGATTGAATCCTCATAGAACTGCTGCATCTGCCATCCGCGGTAATTCTCACGCTCCGGCTTGCTCTTACGCATGATGGAACGCAGATACTCACGGAAATAGGTGGCCTGGCCGACAGCATGGTCCACCTTGTGGTAGTTGAGTATCAGATCCGTAGCCTGCAGAGAATCAGTCTGGACCTCATTCAGGAAACCGGCCTTCTCCATCTGGCTGAGCACCACGTTACGGCGCTCTCTTGTCCTTTCAGGTCTGCGCAGAGGATTGTAGAGCGAAGAGTTCTTGCACATACCTACCAGCATGGCCGATTCCTCTGCGTTCAGCTCGGAAGGAAGCTTGCCGAAATATGTTCTGGCTGCCGTATGTATGCCGATGGCCCTGTTGCCGAAATCATATTTGTTCAGGTACAGTGTCAGGATCTCCTCCTTGGTGTAGTAACGCTCCAGTTTCACTGCAACCACCCACTCGGTAGGTTTCTGCAATGCACGCTGAACGGAACTTCGTGCCACATGCTCCGTATAAAGCTGCTTGGCAAGCTGCTGGGTAATGGTACTGCCGCCACCTGCACTGCGCTGCTGCAGTATGACACGTTTCACAATTGCCCTGACAAGCGCTTTGAGGTCAATACCCGCATGCTCCTGGAAACGGACATCCTCGGTTGCCACGAGAGCCTTTACCAAATAGGGAGACAACTCGTCAAAATCCACCCAGACACGGTTATCCTCGGTACGTGCGAAAGTACCGAGCGTGACCCCATCGGCCGATATTATCTGGGTAGCGAACTTGTCAATAGGATTCTCAAGATCCTCAACTGAAGGGGTATTTCCTATCCAGCCTTTGCTCAGGCCGTTAAAAATCAGGTATACTGTAAGGATTCCGACCGCAAACAACAGCCATAATCCCAAAAGAACACGCTTAACAGTTTTGCTCATTACGATTTATCTTTCTCAGCCTTTTCCGGCAAGCCGGAAAATCAAACATTATCCTACAAATTTAGCATAAAAACATGGCATCGGAAATAATCATCTTACAAAAAATGGCTTTTTAGGGAAAGTTATGAACATAAGGTCATATAGTTGGTATTTTCTTAGTAATTTTGTGCTCCCGAACAAACTATAATCAAATGGACCAAACAGGCAGAAGTCTGATTTCGCTCGAAGGGCTTGACAGGGAAGACATTCTCTGGCTTCTGGGCCACGCGGCAAAATTCGAAGCCAACCCCAACAGCAAGATCCTTGACGGGAAAATCGTAGCTACACTCTTCTTTGAGCCGTCCACCAGGACAAGACTCAGTTTTGAAACCGCAGTAAACCGCTTGGGCGGACGTGTCATCGGCTTTTCGGATGCCGCAACCACCAGTTCATCAAAGGGCGAGACTCTTAAGGACACAATCATGATGGTCAGCAATTACGCAGACCTCATAATCATGCGTCACTATCTGGAGGGTGCAGCCAGGTATGCCAGCGAGGTTTCACCGGTACCTATCATAAACGCCGGCGACGGAGCCAACCAGCACCCCTCACAGACCATGCTTGACCTCTATTCGATGCTCAAGACTCAGGGACGCCTGGACGACCTGCACATCCACCTTGTGGGTGACCTCAAGTACGGTCGTACGGTTCACTCCATGCTTACCGCAATGAGATTCTTCAACCCCACCTTCCATTTCATCTCTCCCGATGAACTGAAGATGCCCGAGGAATACAAGGAATACTGCCGCAACAACGGCATAAAGTTTGAAGAGCACACCCGTTTCGACGAGGAGACCATAGCCGATGCCGATATACTTTATATGACACGTGTCCAGCGTGAGCGTTTCACCGACCTCATGGAGTATGAGCGCGTCAAGGATATGTTCATCCTCAAGAACGACATGCTCCGCAGCGCCAAGCCAAACCTGAAAATACTACATCCGCTACCCCGCGTAAACGAGATAGCCCAGGATGTTGACTCCAATGAGCACGCATACTATTTCCAGCAGGCCAAGAACGGTCTGTACGTACGTGAGGCCCTGATCTGCAATGCGCTCAACCTTCTAAAATGACAGATATGGAAAAGACAGGAAAATCAGAATTGCTCGTAGCGGCACTGGAGAACGGAACTGTTATAGATCATATTCCGTCAGACAAGGTATTTGATGTAGTCAACCTGCTGAACCTGACCAACATAGACACCCCCATAACCATCGGCTCCAACCTAAGCAGCCGGAAGATGGGCAGGAAGGGTATCATCAAGATTGCCGACAAGTATTTCTCCGAGGAGGAATGCAGCAAACTGTCGGTGGTGGCCCCGAATATAGTTCTCAACATAATCCGCGATTACGAGGTGATTGAGAAAAAGAAAATTGACATGCCCGATGAGGTAAGGGGAATAGTGAAATGCGGCAACCCCAAGTGCATCACCAACCACGAGCCGATGCAGACCGTTTTTGACGTGGTTGACAAGGATAACGGAACACTGCGCTGCAGATACTGCAACAAAGACATTCATAAAGGCGAGATAAAACTCCTTTGAGAAAATGAAATTGCGTTTACTGACATTCATTACGGCATCAGTCCTGTTTACGACTGTACATGCGCAGTTCCTGAGCAGGAATTCACTGCCCGCTTTCTCCTCCAGTTGGGGAGCCAAGGTGGGTTTTGCCGCCAATGCCACATATGTCACTGACGCATACATGAACGGACATAAAATAACGGAATACACACAGGACACCCAAGTGGGCAATTTTGGAACATTCCTTCTCAGACTTAATTCCCGAACCGTATTTCTGCAGACGGGAATAGGAATGAGTTACACAAAATCGTGTTTCTACATGGATACAAACAGTTGGGATCCTGAAGCCGAATCCAAGAATGAGATATCTTGCGCCTATCAATTCACATCGCTGACCCTGCCCCTGCAGATGGGCTACCACATTGTAAACAGCCCTCCCTACTGCATGTCAGCATACACAGGCCCACGATTCCGATACACCCCTGACAAGTTCTACAAAGTCCAGTACTCCAACCTGGAACCCTACAATTTAACCGACTCCCCCATTGAACTCACCATTGGATGGACCGTCGGATTGAGCGTAAGAATAGGAAGACAGCTTCTGGATTTTGAGTATGAGGCAACCATCAATACAGTTTCAGGGCCGATAACCGATCTGAACGGCATAGACCCCACACCTGATTTCAGGCTGAACAGAAGACTGGGCATGATGTCTTTCTCATACGGAATAATGTTCTAGAAAAAAGAAAAACCAACACTATAAAAAAATGAAAAGAGATCAAGAGATTTTTGACATCATTGAGCGCGAACATCAGCGCCAGGCTAAAGGCATCGAACTTATTGCCTCAGAAAACTTTGTAAGCGACCAGGTTATGCAGGCCATGGGTTCTTGCCTGACCAACAAGTACGCCGAGGGTTACCCCGGTAAGCGTTACTATGGCGGTTGCGAGGTTGTAGACGAGGCCGAGAACCTGGCTATTGCACGCATCAAGAAGTTGTTCGGCGCCGAGTACGCAAACGTACAGCCCCACTCAGGTGCCCAGGCTAACGCAGCCGTTCTTCAGGCAGTTCTGATGCCGGGTGAAACTTTCATGGGACTTAACCTGGCACACGGCGGTCACCTTTCTCACGGTTCAGCCGTCAACTCATCAGGTATCCTCTATCACGCAGTAGGTTATGACCTGAATCCCGAGACCGGTCGCGTAGACTACGACAAGATGGAGCAGTTGGCACTTGAGGTTAAGCCCAAGCTGATCATCGGTGGCGGTTCAGCATACTCACGCGAGTGGGATTACGCCCGTATGCGCAAGATTGCCGATGAGGTTGGAGCTCTTCTGATGATTGATATGGCTCACCCCGCAGGTCTCATCGCAGCCGGTCTGCTTGAGAACCCCGTAAAGTACGCTCACATCGTTACCTCTACCACCCACAAGACACTGCGCGGCCCCCGCGGCGGTATCATCCTGCTGGGTAAGGACTTTGAGGATCCCCGCGGCCGCAAGACCCCCAAGGGTGAAACCAAGATGATGTCACAGCTCATTGACTCAGCCGTATTCCCCGGCACACAGGGCGGTCCTCTGGAGCACGTAATCGCAGCCAAGGCTGTAGCATTCGGCGAGGCTCTGCAGCCCGAGTTCAAGGAGTATCAGATCCAGGTTCAGAAGAACGCCAGGAAACTGGCCGAGGAACTCACCAAGCGCGGCTTCACCATCGTTTCAGGCGGTACAGACAACCACAGCATGCTGGTTGACCTTCGCTCCAAGTATCCCGATCTGACCGGAAAGGTTGCAGAGAAGGCTCTTGTTGCTGCCGATATCACCGCAAACAAGAACATGGTTCCGTTTGACTCACGCAGCGCATTCCAGACTTCAGGTCTGCGTTTTGGTACTCCCGCAATCACTACCCGTGGTGCAAAGGAGGATCTGATGGTTATCATTGCCGAACTCATTGAGGAGGTTCTGAACGCTCCCGAGGATGAGGCTGTAATAGCAAAGGTTCGTGCCCGCGTCAACAGCATCATGAAGGACTACCCCATGTTCGCATATTGATAAGAGCACAGTCATTTCCGACTCCACATAATGAAAGCCCGGCCAAAAGGTCGGGCTTTCTGTTTTTATGATTTCAAAAATAATTAATTTGATGATTTTACAATAATTTTTGCAAAATCGTAAATTTGTATTATATTTGCAATTGTAACGCGCTATATTTATGAAAGGAACTATCACAAAAGGGACTTTTTTATCGATTGTTGTTTTTGCAATAACATCATGTACCGTCAATGACGACATGGGTACATTTGACGGATTTGAGGACAAGAGGGACATGAGCTTTGACGTTGTCATCTCAAATGACGGCCGTGTAGGTACAAGAGGCGAGACCGGATATGGCAGTTTCGTGACAGACAATGACCAGGAGGCAAAACTGGATCCAAGCAAACCGTTCGGACTTATGGGTATAGACCCCAAGACCAACTCCGTCCTCATAAACAACGCAAGAATATCCGAGCGTTCAGGAATAAGATCAGCGACTTTCAACGCCAAGAACTGGTACAGCACCGAGTCAATCCTGTTGAGTGCTTACTACCCTTATGTTGACGAAACACAGTTCCTGGCCGGAAACCGCACATATATGATACCCTACAACAGGGAGGAGACACAGGCCGGTCCGCTTGTTTCAAGACCCGTGGAACGCAGTATGTCATACCTGGACGTAATTCCGCTGGTATTCCGCCACATTACGAATGACATAGGTTTCCGTATCTGCGACATCACATATGACCCCGCACTTCAAGGCCATATCAGGATAAAGAAACTCTCAGCCCACAACGTGGCAACTGAAGGCTATTACATAGATTCTCTGGGAAGAGACGGAGGCAGATGGGTCCAGAAGGTCATCTGTGACGAACTTGAGGTATTCAGAGGAAACGCACGCGTAGGCGTGGGAACCGAGAACGAGATGTTCGTAGGATATGACAACCTGGTATCAGACCGTAAGCACAGCAGCCGTTTCTACTCTGTGCCTGATGAAATAAAAATGGGCAAGCAGTACATTGAGGTGGTATTTGACGTGGATGCCTTTGATTACAACGGGCAGCACATGAAGGAACTGAAAGACCAGGTTCAGAAATTCCCCATCTACGGAGTTCTTCCCGGCAACAGTTACATCTGCGGCAAGCAGTACACCTTCCATCTGGGTCTGGACCTGGGAACGCTGTACCAGCCCATTGAATTCACCGCCAACGTAGGCGAATGGGAGAACAGTTACGCCGTAGACATCAACAGCGTCTGGGGTGAGAACAAGATTTATGAGGATAACGATTACTTCTAAATAAGAGATGCTGACCGCAGCGATTGCATTCATACCTTTTCTGACATGCCTCTTCTGGCTTGTCCTGAACCCTCTTGTCCGTAAACCGGACAGACAGTCCCGGACACTTGAACTGTTACTTGCCGTAACAGGAACCGTATCAATCGCTCAGGCTGCAATATCCTACAGTACCGGGACCGCCCTGCTGGTTTTCTTTATGATAAAGCAGTTCTTCACTCCCCTGCTCGTCCCGGCCGCATTGCTCTACGTATCACACCTGAACCCCGCCATAACATGGAAGCCGTACATTCCCGCCTGGTTGGGAGTACCAATCGCCCTGATATTCGCTGAATCAGTACTGCTGATGCTTTCCGGAACCGAAGGTTTCACAGGTGCCGTCAGCAATACCGCAGGGGCCGATGACAAAGTGGCGTATCTGATCAATCTCTGCTCATTCAGCATATTCTACACCTTCCTGGCACTTCAGGTGACGGTTTGGATCATTCTTGCAATCGCCAGACTGATAAAGGGAAAACATCACATCCAGATGCTCAACTGCACGGTTCTCATTCTGGCAGTGGCAGCGTTGGAAGCATCGGCCATAACCGGCATGCCGCAATGGATGGGAACGGTAATCAGCGTAATTACGGCAAGCATCATTTTCATAACCTCATACACTGGCATATTCAAAAGCAAAGCCGTAATCAGGATGCCTGAGACTGAAAAGCCGCGTGAAATCAGGGAACAACCCCACGAATCAGGCGCCATAATAGCCGATGCGCATCAGAACATGGCCGATGAGGAGAACCTGAGAATAAGATTTGAGGACCTGATAGTTACGGAACAGCTGTTCCTGAAACAGGGTATCAGGATATCAGACATAGCCACCATGCTTGAAACCAACCGTACGTATGTCTCAAGACTGGTGAACAACACTTACAACATGAGTTTCTCTGACTACATGAACACCTTGAGGATAGACTATGCGGAGCAGTATCTGATGCACCACAAGGATGCCAAGCAGTCAGACATAGCCGAGGCGTGCGGATTTCCCAATGCATCGGCTTTCAACAACGTATTCAAGAAAATTACAGGTGTAACCCCAAAGGTATGGCTGGCCACCAGATCATAAAAAAAAGGAATAGCATATGGACAACAGAAAAGACTATTCAAAATACACAGTACTGATAGTTGATGACATTCCGGTCAACATAATCCTGCTCAAGACCATGCTGGCAAGAACCAATGTCAAGATTCTCACGGCTGTAAACGGCCAGGAGGCACTGGACATAGTCCGTCAGCTCAGGCCTCAGGTAGTGCTTCTGGACATACAGATGCCCATATTGAACGGTCTGGAGGTTCTCAAGGAGATCAAGGCAGATCCCAACCTTAAGGATATCGCCGTAATTATGGTTTCAGCCTACACATCATCAGAGGACATAGAGCAATCCATGAATCTGGGAGCATCAGGATTCATAAAAAAGCCCGTAATAATGGATATTCTGCTATCAACTGTAACTGCAGAACTGGATAAAATTTGATTATTTGTCAAAACTGCTTATATTTGCCATAACATAAAAAGGACTTACATATGATACCGACCGACATCAAGAACATCGATCTCTCCAAGCACACCGTATTGGCAGTTGATGACATACCTATGAATCTGCTTCTGATAAGCAAGATTCTTTCCCGCCTGAACATAACTATCAGCACTGCCACCAACGGCAGGGAGGCTTTGGAGTTCATAGAGAAGAATAAGCCCAGTCTGGTCCTGCTGGACCTTATGATGCCCGAAATTGACGGTTATGAGGTTTTGAGACGCCTCAGGGAGAACCCCGAGACAAAAGACATGAGAGTGGTCATCCTGTCCGCGCTCAACTCAAACGAGGATATAGTCAAAGGCTTCAACATGGGCGCCAATGACTTCATAACAAAGCCTATAATTCTGGAAAAGCTGACAAGCTGCGTGGTGACACAACTCCAACTGGTTGAACTTGCAGGGAAATAATCAGATGTGAATTCCCTTCTCCTTCATCTCTATATCCGCTTTCTTTTTCTCTTCCATCAAAAGCATAAGGAGCCATTCGCTCTGCTCTTTGCTTATGCCCAGATCGCGGCACGCTGACTCGTATCGGTTCAGTACGGCCTCCTGATAACGGTGGTACGTAACGGATTTCTTTATCTCCTCCTCTATCGTCTCGTGTTCTATGCGGTAACTGTCCTCATAGTACTCCCTGTATGATTTCTCAGTAACCAGTTTCAGGCAATAATAGAACATGGCACCTGTCAGTATGAACACGCCTAAGACTCCGAAAATGAGCGGAATCTTCTGAATAAGGCACAAGAGCGCAAGCACACCGCCCACCAGAAAACACAACACCGCAATGACCAGATAGTGGTTCTTGACTATAAAACTCTTTATTCCGGTTTTCATATCAGTTCCTTATTTTGCCTGTTCTGTAATATTCTTGTCTTCATCTCGTTTTCCAGTTCCTTGGAATCAATTGCCTTACGGTAGGCGTTGCGCGCCTCCAGTTCACGCCGGTTGCGGTCACGCAGGTTATCCAGGTTCTTCTCCAGACTCCATTGCGAAAAGAGAATGACTACCGTCACCAGCATGAACAGCAGGATAAAACCGAACATTATGGACATCTCCTGCTGTGACTTGAGACGCTGCGCCTCCAGTCTGAGACGGGCATTGTTCAATTCCGCATCCAGGATGGCCATATCCTCATTCTGCACGGCGATATAGATAGAGTCCTTGGTTGCCATCAGACCGTTCAGTTGCCGGTAAGCGTTCAGGTAATCATCTCCCACCGCATATATGAGATGCTTCTGGCCGAAACGCTCCTTGTCGCTGGCAAGGGAATCCGATTTGGCAAGAGCCTCCGTCAGCCTGCCCCGGGAACGCAGCCAGCATATCTCTATCATCAGCCTGGTGTCACGGTCGGTCTGTGACCGGTACAGCGGATTGTTTATCAGTTCTTTATACACAGCGTCAAATTCATCGGCCTTACCTTGGGCGTCATACAGATAGACCTTGGTCAGCAGCGTCTTGACCCTGAGCGAAGGGTAGAAATCCTGAAACTCCTCGGCCATGGAACAGTAATGCTCAACCTCATCATACCTGCCCAGTTTGATATACTCACGCGCTATGAGATTGTAAATGACAGGCAGTTCCTGCTCCTCCCTGGCCCGCGTGCTGAAATCGGCAGCCTGCTTGAAGTTCAAAATGGCAAGTTCAGCATTTGAACGGTATGACTGTATGAGGCCGATAACCCTGTGTGAGTACATCTGACCCAGATTGCTGCCGGTACCGGCGGCAAGCGATGACATGGCACGCGCCTCAAGCATGGCGTCCGATATTCGCCCGGCCAGGATGAGCATGTTACAGTAGTCATGCATGGTGAGGAAATAGAACTCCCTCATACGGGTGTTGTAATTAGCCATGGACTTGAGTTCGGCCACGATGGCATCGACCCGTTCTATGTCGTTACGGATAAATCTGGGCGGCAGTTCCAGTGAAAGCGCCAGCATCTTTATCCTGGAGTCACCCTTATGTATTCCAAAACGGTATATGGAATCGGCCAACAGGATATTGGACTCGTCAAACTGTCGGATCCTGCCGTTGGCATATTTGAGATAGAGTTCATTACCCACACCAAGACGGTTCCTTATCTGGGCCGATGCACAGACGCAGGAAACAATCATGAGTAACAGTACCGCGAATCGTCTCATAACAGTGTCAGCTTTTGATATATGCCTTGAAAGTTGAATGGAAGCAGCTGCCTACGCCCAGTTTGCTCTCCAGTCCTACCTCACCGTCCATCTTTTCAGTAAACAACTTGGCAATGGTCAGGCCAAGACCCACGCCGGTCTTGAACATATCATCCTTCCAGAATATGTTGAATACCTTACTCTGGCGGCGGCTCTCAATGCCGCAACCGGTATCCTCCACGTACAGTTCCACTCTCTCCTCATTCAGGTTATAGCGCCAGCCCAGCCATACGGTTCCCTTACTTGTGAACTTGAATGCATTCTTGATGTACTGGCCCAGTATGGCCTCGACCCTGACCGGATCGACAACGGCGTATACATTATCACGGCCCTCTTCAAACTTGAATTGGAGCGCCTGCGGGACATTCTGTGACCATTCGTCAAAGATTCTTCTCATAATCGGTGCGATCTCGGTCTCCACCGGGTTGACATCGACCCTGCCACTCTCAAAACGTGAGAACTGCAGGATATCCTCAATCATCTCACCCAGCAGGTTGGAATTCTCACGGATCAGCTTGACTATTTCCTCACGCTCATCACCATGTATCAGGCCGTCATCGGTGCTGAGCAGTTGGGCAAATCCCAGAATGGCGTTGAGCGGAGTACGTATCTCATGACTGATATTCATCAGGAAGGTCTCCTTGTTGGTTATCTCCTCGGCCACAAGGGCTGCCTCCCTCATATAATCGTTGTAGAGTTCGGTGTCATTGATATCTATCACTATGCCCGACATGGACTCCAGCATTTCCAGTCCGTGCTCATCGGAATCCTTTTTCAGACTGGGCCTGAACTGCCACCAGCGGTAACTGGCGCCACCATCCCTGGTAAGACGGAACTTGCGGGCTGTGACCGGTTTGCCTGATGCCAGAGTGGCCAGCAGTTCGGAGATGGCATCCGAATCATCCGGGTGAAGCATCGGCTCCAGTTCGGTAAGATCATCGGGAGAACTAATGACGATACAGTCAGCGTTCTGAAGGGCCATGTCAAGCATCATCCGCTCATTATCAATCTCATCAAGGGCTTCCTGCAACTGTACATCCTTCTTACGGAAAAGCATATGCAGACCCAGCAACAGCACAACCAGGAACAGCAATATGTCAAATATGATAAAGAGCACATATCTGACAGGGTGTTGCACGCGCCACGGGGCGTTCACTATGACAAAGTCATTACAGAAGTCATCATAATCCAGATTAAGGAGCTCCATGGCTCTCCATGACATATAGTAGCCCGCTTCATGCTCCTTAATGGGCAGGCTGCCGGCCGCCTCACCCTTTAGGATACGGGCCACATATGCAGCCTGGTCTTTTGCAACTGTCTCATAAGATGCAAAGTAACCGCAAAGAGAGCGTCTTGAGCCGTCGCCAAAACCGTCCCTGACGGCACTGAACTGCGGTTTAAGTGTTTTGCTGAGAACCTGTTCGTTCTCTATATCTCTCTTTACGGTAAGGAACGGAGTCATGGTCAGGCTGTTCAGTATCTTGACTCTGTGAACATGATAGTCTCCGTCACTACGGTAGTCATTCAACTCCGGTGAGGCGTTGGAGAATACGTTTATGAAGATGGAGTCCCTGTATCTCTCGGACAGCTGTTCAAGAGACAGGTCCTTTACGTGATAATCCATGTTGTTCACGTACGGAGGGCGGTTCAGCTCACTGCGCAGACGCTCCCTGATACGTTTGTCATATTCAGTCGTATCAAGTTCAATGACCACTATATTGGGATACATTGGTCTTCCGGGCACTGCCGTGTACGGAGCCATTCGGACCGCAAGTTCAATGTTGCGCTGCAGATTCAGCAGATCCGTGCAGACAGCCGTATTGTTGCTGCGTCGTATCAGCGGCCAGTCAGGACAGCGCAGTCCGGCGGCAACCATAGGAATGCTGTCAACCGGCGGCAGCCATCTGGTGTACTCACCCTCCAGATAGAGGCTCAGCGTGCGGTCATCGATACAACAAACCACATCCGGCACCCAGTTCTCCCTATTCAGGCGCTCAAGCGATGCCTCCAGGGCGTCTGACTGTGCCATATCAAGGCGGCCCGATGAATATACATTACGGATATCGGCCTTTATTCCGTTTTGAGAAAGCGACTTGGAAAGAGTCTGCTCATATATCCTGTAATTCTGGAATACCGAATCATACACGAACAGGCAGAGCACATTATATGTCCTGTCTCCGTCAGGATTTCCCCTTTGTTCACCGGAGCATCCCGGCAGAAGCGTCAGCATGGCCAACAGCACGAAAGCAATATATCTGACCGGTCTCATAAGGCTGAATCGTTTTGGGGTTTGTCAATCGGGAGGCGGAACCAGAAACGGCTGCCCTCACCCAGTTTGCTTGTAAAACCGTACTCTCCGTTCTGCTTCTCGATAATCTGGTAGCATATATCCAGTCCCAGTCCGGTTCCCTTGTAATTACCCTTGGCCATACCGAAACGCTGGCGGACCAGTTTGCTGTCCTCCTCATTGATACCTATACCGGTATCCGTCACATACACTTCTATGCATCCCTCTTTCTCCAGAACCGTCCACCCTAAGGTCACAGATCCCTGAAGAGTGTATTTGAATGCATTGCTCAGGAAATTGTTTATAACCTGGCTGGTACGTATGGGATCGGCCATTATCATCACGTCATCCCCCTGATACGGCTCAAACCTGAACTTCAGGTGCGAAGGACAGAGTATGAGGTTGGTGTGATAACTGTCATTCACCAGTTTGGCGGTACTGATACGGCGAATCTTGAAAGACATGGAGTCAGTACTGTCAGCCGGTTTACGTACAGCTTCATCAATAAGGTCAAGCAGCTGTTCCGTGTTGTCCTGGATAAGTGATGTGAACAGCACCTTGTCTTCGGGGCTGCACTCATCGGCAAGCAACTGGGCAAAGCCCGATATGGCATTCAGCGGGGTACGTATGTCATGAGTGATGTTTGCTATGAAGTTCTCCTTTGAGATAACCTCCTCTGCCCTTACGGCCGATTCCTGAAGCGTCTTCTCAAACTCAACTATCTTGTCAACGCTGACGGCAAAGCCAATCATCATGTTCTCGTTCCTGCGGTAGGAAACTTCCCACCAGTGCCAGACGTCGTTCAGCGTCTTGGCGCGGATTCTCACCTTTGACTTCTCAGTATCGGCAGGAACAAGCCCTGTGCAGATTTCAAACGAACCATAACTCTCGGGGGCCACGAATTCCTTACGGTACTCTTCTATCTCAAACTCATGGGTAAGCCGTTCGCTGCGGGAACTGTGAAGGAAACCAATCCTTCCGTCCCTTACCTTGAAGAAGAAGGAATCACTGCCCTCAAGCACCAGCAGACGCCGTTGGGTCTCCTTCTTGAGCAGCGCCAAAGCCTCTTCGCGTTGGGTATTCCTCTTGCGGAAACGGACACTCGTCAGGAAGGATATCAGTCCTGCCACCATAATGACACCAAGTGCAACCAATGAGACGAACAGCGTTCTGTTGGCCACCACGAAAGGAACGTTGATTATCCTGAACTGCTCCCGGTAATCATTGTAACTGAGAGGGGGATCCATCTGGATCATGGCGTTCCAGTCCATATAATAATCCTTCTGATGGGTCTCAACCGGCATGTCCTTGGGATTCTCACCGTTCAGGATGCGGACTGCCGAATACACCTGATCGGCAATCTGTGTCTCCACGCTGGCAAAATAGCCGCACAGGAACTTGGGACGCTCGTAATAATTCTGCACGGTCTCACGCTCATTGGCACCCAAGAGATTGCTGAAACTGCCGAACTGTTCACGTATACCGGTAATCTGAGGTATGCGGGTCAGGTCAATGAGGCTGTTGCTGAACAGGTCATATTTCACCTGGATATGCCCCTGACGTCCTTCAAAAGTGTAGGATTTGCCTATATCAGAGTTTCTGAGACCTTCATTTATCAGTTCCGAGTTGTCATCGGCCCTTAAACGGCGGTTTCTCTCGGGATCGGCCATGGTTACGAAATTGACAATTATCTTGTCGGAATATTTTTCTGATGACAGATCTGAATATTCAATGTGGAAATCAGAATTGTTTATGAATACCGTTGAGTCCGCAATATTGGCGTAAAGTCTCTCCCTGAGTTCATCCTGATACCCGCCCCAATCCAGCTCCACGATAGGGTTGCCGGGATAGTTCAGGTTTCTGTACAGGTTACAGTTGGCGGCAAGGTCAACCGGGTCACGCCAGCCTGTCACAAACGGATAATCCTGGTGAACGAAAGTTGCGGCCGATACACCCGCAAATACTGAAGGTATGGTCTGCAGAAGGGAATCCTCATTCTCCAGTATGTAATGGAAAGCCAGGTCATCATTAATGAGAAGGATATCAGGATTATAACTGCGGACGGTTTCTATGAAGCGGTCATTGCCGTTCTCATCCACAAACGGCGATTCCTTGTGGATAAGGTCCAGATAGATGTGGTGTATGCTCACGTGCATGCCATGGTGACGGAAACGCCCATCCATGTAATTGCGGAAGTAACTTCCCTCCTGCCCCATGTCACTGTAGGAATGCAGAACCACAACAGTATGGTCAGGATCCTTGCGGATGCCGGGGTTCATGCTGCAACCGGCAAGTGACAGCAAGACTACGGCGCAAAAAATCACCCGGATAATCCAACCCGAGCGGAAACAGTCCTTTTTCCAGCCTATAAATATCATCTCTGTCACTAGTATATCGCAAACTTAACAATTTTTTAAATAAGGATCATTAAAAGACCTAATAAAATGACGAACTTTGTAAAACCTGTTACCCATCTGTATGAAAGTAGTCTGCGATTCCGCTATTCCCTTCCTGAAAGGGGCGCTCGAACCCTACTGCCAGGTAGTTTATGCCCATGGCAGTGAGATCTGTAGGGAAATGGTCATGGATGCCGATGCCCTGGTCATCAGGACACGCACCCGATGCAACGCGACTCTTCTGGAGGGCACCAAGGTACGTTTCATTGCCACCGCTACCATCGGCTATGACCACATTGACACACAGTGGTGTGAATCACACGGAATCAGATGGACAAATGCCCCCGGTTGCAACTCATGGTCAGTCCAGCAGTACATAGGCTCCCTTCTGGTAACAATGTCCCGCACCCTGGGATTCAATTTCAGGGAAAGGACCCTTGGCGTTGTTGGCGCAGGAAACGTAGGCAGCAAAGTGGCCCGTCTGGCAGCCCTGCTGGGATTCAGAGTGCTTCTTTGCGACCCCCCGCGCGCCCGCAGGGAGGGATCGGGCCAGTTCATTTCATTGGATGAGATAATCAGCCGCAGCGACATAATCACCCTGCACGTTCCCCTGATTCGTGACGGAGAGGACGCAACATTCCATCTCTTTGACGACTCCAGACTTGCCTCTATGAACCGAAACCAGATTCTGATAAATTCATCAAGAGGTGAAGTAGTAGACGGCATGGCACTCAAAAGCGCGCTTGCACAAAAAAAGATTCTTGCCGCATCGCTTGACGTTTGGGAAAATGAGCCGCACATTGACCCCGAACTGTTATCTCTTCTCTTTACCGGTACCCCTCACATAGCCGGATACTCCGTTGACGGCAAGGCCACAGGCACCACAATGAGCGTGCAGGCCTTAGGCAAGTTCTTTGACCTGCCATGCCGTGACTGGGAGGTGACCCAGGTCCCCCAGTCCGTCCAGCCGTCAGAATTCAGCATAGACGCCGCAGGCAAGACCCCGCAGGAGGTATTGGCCGATGCCATACTCCACACATACGATATCAGGACCGATGACGCCGCCCTCAGGGCCGATACAGCCTCATTCGAGAAGCAGCGCTCAAACTATCCCGTAAGGCGTGAATTCCCCGCCTTCTGTGTCAGGACACTGAACGATGATACCGGCCGCTCCACCGTATTTCTGAGAGAAGCCGGATTCTATACAGAAGATTAATAAAACCGCATACAAATGAAATTAGGCAAGTATTCCTTCGGCATTGGCGACCGTTTCTCACATGAGGGAAAAGCTCAGTTGGCAGCACTCATAGAGGCTGCAGGCAAGTATCCGTTTGAGTTTGTCCCCGTTTGGAACAAGTCCAACCGCGAGCATCAGATAATTGGCACAGAGCCCGCCGACACACGTCGCGAGGCCGATGACGCCGTAATGGCCATGGGCTACGGCAAACCCTACTTTGTGGATGCCGACCACATCAACATGAACAATGTGGACCGGTTCATGGACGCTTCTGATTTCTTTACCATTGACGTTGCCGACTACATAGGAAAGCCCGCCGATGCAGACTCCGTGAGCAAGTTCATAGAGAACAATCTCAAATACACCGGCACCCTGAGCATACCCGGCATTGAGGAACCTTTCAAGGTAGACCGAAGCCTGCTGGAGCAACTGGCCGGAAAGTATCTCTTCGCAGCCATGGAAGCAGGCCGGATCTACAGGCACATAGCATCAAAGAAAGGTGCTGACAACTTTGTAACCGAGGTATCCATGGATGAGGTCGATGCACCTCAGACCCCCATTGAGATCTTCTTCATCCTGAGTGCACTGGCACAGGAAAAGGTACCCGCACAGACCATCGCCCCCAAGTTCACGGGCCGTTTCAACAAAGGCGTGGAATACGTGGGCGACACCGCACAGTTTGAGAAGGAGTTCCGCGAGGATCTGCTCGTGATTGACTTTGCAGTAAAGGAGTTCGGCCTGCCCGAAGGACTCAAGCTAAGCATTCACTCCGGCAGTGACAAATTCTCAATCTACCCCATCATGGGCCGTCTCATCCGCCAGTATGACAAGGGCATACACATCAAGACCGCAGGCACCACATGGCTCGAGGAGAACATAGGTCTTGCCCTGGCCGATGACCAGGCACTTGAGCTGGCCAAGAAGATTGCCATCTCCGCGCTGGGACGCATGGAGGAACTCTGCATTCCCTACGCAACCGTCATAGACATCAACCCCGCTAACCTGCCCACCGCCGAGCAGATAGCATCCTGGGACGGTAACCAGTACGCCCGCGCACTGCGTCACAACCGGCAGGATCCGCTCTACAATCCGGATTTCCGCCAGCTTGTACATGTAAGTTACAAGATTGCCGCCGAACTGGCTCCGGAGTTCTATGCCGCACTTGAGCGCAATGCCGATGTCGTTGCTGAGCAGGTCAAGGAAAACATCCTGGACCGTCACATAGCCAGACTTTTCTGAACTGATTATAAAAACCTGATTATATAACCTTTATGACTAACAAACCATTCATTCACGAGAATTTCCTGCTGCAGTCGGAAACAGCGCAGCACCTGTTCCATGACCACGCAAAGAAACTGCCCATCATTGATTACCACTGCCATCTCAATCCGCAGGAGGTAGCCAGTGACCACAAGTTCCGCTCCATTACAGAACTGTGGCTGGGAGGCGACCATTACAAATGGCGCGCACTGCGCACCAACGGAGTTGCAGAGAAGTTCATTACCGGCGATGCATCAGACTGGGACAAGTTCCAGAAATGGGCAGAGACCATGCCCTACTGCATGCGCAACCCTCTCTACCATTGGACTCACCTGGAACTCAAGACCTGCTTTGGCATTGACAAGGTCCTGAACCCCCAGACCGCCAGGGAGATCTACGACGAGTGCAACGAAAAACTGGCCAGTCCCGAATTCAGCGCCCGCAACCTGATGCTGCACTACAACGTAGAGGCAGTTTGCACCACCGATGACCCCGTGGATTCACTTGAATACCACAAACAGATACGCGAGAGCGGATTCAAGGTAAAGGTGCTGCCAACATGGCGTCCCGACATGGCCATGACAGTAGAGAATCCCGCCGCTTACCGCGAGTACATTGACAAACTTGCCAAGGTGAGCGGTGTAAGCATCAACTGCTTTGATGACATAGTAAAGGCCCTTCTGGTACGTCACAAATACTTTGAGGAGCAGGGATGCCGCCTGAGCGACCACGGAATGGAGGAATTCTATGCCGATGACTTTACCGCATCTGAACTTGACGCCATATTCGCCAAGGTTTACGGAGGCACAGCCCTGACAGATCAGGAAATCCGCAAGTTCAAGAGCGCCATGATGCTGGAGTTCGGCAAGATGGATGCCGATACCGGATGGACACAACAGTTCCACTACGGAGTAATCCGCAACCAGAACACCAAGATGTTCAACCTTATAGGCAAGGACACCGGTTTTGACTCAATGGCACAGGTTATGACCGCCAAGTCCATGAACCGTTATCTGGACCGCCTTAACAGCATGGACAAACTGACCAAGACAATAATCTACAACCTCAACCCGTCAGATTTTGAGATGGTAGGCACCACAATCGGTAACTTCCAGGACGGCAGCGTACCCGGCAAGATACAGTTGGGCGCAGGTTGGTGGTTCCTGGATCAGAAGAACGGAATGGAGCAGCAAATGCAGGTTCTGAGTATGCTGGGACTGCTTTCCAGATTTGTTGGAATGCTTACAGACAGCCGTTCGTTCGTTTCATACGCACGTCACGAGTACTTCCGCCGCATACTCTGCAACCTGATTGGAAATGATGTGGTTAACGGCGAGATACCGTCAAGCGAAATGCCCCGTATAGAACAGATGATTGAAGACATTTCATATTTTAACGCAAAAAAGTTCTTTAATTTTTAAAATACAGTTTAACTTTGCGAGTAACCTGCTATACTAATTTTAATATAAGTAGTTTTTAATGCTTTATGAGAAAAAACAGATTATTAGCCCTCTTTTCTTTGATTGCAATAGCAGCAGGATCTTTAACCCTTTCTGCTTGCTGGGACGAGCAACACCCCGGTACTTATTACACCTTCACAGGCCAGACCATCGGTTCTGACCTGGCGTCAAAACCCGAGTACAGTGACTTTGTCCGTATCCTGGAAAGAGCCGGAATGTGGACCAACCTTATCACTTACGGTCACACAACATGCTTTGCGCCTGACAATGACGCCATTGCCTTATTCCTGAAAGAACGCGAGGCCATGGCCCGCAGATTAGGAAAGGATGTCACTTACAACACTGTTGATGATCTTCCCAAAGAGGATTGCGACACCTTGGCATGGACTCACCTGGTTGACGTTACATGTTATTTGGGCGACCTGGTACCAGGCCTTCTGCCCAAGGTCAATCTTAATGACCGTTTCCTGATTCTCACTTTGGACTCCGTCCGTCAGGAAATGTTGGGAGACAGCGGAATTTTCCTTCAGAGACGCATAAACAACGCTATAGTAGATGTAAAAGATGACTCATGCGAGAACGGCGTGGTACACTTCATCAGAAGTTGCATTGACTTTGGAGGTGACTATGTTTACGACCTTGTAGACAACGATCCCAAGACACACCTGTTCAGTATTGCACTTAAAGAGTGCGGATACCACAGCATCCTGAGCGAATGGTATGACCAGAACTACAAAATCGGTGATGATTCAATTCCTGGCGGCAAGGGAGTAGCCCTGAAGTCTGCCGGTAATGACTATACAGTATTCTATTGGGACAAGAGAAAGACCAATTTCACACTGTTGGTTCCCACTGATTCCATATTCAACCTGAACGGTGTATTTGATTTGGATGACATGTTTGAGATGGCCAATGAAATATACAACCCCAACAATGATTTGAGTCAGGAGATTCTGGATGATTACAAGAATCCGCAGAACCCCCTCTTCAAGTTCCTGGGTTACCATATCCTGCCGTTCCTGATGGACCTGTCCAGAATTAACGGTCGAGAAGATATAGTAGAAACATATAATGCCGGTCTCCTGGATCCTGAAGACTACTTCCAGCCCTATCTCTCCAAGAGTCTTATGAGAATCTCAACGAGACTTAAGAGCGGAAAGCCTGATATGAACAATGTCTACATCAACAGCCGCGGTAAGGAAGGAAACGGAACTCTGAATTTCGCCGGAGCTAAGGTAACCGGTGTCAAAATTCTCACAGCCGAAGAGATGGGTGTTAACAGATACAGTGCATTGAACGGTGTTTATCATTATATTGACGGTATTCTGAAATATGACCAGGATACACGTGAGAATATTCTGGACCGCCGTATGAGAATAGACTGCACCACTCTGTCACCCGACTTCATCACTTCAGGAGCCCGCCAGTTTGATGCCAGCAACACAGGTGTAAGCAAGTACGGAAGCGGATTCAAGGATCCCAAGAACTTTACATCATACAATTCTGAATACACATTGTCCGTCCGTGCCCCGAACACATCAAGCAGTTATGCTTATGAGGGTGACGGTATTGACATTGAGGGACAGTTTGACATGTATGTAAAACTTCCGCCCGTTCCGCACAACGGAACATGGCAGTTGCGTCTCTCATACCGCTCCAACAGCCTGTGCGGTATTATCCAGACCTATTTTGCCGCTCTTCCGGTAGGCCAGGAAGTTGACAGAACTGATTGGTCTCCTCTGGGTCTGCCTATAGATCTGAGAGTCAATCTGGAATCTCCTTCAGTAGGTTGGATTAACGACGATGATCTTGAGAGCGCTTCAGAAATTGAGGCTTTGGATAAATCAATGAAGAACCGCGGTTGGATGAAGGGTTCCGATGCACAGAGAACCGCTACTGACATTCTGCACCGCAAAGTAAATACAATGGGACGTCTGATTCTGGCAACAGAATACATGACTTCAAATACTGACTACTACATCCGTTTCAAGCAGCTTCTTGACAACAATAAGGCCGAGTTCCTGTTTGACTACATTGAATTGGTTCCCAAATCAGTGTTTGATAATGCCGAGGATAAGCATTGATTGACACTGAGTTAAAAAAGGCAACTCCGATGATACTTCGTCGGAGTTGTTTTTTTTGAAAAAAATTTGGCTTTTCGCTTTGGAGTAATGACAAAAAGGAGTACCTTTGCATCGCTTTACGAGAAAGCAGTGATGCGCGATTAGCTCAGTTGGTAGAGCAATTGACTCTTAATCAATGGGTCCAGGGTTCGAATCCCTGATCGCGTACAAAAAAGTGGAGGCCTTTAGACCTCCATTTTTTTGTACACTACCTTTTTCTATTCAAATATATACAATTCGCTGGGAGTGGTGCGTTTCAGGGCGCAGAGCTGAACATCCTTGCCGGGGATAACCCCTACTCCGCGGAGTTCGTATTCTACGGTCTTGTAGGCTATTTCGGGGTGGTTGTTCTCTCCGCTCAGGTGGCAGAGCCAGATGTTCTTGAGGTCGGGATGAATGTTCTCGGCCAGGAACTTGGCTGTAGTTTTGTTGCTGAGGTGTCCCTGAGGGCTTGTAATACGATCTTTCAGGAACTGGGGATAGTTACCCATCCGCAGCATATCCTCGTCATAGTTGGCTTCCATGATCAGGTAGTTGGCCTGGAGAATGTACTTGGAAGCGGTCTCGGTTATATGGCCAAGGTCAGTGACAAAGCAGAACACCTTGCCGTCCACCTCTACACGGTAGCCAACATTATCGGTTCCGTCATGAGGCACCTCAAACGGAGTGATGGTAAACTCGTGGAAACTGAAGGGAACCTCCTTCTCCACAAAACGTACGCAACTGGACAGTTTCTCTGTCATGCAGTAGTTGTTGTTTATACCCTCATGGGTCTCACGTGTGGCGTACACAGGGATAGCGCACTTCTCACCCAGATTGCCCAGAGCCTTGATATGGTCAGCGTGATCATGTGTCACAAATACTGCCATGATTCTCTCAAACGGAACACCTGCATCCTTGAGGTGTCCTTTGATCTGTTTTACCGGTATGCCGGCGTCAATCAGGATTGCATGTTCGTCTGTGCCAAGATAGTAGCAGTTTCCGCTGCTTCCACTTGACAAACTCATAAAGTAGATTTTCATTTTTATGTTGTCTTATTTCCTTTTTCATAATCATGTGTGTCTTTAATGGTCAGAACGGATAGCCCACAGCCAGATGGAATGCAAAATCCCTGCTGAAATCAGGGTGTACCAGAGGCAGACGGCGATACATGGTACGTCCCGAAGGATTGTAGGCCTTCATACCGCCGTCAAGTCTGAGAACCAGGAATCCGAAATCAAATCTGAGTCCCAGTCCATAGGAGACAGCTATCTGCTTATAGAAACTGCTGAATTCGAACAAGCCGCCGGGCTGTTCGGTATATTCACGTATAGTCCAGATGTTACCGGCATCAATGAATGCTGCGCCATTTACCTTCCAGAACAGTTTGGAACGGTATTCAAGGCTTGCACCAAGTTTGATGTCACCGGACTGTTTGATGTAATCAATGGTTTTGTCATCGCCCCTGAACCTACCGGGTCCGAGTTCACGGACAGCCCAACCGCGCACGCTGTTGGCACCGCCGGCAAAGTATCGCTTCTCAAACGGCAGACTCGTGGAGTTTCCGTAGGGAACCGCTATGCCCCACTCCGTATGCAGCACAAAGTTGTTCATGCGGTCCAGTCGCCAGTTTGCGGTGAATGAGAAATCATGCTTGACATATTGCGCAAACGCAACACCGAACACCTTGTTCTGTCCGGCTTCATTCTTCTCAAAACTGAGCGGTTCGGCCAGCAGGTTAAGCATATTGCCCGATGTCTCAACGCCCACACGTACCGAATACTGAAACGGAGCGACAGAGTTTATCCTGGCGTTTGAATAATAGAATGTATAGCCGAACTTGGTTATGAGCAGGTCCTCATAGTTATATCTCAGAATAGATCTGGCCGAGTAGACCTGATCCAGATACTCCGACTTGAAATAGTCCGATATCCAAGGCACCACAAGATAGTTCAGGTCCAGCACGTCAAGCTGGTGTGTCTGCTGCCATGTCTCTCCCCAGCGGTAACTCCAGCCTGCCGAGAATATGGTTTTCTGGAACTCGGGACGGCGCTGTGCATTAACCTTGAAACTGAATCGGGACGTTGCCTGGCTTCGGCGCTGCAGGTCCTGTGACATGAAAGGCATCAGGAACTCCGGGAAATCCAGGTTTGCCTCAAGACCATATTCCAGATAGGTGTCACCAGTGTAACCGGGCAGGTTGGATATGGACTCGTATGCTCCGCGGAGTTTTATGGTCAGCTGCTCCGAACCTCTGAACAGGTTGCGGTTGGTGAATGAAAGTGATGCGGCTGCGCCCAGATCACCGGCAGTATTGGTTCCCTCAACCTCAAATGAGAATGAATGTTTGGGCAGGCTCATAAGGAGCACGTTGACATTCAGAAGATTGTCACTGCCGGGCACCACGCTGGGGCTGATATCCGAATAACGGAGCATTCCAAGGCGTGAAAGCGATGAATATGTCTTGGAGATTGAGTCAGAGTTGAATGTCATTCCCTCCCTGAGGAATGAATGTATGTCAAGGATCTTGGGACGCAGCATGGGCTTGCTGTTGTTGCCGGGATAGGTCAGGCTGAATCCGTTGTAGTTCTCTATAGAACTGGATGTTGAAGGATCAGGCAGATTGCCGTTCTCATCGGACAGCACGTAATCAATGGATGATATGGTGAACTGTCTGTGCGGATGAACGGTGCCGTCCTCATCGGTGCTCTCGGCTGCCACGATCATTCTCAGACCCACCTTGTCGCTGCCCTTGGCGGTATCGGCCACGAATGATACAAAATCGCGGTTGAACAGGTAGTATCCGTAGCGGCGTACCAGGCTGACTATGCGGTTACGCTCATCGTCCAGAAGGGAGGCGTCCAGGTTGATGCCGGGCACCAGAAGAGTCTCATCCTTGTGCTCGTTGAAGATGCGTCTTATCTCTTCATCCTGGATGGTAACCCTCACGCTGTCAACCACGAACATTTTTCCGGGATGGAGTTCATAGTGGACGGTGGTCTTGGGCCTGCGTTTGTTCTGTGCCGTGTAGGTAACCTGAGCGTTCAGATAACCTGAATTCATCAGGGAACGTTTCATATCAACGCAGGTGGCCTCTGAGAGCAACTGGTCATAAAGCACCGGCGCCTCACCTGATTTGGTATGTGTCAGGGAGTAGAACCTGAGCGGGAAACGGAACATTCCGAACCAACGTGAATTGGGTGTCTGATATGAAAGATTCTTGAACTTGGATACGTCCTGTATGCCCTTACTGTCGGATGTAACCTCCACCTTGTTGAGCAGGTGCTGTCCATCAGGTACGTACTTGTAGACTGAGCAGGATGCCAACCACATGACTGCGGCCGACGCTATCAGAATATGTAATTTACTCCTGCCCATATTGAGTATACCATAAATTTTTCAAAGATACAGAAAGTAGACATGGTATCAAAGAGCAGATTTGAAAAATAACTATCTTTACACCTACCAAATTAACGCGCATGCTCAGCAAAAATGACATAAAGAACATCAAGAGTCTGGAACTTAAGAAGTTCCGTGACGAGAAGAGACTTTTTGTTGCCGAAGGACATAAACTGGTAGGTGAACTGCTGGGCGTTTTCAAGTGTGTCCTTCTGGTTGCCACCGATGAATGGCTGGGCAGCCACAGCCGCATTCCTGCAGACCGCATAGAGGCCGTTACGCCCGATGAACTGAAGCGCGCCAGCCTGCTGCGCTCACCCCAGGATGTGCTTGCTGTGTTCTGCATGCCCGATGAGCGTCAGACCATGAAGGAGGCCGCCTCAAAGAACCTGGTTCTTGCACTGGATGATGTCCAGGATCCCGGCAACCTGGGAACCATAATGAGAATTGCCGACTGGTTCGGCATAAAGGATATCTTCTGTTCCAGAGGTACGGCCGACATCTACAATCCCAAGGCCGTCCAGGCAACTATGGGAGCCGTAGCAAGAGTAAAAATCCATTACACGGACCTGGCAAAGGAACTCACCGCCCTGCCCGGCCAGATTCCCGTTTACGGAACTTTCCTTGAGGGTGACATCATCTATGACACCACCCTTTCAGCCAACGGCGTGATTATTATGGGAAATGAGGGAAACGGAATCAGCAAGGAGGTCGGCAAGACGGTAAACCGCAAGCTGTTTATCCCTGCATGGCCTGCAGGAGCCGCAACGTCAGAATCCCTGAATGTGGCAATCGCCACCGCAATAGTCTGCTCGGAATTCAGAAGGAGGTGTGGTAACGCATAAGTTCCATCCCTGACAGAACCAATATGCCGTTACGGTTATCGGTCGAATCAAGATAGTTGACCGATCCGCTTATGCTTGAAAAATCCTTAGCCGTATCAAGTACAAGTGACAGTTCCACAAGACCGCTGCTGCGCAGTATGGTATCTGATGTGGATACGCTGTCTTTGTAGTATGCGGAGAGTGAGATATAAGAATAACGGGGCACGCAGGTATCGGCCGATACAAAAGTCCCGTTCATGCTGAGGCGTATGGTGTCACCCTTATGGAATGTAGTGTCGCGGGATACCCTGTAGGTCAGTTTACTCATGTAATCAGACGTGTTGAGTATTGCGCTCGGTGAAAGATACCAGAGGTTCACGCTATCTCCTGACTGGATTGTGAATGAGGTCTTTTCTATCTGTGACAGTGAGCGACTGGCCGATTTGTACTCGGCATCCACCCTGAGAGAGAGGCGCTTGTATATCTTGGCAAGTTCCTTGGGATTACGTGTGTACCATACCAGCGAGCGGTTGAAATCCTCAACAGCGACACCGTTCTTCTCATATGCCCAGTCAATGTAGGCCTTTGAGGTGTATTTCTGCTCTTTTGAGAGTTCCTGGCCTATGGCCTGCGCCAGATGATAGTCATAAAGGAACTGCTCCATCTTTTTGGGAGACATCACGTCATCGGGACGGTGCAGGCGGCAGCCCGAAAGGAGCGTGGCAAGCAAGACCAGTACCAGTATATCAGTTTTCCTCATCGGGGTCCTTGTATTTGAGGCCCATATTCACAAACTTGGTGTAGAAAAGCAGAAGCGTTATCACACCGCATGTGATACATGAGTCCGCAAAATTGAATACAGGTTCAAAGAAGATGTCACCACCAACCAGAGGCATCCAATCCGGCCATGTCCAAAGCGGGAAATAGAACATATCCACCACCTTGCCGTACAGGAACGGAGCATAGCCGTCTCCAAAGGCTGTCATGGTAGCCTCATTGAATGGTGTGCTTTCGGTAAATATCAGCCCATAGAACATGCAGTCCAGCAGGTTGCCCATTGCACCTGCTATCACGAACGATATGGTTACGATATAACCTGTGGGGAATCCCTTGTTTATGATCTTGATCAGGTACCAGGCAAAGAAACCTATGGCACCGATGCGGAACAGAGAGAGGAACAGTTTGCCTATTATCTCCATTCCAAAAGCCATACCGTTGTTCTCAACAAACAGTATCTTGAACCACGATGTGACGTCAATACTTTCGCCAAGAGACATGCCGGTCTTGACCAAGATCTTGATTATCTGATCAATAACCAGTACTGAAAGGACTATTATCAGCGAAATGATTCCCTGACGGGAAGTCTTGCTGCTCTCCGGCTGAAAGTTATCCATGACGGGAATCAATGTTTGTTCTGCTTGGCCTCAATGCAAAGGGTAGCGTGAGGTACTGCGCGAAGACGCTCCTTGGGGATGAGCTTGCCGGTCTCGCGGCAGATACCGTATGTCTTGTTCTCAATACGTACAAGTGCAGCCTGAAGTGACTGGATGAACTTCATCTGACGCTGAGCCAGACGGGTTGTCTCCTCCTTGGAAAGGGTATTTGCTCCCTCCTCAAGAACCTTGTAAGTGGGAGATGTGTCATCAGTACTGTTGTTGTCGGCATTCATCAGAGATGCCTTGAGTGCATCATAGTCTCTCTGTGCAACCTCAAGTTTTTCATTGATAATCTGGCGGAACTCCTCAAGTTCCTCATCAGAATAGCGGTTCTTCTCTGCCATAGCGGGGAAATTTAATTGGTTAAGGTTTATAATTTTTCTATCTGAACTTTCAGTGTGTACTCATCGAACGAAACATCCTCAAACTTGTCAAGAGCGGGAACTATATCGATTGAATCGGCCAGAACCTGACTCTTTATCCACTCCTCATATTCGCGTACGGCGGCATCGGTCTGCTCATTGGACTCCAGACGCACCTTGATGCGGTCTGTAATCTCAAGACCTGTCAGTTTACGTACATCCTGGATACGCTTTTTGAGCTCACGGGCAATACCCTCGCGCTTGAGTTCATCGGTCAACTGGATGTCAAGGGCAACGGTCAGTGTGCCTTCATTGGCTACTACCCAGCCCGGGATATCCTCGCTGAAGATCTCAACCTCGGTGGTATCGACTGTAGCGGGAGTTCCGTTGATATCGAATGTGAAGCTGCCGTTCTGCTCCAGTGCTGCAACATCCTCCTGGCTCATGTTCTGGACTGCAGCGGCAACGCCCTTCATGAGCGGTCCGAACTTCTTGCCCAGGATCTTGAAGTTGCACTTTACCTTCTTGACCAGAACGCTGGTTGCACCCTCCACGAACTCAACCTCCTTGACATTGACCTCATCGCGGATAAGTTCCTTGACGGGCTCCAGATGTGAGCGAAGATCTGCGGTAACGGGGATAAGTATCTTCTGCAACGGCTTGCGCACGTTGATCTTCACGTCATCACGCTTACGCAGAGCCAGAACCATTGAGGTGAGTTTCTGTGCAAGTTCCATACGGGTCTCAAGTTCCTTGTCAACCAGGGCGTCGTTGCACTTAGGATACTCGGCCAGATGAACTGATACGGGAGCACCTGAGGTAACGCCGGTCAGGTCACGGAACAGACGGTCTGCATAGAACGGAGCGATGGGTGACATGAGTCTTGCAACGGTCTCCAGGCATGTGTAAAGTGTCTGATAAGCGGCCAGCTTGTCCTGACTCATGCTGCTGCCCCAGTAACGGTCACGGGTCAGGTGAACGTACCAGTTGGACAGGTAGTCGTTAACAAAGTTGGTGATCAGACGGCCGGCACGTGTAGGCTCGTAGTCGTCAAGGCTCTCGCGGACATCCTTGGTGAGTGAATTGAGCTCACTCAGGATCCAGCGGTCCATTACGGGACGCTCTGCAACGGCAATCTGAGCGGCTGAATTGTCAAAGCCGTCCACGTTTGCGTACTGTGCAAAGAACTTGTATGTGTTGTGCAGTGTGCCGAAGAACTTGCGGGTAACATCCTTAACGCCCTCCTCATCGAACTTGAGGTTATCCCAAGGCTGGGCGTTGGTTATCATGTACCAGCGCAGGGCATCGCTGCCGAACTTCTCAATCTCCTCAAACGGATCAACGGCGTTACCCAGACGCTTGGACATCTTGTTGCCGTTCTTGTCAAGCACAAGACCGTTTGAAATTACAGTCTTGAACGATACGCCGTTCTTGACCATTGTTGCAATGGCGTGCAGTGTGTAGAACCAACCGCGTGTCTGGTCAACACCCTCGGCAATGAAATCGGCCGGGAATACCGTACCGTTGTCAATCAGTTCCTTGTTCTCGAACGGATAG